>Ga0126342_10013667_pt1 | contig 14355 bp, 11 predicted proteins | sample Cyp1metagenome_FD_92528 | JGI IMG/M metagenome (GOLD analysis project Ga0126342, IMG submission 92528) | Coral microbial communities from Lord Howe Island, Old Settlement Bay, Australia - Cyphastrea 1 metagenome | ecosystem: Host-associated > Invertebrates > Cnidaria > Coral ...
TCAATGATATTTCAATGATATTTCAATGATATCTCAATGATATCTCAATGATATTTCACTGATATTTCAATGATATTTCAATGATATTATTCCTTCCACTCCAAAAATATTAAGCATTTGCAAGTTTTTCTGTTACATGACAGGCATGACCACGCTCGTCCGCAGGTACTGAACGAATTCAGCAGCCCTGCGGCTGCATCGGGATACATCGTGCCAAGCAGATTGCTTTCAGCCTCAACAAGTCAGGAGGATAAGATTCCCATTGCCCCATTGTTTCTCTTGACTTTGTCTCATGAGTTTGAAAGGCATCACAGATCTGTGTCACAGATCTTCACAGCGTTGTGAGTGTATCATAGTTTCACATCCTAACTTTGAGCATCGAGCATTGATCTTTTGGCTACCAACATCTATCAACCATGGCACGGCACCTTTGGCCGGCTTTGGTCATCTTGGCGGTTCAAGGCAGCGGGCAGGGTGATGGAAATGATGATTCGAAATAGGAGGAGAAACTCCGTCAAAGGTCAACATCACAAGTTCATACAAGTTCTCAACTTTTCGTTGTTTTGTTTGGACCTTCTCACTTTTCCACATTCTCCATACGTGAGTTGTGTCCCCAAGTGACCCTTTCTGAATCTTTCTGACCCATTGGGATGTGGAAAGGTCGCTGAATCCCCCCATCTTACAGGTCGAGATGATGGGAAGAGTGCAAGGCCACGGATTTTCAAGGACGTCCACTTGTCCTGCACTTAAGGACCCAAAAAATCATGACCCTGCAGTTTCTATGTGTCAATATGGGTCAAAATATGTTCATATTATGTTCATACCATTATGGAAAGAATACTACTTATATATATATAAATAACTTAACACATTATACACGGATCCTTTTCAAAGCTGGTTGAAGTAACAAACTCCAAATTTAAACTCTAATTTAAACTCCATGATGTTTAGATTTGGAACTCAGTTGGTGTCTAGTGCCTTGCTTCCAGGTGTACCAACAGCATGAGCTTGCTACAGGCGGCAACCAGTGGATTGGGAGTCTCAGACTTGAAGTTGAATCAGACCCAAAACTCTGAGTTATCGAGTTGGGGTTAGGGCAAACGCTCAAAACTTGGGGATAGAACTTGACATGCCAATACAAAGTGATACAAAGCTGGACATTTGATCAGGCAATTTGGGTTCAGTGTGTCAGAGAAATGCTGAGGATAGCTAAAGTTGGGCGTACAAACACCGTTTCGTGTCATCCATGGGTATCGGTATGGGTCTTAGGTGATGGGAATCCATTTCTGAACGGTCTCGGATCCCCACTTATGGCGTTGCCTCAAATTCCCACTTAATTATTGGTGGCTTTGTCTCGAAATAGGAAACCCATGGAAACCCTAAAATTTGATAGTTTATCATCATATTCAATCATATTCCCCACCACAGTAGCCATTTTGGGAGTAATTACCCCATTGTCAGACACACCAAGCTGTCATATTCAGTGTGTCCCGTTCTCACATCCCATTATATTCCCATTATATCGCCACTATATCCCCATGTATAATCGAATACATAAGCACTGCCGGCCATATGTAACTTGCCACAGGCAACCTCCGCAAAAAGTCGGATCACACCTGACATGGATGGTGGGGCGCTGAGACAGGGAGGAGGAAACCAACTAAGAAATGCAGGTTTCAAGTTGGATTGCCGGGGAAAATCGGCTACACTTGCATAAACCAGAAAAAAGAAGAGTGCTTTTCAAACGGTTTTGGTTATACATGCCATTTGATTTTTAATCCCGATGATGATTGACTCACATGTTTGGGAATTTGCTCGATGCTGCACTAGCAATGGTGCCAGTTCCTCATATGGTAAACGGATTTCTTATGGTACTTGCGGATGGCTGGAACCATGAAAAGCCATAAGAAAAATCATGAAGCACGCCATATCTTGCTGTAACACTATATAATGCCACAATACATTACACTATTATTTTATTTCGAGGTTCACCAGCACACCAGGATTTTTTGTCATCCCAACTTTCCCAGCCCTTCGCCCCTTGGCTCAGTCGGTGACGACTTCTTGAACTTCAGTGGCAAAGTGACGCCGCCGAACGAAGTGAACCGGAGCAGCCTTGCCTCAGAGGCAGGACATGGCAGGACCCCAGGGCCCCAGGGCCCCAGGACCTTGGTCGCCGGAATGGGAGACGACTGAGGAGTTGAGTTGTTCAATTCTTGGAGACGAGACGAAGCGAAGTAACCATGGATATTTTGGAAGAGGTTGAATCATTTCGGAGTATTCTCCACCAGGAAATCAAGACTTCGGCCAGTTTGCCCTCGCAGTGTAGGAGAAGGTTAAGCATTTAAGCAGTGGTCTAGAAAGATCCAATGTCGATATAAGATTAAGATTATAAGACATGTTGAAATGGTGAGGTCACACATTCTAATATTTGAATCATTTGAGGCGTTGGTATCAGTTGCTTCATGGTACTGATAGATTCAGTGGAAATGACCCCTCAAATCACCAGATAGCCAGACTTAGCTATGTATGATAGATCATCATCAAGACATTTGGCTGAGAGAGACATATGTTCTCCTTTCAATGGCAGGTGACCGCAGCAGCAGCAAGAAGTCATGCTTTGTTTCAGACGGCAGTGCCTTGGAAAAAGTTTCTTCCAATGTTAGTAAAGCAATCATAAACCACCCATATTTTGATGCTTTATACTACCCATAAAAATAAGAAAATTGGGGATGATGAATCCTATTTGCTTTACTAAACATCTTATGTGTAGATTATCTATGTACACTTATATATATATATATATTTGGATCATTATACTGTAGAATGCGCATCAAAGGGATGTAACATAGGTAAGTCACGGTGCAGATACCTTCATGATTTGATGGATGATTTCACGTGGACCTGTCGCAGAGGTTCATACCGTGAACCAAGAAGTGTCTACATCGCTCTCGCAGGCCACGTTGGCCCTGAAGGTCTAGACCCACAGCTCTCCAACTATTTCAGTATATTTCAATCATTGAGAGTAACTTTCACTCTGGCATTCACATAGTGGTCACCTTGTGGTCCTTTGAATACCGAACTGATTGCAAACTGAAGAATCATTAAGTCAGATTGACATTTGGGACATGTCCAGATCTGTCGATGTTCGGCTCCACTGCCGACACGTCAGAATTTAATAGAATTTAGGTGTCAGGAACCTCTGTGCTTCAAGTATACACTTTGACATGTTTTGACTATTTTTTGACTCTTTGATCCTAAAAGTTTATCATAGATCTAAATTCATCTATAAAAATTTAGCAAATTCAATGGATAAACTATGATAAACATTGATAAAGTCATAAATTCCACCACTTCCGCAGCTCTCGAAGGTGGGCACCTCATCAGCTGGCGCAACCATCAGTTTCCTCATCGTCTCTGTGCTGGCGCGGAAAACGGCTGGGAGATCACCGGTGGCGAGCCACCTGTAGCAGCTATAGCTCTTGGTGGTGGAAATGGCTCATAAATGGCTCATAAATGGCTGGATGTCGCCAGAAAAATTCGGGAATTTCCTTGAGATTTCTGTCCCTTTCTAAGATCTGGTAAGGATAATGTTCAGTAAGGCGTTTGGCTTTGACCGTGGCGTCCGAATGCGGAGACAAAAAACGGAGGCCGTGACGCTGGTGGCCGCCTTTTTGTGCATTCGTCCAGACTTGCCGGTGTCTCCACCGAAGAAGGAGAGGGAGACAGTCCAGGGATTGTGGTAGCAGATGTTCGGTGAATCTCCAAAGAAGAGCCATACAAATTGAAAGGGCCGGCTGGAGAGCCGGAATTCAGGTGTGGTAGCTATTTTCTGAAACGAATGTGCTAATACATTTATACCCAGTTTGTGCTGATAGTTGAAGACTCAAGAACAAGCATTTTGTTCTTCCAGACTGCCTGTAAGTTAGCTAGATTTTGCTGTGCAAAGATATTTGGTAGAGCGTTGATCACCTCGCTTTCCAAAGTTTTTTACCCTTAGGGCCTTAGGGATATTGAGTCTCTTGATGCCAGTGTGTAGAACATTTCTTCTGTGGTCTCACACCACCCCCCCAAAAAATGCTCGACGGAACCCACAGTAGGAATCCGATCAAGAGATGGCACAGCAATGCTTCACAGAATTGTCCACAAAAGCTGTTTTGTGCAATAAAATATAATAACATGTTACATCCGAGAAGGCATTTGACATGCATTTTGCAAGCGACTTGAAATGACAGTCAGCACAGATGACCTCCTGTGTCCAAGTCGCACTGCTAAAGGATCAAGATGATCAGGCAGCACTTGTCAGGAATGTCGCTCTTGAAATGTTGTTTATCATAGTAATCCACGTTTATCCTGATATATCCTGATTATTCCAAGTCCCACGCAGCTTCAGCAACGGCGAAAACACCAGGAGAATCCTCGTGACTCTCTGAGAAAGGAGATTCGGGTGGGCTGATAGATGAAGGTTGTATATATAGTGTGTATATATATATTATATCCAATCGTAATTTCTCCAGTTAATTTATTCGGAACAAGTTCGATAAATTGCAAAATTGGCTTGTGAAGCTTGCGAAACCATTTATTGATTTTGATCTATTGCGATATTACTATAAGGATCTATAAGGCACTAAAAGGAATTGATCTTGATCTTTGCTGCGGGGGAAGTTGACCCTGCGGGATATATTCACCTGCCAAGATGATATTTAGCTATATACTTAGACAAGAAGCTACAGAATGGTACTATCTGAATGTGCTGAGATATCTTCCTCGCACCTTCGGTTTGATGTGCCCCAAAATCTGATGATTTTCTCATCATTTTCTCATCATTTTGTTTCACCATGGTTTTTTATCCTGAGTCGCTGCAGGATCACCTGCAGTTGCCGGCGGATGCGCTTTCAAAACGAGGCGGGTTCTGCTAAACCACAAACGAATTTCGGCAGTAAACGAATTTCGGCAGTGAACGAAACGGAGATGCAAAACCTCAGAAATGATAGCAACAATATGCAACAATGGCGGCCATAGTTTTCAATCATTGATCAAGTTCTCTGAAAGCCTCATTCCTCCAGGGCCTTGGAGAATCTGTGAGTAGCATAACAATCTTGTTGTGCTGAAGATGTGCGGAAGTCTGTGCACTGAGTTTCAATGTTTAATGAAAGTGTGTTCATAAGCCGAAGTGCAACATTTGTAGATCATATAGAATTAATATAATGTCATCATATGTCATCAATTAATATATATATATATATATATATAATTATATATATATACATATAGATGTAATTATAATATGAACTGTAATCAGATTACAAAAAGATACATTCCAAAAGTTACATCGAATCAACATCATGTGTGAACATCCTTCTTGTTGGGGCAGGCAGCATGGCCTTCACTGGCTCACCAGCAAAAGGTCGCAGATTTCGGTGGAGTTGATTTTCAGGATGGCTTTCTGACGAAGGAGTCGAAACTCCAAAATCACAGAGAAACATGTTCCCCATTGCAGCTATGAATTGACGAATCCCCATGTTAATCCATGTTAATGACATGAATCCCCCAGATTATTTGCTACATAAAACCACATTTCTGGACCTTGCTGAACTTCGATGATATCACAAATCGAGCTTTGGACCTGTGAAAAATTGCATTCACAGGGATTCCCAGCGAAACCCACACCTGGGATTTGCTCATGGAAACCCAAAAAAATGTCACGGACTATGGCTGATTCCAGGATTATCCCAAAAGTGATTTAAAGGACAATTTGAGGAACCTATAGGAACCTCCTTTATTTGGATGTAAAAGAACACGGTGCCACCAACAGATCTTCCCTGAAACCAGGCCGTAGCCCCATGCGCAGTCCTATTGCCGGACCTGCCAGCCCTAGTGAGGATGGGTGTGGAACCCCAAGATGTGATGATCTTGATGATTTAGCCTCGTTTTTAGGATGACATAAGGGTATATAACTTACATGACCCACTATGTTTCCACTATAGTTATTGTATAAATCAATATAAATCAGTCTAAAGTGGGCTCCACTCAAGCGGTTGCGCATGCAAATCCAAAGAGTTGAATCTATAGTTGCGGAGGTGTACTTCGCACATTAAACGTTTTCCAAATGCAAAAAAGCGCACACTTAGAACATCAGGGAAATCAAGATTGGGATGTTCTAAGTGTATCGCTTAGAACATCAAAATCAAGAATCCAACACTTGGAACATCAACACATTAAAACATGTGAGAGACGGGTGGAATAAGTGGTTTGATGTTCTAAATGTGTGTCCCCTTGAGGAAAAATGATTGTTTTTTTCTAATAGAATAAACACCCACCTGCACATACATCCCTCATGCACATTTTTCTCCTCAAATTGAAATGTATTCCAAGCTCTTCGACTCGTTGAGAAATATCCAAAGTAATTATTCCAAAGTTAAGATTTTGGAGGGGGCATGATTTTGATCTTATTTTTCACACTGGAATCATCATTGAAAGCATGGTCTGTCCCACACATTCTGTTCTACGCACATCAAAGCTTAAATAACTGGTTTGAAACATTCCTATAGCCACCTCCGTTTTTGACGGTATTGCAAAATTGCATTCTCCGTTACCTTTTAGTGGAGTGGTCATGCACTTAAATCATTGCCATGTGCACAACTAATGTTCTAAGTGTAATTGTTTTTTGGGATGTTCTAAGTGTCTTTTCCTGAACTCACACACTTAGAACTTTCCTGCAAATATATTGGAACTGTGTCTTCCAAGTGATGTTCTAAGTTCATGTCCTACACATTGGTCTGCTAGTACGTTGGGACATGTTGGAACAGTTTCTGAAACGAAACCACACCACGGTGATCGGCTAAGGTTGCAGCCCTTCTGTCCAGATCTCATTGTCCCAAGGGGCTGCAACTTGATAGAAAGTGCGTTGTTTGTGTGAAAATTGTGGACTGGCCCAAGAAAAATAAGTTGTGTTTATCAGATATTAGCTGGAGCTACATCATGTTGAGATACATAATTTGTATGTCCAAAAGATTGTTCGGCGGTTGTTGATCTTTTGGCTGTTGAGCTGGTGAGGCTGGTGAGCTTCATTTCTTTACATTTCTTTGCTTGGAACCAGCCACGCATTTGGTCAGAATTAGTTGGGGCAAAGCAAGTCCAAGCTCTCTTTTTGCTTACAAAGTTTCTGCCCACAAGAGTCAGCCAAAGGACTTAACTATAAATGCATGGAATTGAGAAAAAACAACTTTCACTCGGCAGCAAACATTAGGAATACTCACAACTCAAACTGGGGTTTGATGAAACAGTGTGCATCACTCAACCCAGTGCGCCTGAGGTGAGTGTGTCCTGCTGGTACCCATCGTGCCCTTGTGCTTGGGACCTTTTAGCGTCTCGGCCCGCACTGACAATAAATGATGAAAACCAAGGTGTCTTCAATGATATTGGACCACTCTGGACCAGGTGTTTCTGCAAAATTGGACGTATGAATGGTTCTGTAGGTAGTCCAACTTGTTTCTTACACTCTTCTATTAGTTTTCCGCAGAAGGCAAACTTAAGTTTACCAACCAAGAGTTGTTTGAGCCATTTTGAGCCTTCTGTCAATACTTGGGGGCCTGTTTCGTTGGTGCTCGCAGGTGTTTGTGACCCTAACGGCCATGTGGTGCTGCGGGTGTCACCAAAAAGCATGGCTCCGCCTCCATCCATTGATAGGCCGCCGCAATCTGACAGATCTTAGAACCTAAGCAGAAGCGTCAAGGGGAGTTGAGGTTCATTGATCTCTTCCAATTGGCGTGTCAGATACCTCAATATATATGATAGTATAATATAATATAATATAATATAAATATAATATAATATAATATAATATAATAATATAATATAATAATATAATATGATAATAATAATAATAATATATATATTATGTGATGATATATATATATGATTAATAATATATATATATATATATGAATATATATATATATATGAATATATATATATATATTTATATATATATATGACAATATATATATATGATAATAAAAAAAATATAATATGTGATATGTACATACAATGTATGGATAATGGTGATCCGGACTGGATGCATGTCTACCTACGTTGCCATGTGATGTACTGCAATGCAATGGGATGGAATGGGTCATGTTTCCGATCATTCAGCAGACCGGCTGGCAGGGGAAGGGGTTCAGCTCGAAAATTCGTGAGCTTCGGACCTGATTCCTTGCAGCTTGGCCTTAAAATTCACTACTTGGTCAATGGATGGCTGCAGAGTTCTGGTGGGTATGTATATATGTATACATGGTTTCATATTATATATAGTTAATCACTGGTAACAAAAAACTTCAACAGAGTAAGATACAGGTGGATGTGAAATGCGGTTCGTTTGTTTCCCCCTAGCTTCGTACCGTTGGGAATTGCCTGTTGGCGAAGCCGGTGCTTTTTTGCGTTAGGTGCTGATTTGTACATGGGCCTGAAACCTATTTTTTCACATCTCACAATGTGCAATGACAGCAGTCTTAAAGTTTTGGGAGTCGCCCGTACCTCGCTTGGACCTCCCCCACTTGCAGGTATGTTTAGGCATGCCTTTTGCTTGCATTCTGCTTGCTTTCTGCCCGCTTTCTTTCTACTTTTCTTGCTTGCCTGCTTGCTTTTGCTGCGAGTGCTGCTGCCGGCTTGCTGTAGTATGGCATAGTATGGCATACCCGATTCTACTAGTGTAATTATGAAGTATGAAGTGCAGATGGGGGTGGCTGATTTGGAAACTAGTTGGTTGATTTGTTCACCTTAGTTTCTATTCGCCGCACTGGCACAAAGTGGTGTCATGCACAGATGAGCATCTCATGTGCACGGTTGAGCGTCTCTTAATATGCAGAGATGGGTGGAGTGCTTTCAATGTGCGCAGATAAACCGCTAGCCGTCATTGCATAGTAGGGGGAGCAAATTGCAGCAGAGAACACATAGCAAATGGTTGCGATTAAGATTGGGCCGAAGTCGCCAGACACGTGTTTTGAACCACCTACCCCTGAACTCAGTTCTCGTTTAACTGGCACCTTTGCAAAGTGCTGATTTCCAAGGCCTTTTCACAAAGTACTGGTACTTGCAAAACTGGTTGATTGATCATGCCTCCATTCCCTGTGCATCATTAGATGGCTCACGTGGGAAAGGCTCAAAATTCTCACTATTGATCACCTGGAAAATAATGGAAAATGACATTATTTAGGTCGACAAACACTTAGAACAAACATCATTTGGAAAACACTCCTCCGACATTTAACAGGGGTAGATGTATGTAGATGTTCTAAGTGTGAAGTCGAAAACCACACTTAGAACATCACAAAAAATCCACACTTAGAACATCAATGTGTAAACGGGTTATTTCAGCCTTTAAGCTTTGATATGCGTAGAACAGAATGTGTGGGACAAACCATATTTTCAGTGATGACTCCAGTGTCAAAAAAAAACAAAATCATTGCCGGAAAGACACTTGGAACATCAGACCACCTTTTCCCTTGTCAAAATGCATGTTTTATGTGTCCACTATACTAGAAGTAATGGAAAAAGGCGGGGTGAGTATAGGAATGTTTCAAACGAGTTATTTGAGCCTTTAAGCTTCGATGTGCGTAGAACAGAATGTGTGGGACAAACCGTATTTTCAGTGGTCAAAAGGCATATTTTATGTGTTTATATGTGTTGATGTTCTAAGGGAGGTGGTTTTTGATGTTCTAAGTGATACACTTAGAACACCCCTTTCTTGATTTGTGTGATCTTCTAAGTATGTGTGCTGGCGCATTTGGAAAACGTTTGATGTTCTAAGTGTGTGTCGACAATAATAATCACCATATCAAACCATGCATCCATGATCACTTTTTTTCGGAGCATCAGCGGTCGACCTCACTCTTCAATGAGAATCAGATGGTGTCAACAGAAAAAACGTGATAAGTGCGTGAAAAAAACGTGATTTTATTGTCACTTCCAAGCGCGTGAAAATAGCAAGATTTCCTCATGCAACTGGCAGCCTATCCGCTCATAGCTATGTAGTGCCGCACCCCTTTGCGGTAATAGAAAATGTGGTTGAAGAGTCCCTCGCGTAAAGCCCTCTGCTGAAGCGGAACATGAGGGTAATGGCAGGGTTCTTGCTACTTATCTGCAGAACTATGAGGTGATTTGGCTTAAAGTCAAGATGGCACTTTACAGTAACGCAGGCACTTTGTTCGAAAGTACTCGTTTCCCAGGCACTTTGGAAGGTCAGGGTACGTTCCACTTAGCAAAGGTGTCCAATTGAATAATGTTCACGCTTCTCTTTGACTCAGCGTTCAAGCGCTACCAATCGGTGTCAATTATCCATGCAGATTTAACATGTCTGGAGCCCCCAGTCCTGACTGCAACATCCATCTAGTACTCGTAAAAGTACATAGAGATAGTTAATTTTTTGTACAAGAAAAAGCTTGAACAATACGTGAGAAACGTAGATTTTCTACGGGGGATTGACATGAAACGACGGCGGTTCCAGGGGCAGCTCGTGGCGCATTGAATTGGCCACTGGCTCTGGGGATCTTCTGGCGCAGCATCCTGGCGGTACAAGGGATCCCAATGGTAATTAGTCATCCAAAATTCGGGTTTATGGGATGATTATACCCCTATAACTGGGATGATTAATACTAATTATCATAGTATATGGATCCCAATGGTAATCATCCAAGTTTATGGTTGAGTATATGAGTGTACCCCTATAACTGGGATGATTTGAAAGGACCAGTGGATGGTGAACGGAATGCCTCATTGGGCCTACCATACACGTGTCCACGGAAATCTGAGCTGCAGTGGGGATTCAAGAGACAACAGAAAGATATAGAGAGGATCATGCAACCATGAAGATTACGAAATATTACAAAGGGTGATGGGTGATGGTTGGTGTTTCAAACTCTATTCGTTTGAGATGAACGCTTTCAATGTCTTAAGTTTACAAACCTAGGATATCCTAGGATGGTCGCGGCCAACTGACTTGATCAATCCCTGCCTTTGATATTCTGGAGGATCTGAAGGTGGAAGCATCCTCAAACTATCTTCTTGGTTTATTTGAAAGCAGATGTAACGTGGATAGATTGAAACCCAAAGCCCAAGGCCCAATGATTCTCCTGTGTTCCTGTTGCCTCTTATAGCTTATTGCCACAACCCTAGCAGTTCCGAATCTCAAGAGCAATCTACCTGTGGCATATCCGCATATCTGTTTGGGACTGCACTTGGCACCCAGCTTTGAGAAATGTCAGACATGGTTCTGGCGGGTCACCAAAAATGTGAGAAGATTTGTGTTTGGATCTATTCAGTACCCTTTCAAAAGAACGATGATAACATGATCCGTGAAGTTTTGCCACATGGAATCCTATGGGTTTTTTGAAATACAGAAATCGTGCGAGTTGATTGTTGCATGTTTGGAGACCCCCCTGCCAAGGTCTAGCTTCTGTAAGCCTGGGCAGTGCAAAGCTGAGTGCTGGGAATTTGTTTTGTTTGCGGTGTTTGATTGATAGGGATACTAAGGGGATCTAAGGGGAATTTCTCATTTAGCTGAAACCTCCATCCTTCTGGATCGGTGGAATCCCCATCTCAAATGATGAAACTCCCAACCACGAGTAACCAGGAGATTCCAGGTGCAAGTGCCCTGGCCACTCCTCCTTTTGGCATGATCCATGTCTTTGGTCTCTGGTTTCGACTTGGAAGATGTCGAAGCAAGAAAGTGCTCCAAGAAGTCCCAAGGAGATGTTTGAAATCAAGAGGACCAACTACATATGGTGCTTTCCAAACATTAGACCATTTTGGTATTGAAATTGAAACCCATGTTTTTTGGGGTATTTTTAGGACACCATCATATTGCTTCAAGTTTCAGTCAGGAAGCTCGGCCCAGGAACGAGAGCTCCTCCCATCCCTCCTTCGCCCTCATGAGAGCTGACGGGGTCCGGCAGCCCAATAAGGAGGGCCTGAAGGAGAAGGGCACATCCGTTGAACGAGAGTCCACACATTCATAGGAAAACTAAACATGCATGTAGATATACCCATGAGCTCAATGAATGAACTATTTATATACCAACATTTACGAAAAACATGACGCAAATGATGTAGATAAATATACGTACTGTAACTAACTATACCCAGACATGGAGCACATATTATGTCGATTTCTGCTTTGGTATGGATTATCAGTATCAGACAACAATTATTGAATAGACATCCATGTGCATGTATTACAGCAATTTGTTGTAGTTCTACGGTATGCACAAAATCCATGATATCGGTATGGATGAGAAAGGCCACCTGAAGACGTGGCGACAAAGCATGCATATTCCTGGCCTGGCCTGTGGAGAACCCCAAAATTAAGAGCGCAATATATGTCATGTACTGTACCTATTTCTACCATGTCGGAGGCAGCAAAAATATACCATGGCCCCAGAAGCGGTTTGTCGTATATAGGGTTTACCACAATGCAGGTTGCAGATATGTTGTTTTGGGTTGTGCAGCAAGCATGTTTCTGCTTGGACAAATCTGGATTGCTGTCACTTCTACAAATGCCGGTAGTATGCATTACACACTGATAGACAGTCAGAATCTATCTTTGCATATCTTTGCAATAAGAAACCGACAGTTATAGTGGACCGAGCATGTTGTTGTTTTACTGCATCGAAGTCGAAATCTAGGGCACGATCTCATGACCCACTGCAGCGGATCATTGGCATTGGCAAAGGTATCATTTTGTTATTCCTCTTTGTCAACTCTCGAAAGATTGTAGAGGATTTTATATTGGATCTACGGCAAAAAACAAAGCTGGTGAAAATACTGGCTGACAAATCCCTTAAACCTCCACTGCCCATCACTGCCCCATGGTTCATCCATGGGTCATCCATGGATACCAAGGGCCATTTCGCGACACTTCTCCGAAACCAGCAGGAGGGGCTTTTCTGCATGACGTCGGGGCTTCATGAAACTAAGAGGATCCTATTTTTCAATATTTTTCAATGCCAGTGGCTCCACTTTATTTTTTTGTTTTGATTGGGTCCTTGCCCGTGCGCGTGCTGTTGCCCCAACAAAAAAAGGTTGGAATCACCATAGGCATCCGATCTATCCGGGCAGGAGGGTTACGAGCTGACGACCCCGGATCACATCATCTACTTTTGGGGCTCCTTTGACCACCACGCGGTGAATATCACCGATGAGGTCTGGCTCCGAAGCTTTCCTCACCATTGATGCCAAGCAGTTTCTGGTCTTTCGCCGCTCAATCTCCCAGAACTGCTCCTGTTACCAGCCCATCCATTGAGGATCCCATGAATATGGCTTAAGAATATGCAAGAAGGATTCTTCCTGAGCCCGGATGACCTTTGACTCCAAACATGCCACTCTTTTGGTGTTCATCTAGGCCAACTCACATTCAGCAGCGCTTTTTATTGCTTTGTCCAAGACGTATCTATCATGTCTAATGATGAGTGAAATAAATTGAATAATAATCCCTTCCCCGTACTACTAAACCCCGCGAATAATAAAAACTAGGTTCCATCTCCAATTTTGGAAAATTTCAGGTTGGCCAATTTGACTTTTAATTTATACCCTTTAGAAAATAACTTAAACATAAAGCTACTATTTGTATCTATTTGTGGGTTTCACTCCCTAATAATAAAAACTAGTCAACCCCATGGTGTTTTGTATTAGGATCTGTCCGATTTTTTTAGTTTTTTTATTAGTTGTTTAAATTTATTATTAGGGGTCGCTTCGAAATCCAAATTTTGGCAATATTTTAATTGCAAGAATAAAAGGAAATTTAATTGATTTTGAAATCGAAAAACATAGTCTTTTTCATTAATTGAGGGTTTTAATTTATTATTAGGGTCCGCTTTGGTTCCCTAATAATAAATACCCCTCTAATAATAAAAACTACCCAAAGTGTTTATTATTTGGGGACGGGGGTTAGTATTAGGGGGAGAGGATTACATGGGCAATATGCATATACATATATTATTGTATACATATGTAATATATCCCCCCCCTTTAACCCTGGAATATTTGGGGGGGGGTAAGGCAAGAAATTTCTGAGAAATATTTCACCTGACCACGTGAAATATACCCCCCCCCCACGTATTTTTTTGGGCTTCTAAAAGACGTGGGGGGGGGTTCCTCCGGACGCTGTTCCTTTTTGGACCTTTTTAGTCCTCACGCGGGTAGGGCCCATGCGCAAACACTGACAACTAGGTAAATGGCAACTGCCGGTTTCCAAGAAAGTAAATAAGAGAGTGAACTTGCCAAACAGCCTTCAGAACATGACGTTCAGCCTTGAATTCAACCACGCCCAAAGCCATTATAGACCAGATTTTTTTAGCTGAA
>Ga0126342_10013668_pt1:0-12500 | contig 14355 bp, 22 predicted proteins | sample Cyp1metagenome_FD_92528 | JGI IMG/M metagenome (GOLD analysis project Ga0126342, IMG submission 92528) | Coral microbial communities from Lord Howe Island, Old Settlement Bay, Australia - Cyphastrea 1 metagenome | ecosystem: Host-associated > Invertebrates > Cnidaria > Coral ...
GCCCCAAAGTTGCTACCAAAAGCTGCTCCCCAAAGCTGCTGTCCAAAACTATTGCCCCAAAGCTGCGGTTCTTCAAACCTATACCCCAAAATGGCTCCCCAAAGCTATTCTGCAAAGCGGCTCCCGAAAGCTGCTCCCGCAAGTTGCTATTGAAAGCTGCTCCCCGAAGTGGTTTGTGTACAGCCAGATCGTAACATTGGAATTAGTAGCAATAAATTGAGGACATGCCGTTACACATTGCGGCTTGCACTTCTTGGGGCGCAACAGTGAACAGCCATGCCATGCTGTCTACACCAAGGGCACCGCCACAGGATTAACATGACTAAATGTGTAGCCATATGAACATATGCGACTGGTTTGGTTGTGCAACTTCATTCCGCTAGCATGGCGAGCCTATATCAGCGGCCTTTCCAATGCAAAGTCAGCGGCACCAAAAAGACACTCGCACCCACGACCGGCAGGATTGAAATATCTATGGGCATGACGTTTTGGTGCTTGCTGCGCCAAGCAATGTTGTGCCACACCCGCCGAAACTGATATGCGTGTTTTTAATCTTATAGTGAATACAAAAGAGCGGTAGACGCATGCGGTAAATTCAAAATAACGGAAGTGCAAAACGGAAGTTCCCAAAGTTTGTATTCGCGAAAAAATCGTGAAAAGCCCCAAAATTATGGGATATTTTTGGGAAAATTGAGCTCGGGGTGAAAGCCCGAAAATTGTGAAAGATTTGTGGGAAACTCAGAAGACGCATGCTCAAGCACAATTGAATACCGAGCGACAATGGACCAGGGGGGAATCGAACCCCTGACCGACCCCGACCGACCGTACTGCAGTTGCTTAGTGGGACACGGACTGGTAGTAAAAGACATTCTGGCATCCGACCGATTCCAAAATCGCTTGGTTCCAAAATCGCTTGGAACTATGGACTATTTATCCACTCTTTGGGATCAAACGCCACGGCCAGATTCGAATCGCTCCAATGAGGGTGGTCATGCTACACACTGCGTCGGCTGGCAAACAACATCCAGGAGCCATGCCGAACACTCTCCCTCCAGGCCATCGACGCAGTCTATACGCTGATTGCGGGGAAAGCCAGCACCACGCGCTTCCGCACTGAGGGCCCCATGGTCGTTGAGCCCTAATCTTTTAAAAACGCTCAAACAAACAATTTCTCCGCAATTGGCATCTCCAAGTTTTGTCCCACCAAGTCCCATGCCACACACCGTCTTTTAAAACAGTTTTCATCAAGCATGCTTCAGTGCTTGGCCAGCTGTGCAACCACAAACATGCAATCTCCCAATGGTCCGCCAATCCCAGTGCTCAATGCTGCTGCAACAGATGGTCCCAGTACAAAAAGGCGGCCATCAACCCTTCGGATTCTCACTCGGTCCTGGCAGGTTCCCTGCTCACAGGCCTGCTACCGGACGATTTATCGGTAATCCAGAAGGAATATCACTCCACCTTGAAGTTTGGCCTTCACCAATGGACCAAACGCAACGGACTTCCGTCGATGCCTTCCAACATCATTTCCGATCTTGCTCAGTCCCTGTGGCAACAACACATCTAAGAAGTCACCTGCCACATCACGAAGTCGTACATTGCAGACTTCCAACGCTTGTTCGAAGAGGCTGTCTTCCACTGTGAAGACAAACAAGCTTCCTCTCTGCGGATCTTTTGCCCATGCCTCTACTTCCAAGCGATCGAAGCTACATGGATGCTTCAATCTTTGAAGCCATTCCTCAAGCACCTCAAGAAATTGTGACATCGCTGGTCCCAGCACTCCATCGCCAATATGGCCGGTCATATCCTTGGGCCATTGGAAAAGGTCGTCAACTCCCAGCGGGCTATATCTTGGCCAAAAAGAAGAAATCGTTCCAGAGTGGACGATCGGACGACCCGTCATTTCGTTTGTGGACTCGCCATTCCGTCCGATGCTCAACATTTTGGCTAGATTAATCTTCCAACTCATCCCGGTGGCATGCCCAGACCACTTTGCGTCAGGAGATGTCTACACCCTCCTCACCATCTTGCAAACAGCTCCGGTCGATGGAGATCTTATTCTCATCAACCAAGACTTGGCTGGCTTCTTTACCAGCATCGACCAAGCACGATTCATTGGTGCTTGGCACATGCTCCTCGACTTCCTTAGTCCCCACGGGAACGTGGGAGAAAATGAGGTCTTCTCAGTCTACCCTGGAAAATCCAACAACCCAGGAGACCTCATCAAGGGTCGCACATTTCGACGGCTCAATGTCACTCGGAAGATCGGCATCAAAGATGTACCATCCCTTATCAAGACTGCGCTTGACATGCAAACGTTCGCACTGGGCAACCGTTGCATACGTCAACGCCGAGGCAGTCCGATGGGCAGTCCACTCTCTCCAGCCTTATGTCTGATGGTTGTCTCCATCAGCGAACAGATTTGGTCAATCAGCTTCAAGCAGGTATTGACCAATCATAATTTGTTCATCAAACATTTTTTGCTATGTTGATAACCGACTCATCTTTGGCGATGCCCGTCTCCAAGATCTTCCACCATATGACGTCCTTCTTGATGAAGGTTTCTATGGGAAACCCATCATTCTTGAGACTGAACCTGACCAAGAATTCCTCGGCTTCATGTTGGAAACAAAACCTCTCGAGCTGATCTACTGCGGAACCACCAACATTTCTCAGGTCCTCTCTCCGGTTTCAGCTTCTCCACCCAAAGTCCTTCTTAAGTGGCTCTCGTTCTAGATGCCACATCGTGGTCAAAGGAGCCTTCCCTGAATATCGTGTTCAACAAGGACTCGATCAACTGATCCACCTGTACACTTTGGCAGGCTTTTCGGGTGAAGAACTTACTGGTATCTCTTCACGAATTTTGGATCTTCATCGCAACAGTGAAAAAGACACGTCCGGATGCTTTTGGCTGCGTAATTTAGGGTTTCCTTTTTTGTCTCTTGTTTGTCTTGGTGGTTTCTTCCCCTCTTTGTTGCTTTAATTCTTGGCTCAAACCTGCTTCCCTTAATTTCTTGCTCCCACGTGCACAATGGACCCCTCTTGGTTGTCCAACAGCCGTGAAATCCACTATCATTTGGCCAGAGCCATTGCGCATTGCCGGATTCTTACCATTCTTTGAACCAACGGTGGACTGGGAGATCAATGATTCGGATCTACTACGACGGGCACAACCGTATCCTCTCCCAGGCCAACATCACACTCATCCTGGCCACTGGCACATCCAACTCTTGTGTCACATGGGGGTATTCCATCACACATGATTGTGAACCCGGAGCCCCACATTCGTCCCCTGTCCATCCGTCCACCTGACGGTAGCCACCCTTCAAACAATGCCAGGACGAGATCCAACCGTGGAGAATCCTCCAATCCGGCAAGCTTACCAGTTCACTCATCATCCATCAGTGGACCTACGGATCCGGGAGTCGAAAATCCCCCGCCCAATCCTGAATCTCGTCCCAAGAAGAAACAACGAATTCATGTCACAATATCCGAATCTCATAGTCACAATATCCGAGTCTCATAGAGCAACCACCACCGCCCCACGCGTGGTGGTCACCCAACTGATGTCCCAACAACGGATGAGTCTGATTCCGGACATCGTAGCCGTGTGTCCAATCCCAGAACCAGACCACCTCCTTTGGCGGTGGTAAATTCTGCAGCTTCCGCCTCCATCTCCATCTCCGGAATATCCTCGTTGTGAAGAACCATCCCGGGTCACCGTCACTGACCCTGCCATGTCAACCATCAATCATGGACTTCGTCCATGGACGGGCAGTGAAAACCACGAGCTGATCAGCCAGAAGAGTGACGCCAGAGCACGGCCCGCATGGGAGACAATTGGACAACGACTCAAACGCACTCCAGGCTCATGCCGGGCACGTTGGCTTTGGTTAAAACAAACCATGCCGGAGTTGAGTTCCCGTACTGAACCAGAGGCAGAAAACTAAAATGTCACTAGGTCGATTTGGCTTCGCCGAGATTAAACAATTTGTCCCTGCCTTCTTGGTTTCCCGGTTCCCTCACGCTTGATTTTCACTTTTCGTGGATCACTTCTCCTTGTTACGGCTGTACGTGCTTTACTGTTCTTGATGTGTTTCCTCTGCTTCGCTCAAGGGCTCAATTCGCATTAGCCTTTCGGTATCATGTCCCGTCCTCGTTCCCGCTCCGGTGACACTCATGATCATGGTCCTATGTGGGGCCATCCTGAACCTGACCGTCCCCATGATCCCAGCCGTACTTGGGTTTGGAACTACACACCGGCCCTGCGCTGCATCCGCAAAGTACTCAAACTGGTTGACATCATTCAGATTCGTCATCTGATGGAAGAACACTTTTCTGATGCTATGACAATGACTGTCACCAGATGTTTGACTCTACCTGACCTTCGCGATCCTGGAGAGGTGGCCATGTTCACCTATTCCCGCCTTCGCAATCCTAGCCAACTCCAAACGACAACGGTTGGGGAATTACTCGGGCATCAGTCAATATATCTTCAACACCTGGGGGGTTCCTCATCGACCCCGATGAAATGGATCTTCGATGGAGTGATCCTACTGGCGACATCTTTGCTCTATGAAATCCTCACACCATCAGTCGCCTACTACAAGAAAACCGCCCAAACTGGGCCCAGGCACAAGAAGTAGGGTTCTTTGGCTCAGCATTATCGTTCACTAGTCCAACACAGCCATACATCATGCGCATGAGTTGTCATAAGGCTTTACCACCCAATTACCTGCCGTGACCGCTCCTTTCAGCAAAATAGACAAGGAGTGCTGCTGCGTAGCTGTGATCACAATTTACAGGTTACTAGGTCGTCTATTGCTGATTGCTACTGACGGTTTCTTGACCCTCTGCTGTTAGGGATCACATGGTTGCCTCTTGACTACTACCTCCTCTTCCGTGTCCCAACCTTTTTAGCTCTCAATATGACAAAAAGTGACTCATCGATGGCCAACCTGGCTTTACCTCGCTTTCTCCGCATGGATGCTTGGTCGACTCCGTTGTCAACTACACGCCATCCATCATCATCTGGGTTTGGCCCTTCCCTGCCAGGACAGTCTGCAGGCCCAACTGGCTCTGCCAATCCGGGATACGGATATACGCCCTCGATGGAATCCGTTCCCATGCCAATGAGTGGTGACTCGTGGAACTCGTCCTTTCCACACAATCCATTCACAAGTGATCTCCATCCAAGCCAATGAGTGGTGCATACCCAGGTGTTCAAACTGATTGATGTGGACGAAGGCCCGATCAGGCGATCACAACTCTGGATCTCCGAGGCCGATTCACAATGGACGTGAACGCCTTCGTCGACCGGACATTTTCTTCCATGGAATTGTGGGTCATGTGAAGGATTCAAGTGGGGCTACTCAATGGATGGCGTGAAGCCTCCAGAATTGCCAACTACTGGCGCCGCTACTTCCATATTGAAGAAGTTCCGTACACCTCATCAGACTGAGCCGCATGAGCAACAGGAGAACATCCCTGAACACTCAGCGGGTGATGAGCCAGTCGATGACGATGCGGATGATACCTCCAACATAGGATGAGGACGACCAGACCATTACGTGATCAGGTTTCAAAATTCTGTGTGCAGCAACCACTTGTATGTTTGTCTCTGGCATTTTGGTCAATTGATCCGAACCCAGCTGACCGAAATCTTCACGTGCATCCGTCATGCTTCTTCCACAAAAGCCCCGTGGCAGCGGGGCGTGTGTGTGAACCACCTGAAGAAATGTAAAACTTCTTACCTTTGTCTAACATTTAGTTTTTGCGGGGGCGTCAGGCCCGTCATACCTACCTGATGCAACGAAGCTATGGTATGATGGGGGAAGGGTGAACTGATCATTCACCTGTACCTGCAGATCTTGGCATGGATGTCGTGGACATAGCTTGCAAAATCACTTTGACAATCTCATCTATATTCTGTGATATGGCAACCAGCTAAGCCAAGCACCGGCATGTCGATCATTCGGTTTCCAGATGTTTCCAGTTTTCATTGCACTGTTGTCGCAATCTGTTTTCCTTTTTTGAAATCAAAGGGAAGAGTCACCTTCCAATCCTCTATTCCTCGTCGTTTCTGGTCAGGTGTAATTGGATTGTTTTTGCACGTAAGGTGCATTCCACAACAGAATTCGCAATGACAGTTCTGAGCAAGTGCGTATGTGTATATATATATATGTGTGTGTGGATTCTACATAAAAAATATAAAAATCATCTGAAAAGGATTAGAAGCATGGCCCCCAAATTTGGACCCTCCTTGGTGGAAAGACATCAAAATTCATCAAAAACTAATCTGTTCTCTAGATCCTGGCAAGTATGAAGCTTGCAAACATACGCAGACATTTGGACATTTGTTTGTTGGCACCGATTGGCTTTGCACTCCTCTTTTCCGATACTGACAATTCAGCGCTCGAGTTTGATGAGTTCCACAAAGATCTTTGGAGCGATGATGGCGAGGCTTCGTTAGAGGCTTCATTCCAAACCAGATTGCAGTATTCCTCCCACATGTCAGACATCTCTGGCCGGACGCAATAGAGCCTCAACCCTCTATGGTGCCGTTCCTTCACAGTCTTCTCCAATGTAATTCTGCGAGGTTTCCTCTCAACATGTTGGCTTCGACAGGGAATAATAGATTGATGCGATTCTTTCAGCCACTCAATCCGGTCGGGACGCCATAGACTGCTAGTTGTGGAACATGAATAGTCCTGCAGGGCATCACAATCCTCCAAATCCTCGTGCAACCATTCACCCCGGGAGATGTACTCACGGAGGCCGTCGTATCCATCATCGATATCTATGTCTGCCAAGGATGTCCACTGATCGGAGGTTCGGAGAATACCCTTGACCTGACGCAAGCTGTTCAAGTGCCAAGACCAGTCATAGTCCGAGCCCCTGTCTACGTGTTCGATGACTGTCAGATTCCCCTCTGATAGGCAGCTCTCAATGATGCACACAGGCTCCAGAAAGGACAGCATGCAATCCATTTGATCTAAAGCTTCCCAGATTTGAGCGGGATCTGTGACGCCCAACTTACTCTCTGCTTCCTCTAAGATGTTCTGTGCCTTTTCCTTTGCTCGCATCATCTCTTTATAGCTGTGGATCCGTTTGCCCCACTGCAAGAGCTGTGGCGGGTTTATTCCGACTGTGGTCAGGAAAGCAGCAGCTGCAAACGCTGCTTCCTCCACCTGTCCAGCTTGACACAATGCTTCCAACTCTTCCAGCAGTGGTGCAATTTCTTCATCTCGCCAATCGTTGCGGCTCTTTTCTCCGACTTCCGATGGCTTTTCAAATTTTTCTGGTGACTCTGCAACTGTAGCTTCCAGCCGACTCTCAAATGATGCAACTTTCCCACCTTTAGCAGCTCCCGACAGCTTTTCAGCCGAACCTTCTTTGGCAGCTTTTGATGAATTTGCATCGATGCTGCCTTGGGCAGCATCCCACAAGCTGGAGCCTGACTCTGCAGAGTGACCTAGACCCTTGCCTTTACGCAGCTCCTGCCTTTGCGGTCTTGGAGACTTCTCACTGATATTGGTCTCTCGACTAGCCCCAGTGCTTCTGGGACTCGTCTTCGTGCCTCACAACCAAGAGGAAAGACCAGTCTCATTTAGCTAGAATGGTCTGCCTCAAGGACATCACTTGCATGTGGTGGCACTTTAATACTGCCACACCTGTCCCCATTCCCTGCCACATCCTACAGCACCCGTTGTGGCGGTGGCGCATGATGATCATCATCGTCGTTGTCACAATCATCGTCATCAGTCATGCAATCATAGTCATAGTTGTCATCATCATCATCATCATCATCATCATCACCATCATCATCACCATCATCATCACCATCATCATCACCACCATCATCCCCAATCCTTAATCACATGTCATCATCATCATCATCATCATCATCCCCAATCATTAATTTTAAAAAACCAAGCGCCACTTTTCAATCATCAACCTTCATGCATCCATCAAAATAATCGCCGTCATCCATCAACATCATCGCCATCATCCACCAACAACATCGCCATCATCCATCAACAACATCAACAACATCATCCATCATCCATCATCCTCATCCTCATCATCCTCATCATCATCATCAACAACAACAACAACATCCTCATCCTCATCCTCATCCTCATCATCATCATCATCAACAACAACAACAACATCCTCATCCTCATCCTCATCCTCATCATCATCATCATGGTAATCACTATGGGCATCACTATGGTCCTCAGTGTGGGCATCACCATTCTCATCATCATCATCATCATTATCATCATGATCATCGTCATGATCATGCTCATGATAATGGTCATGATGATCATCATCATCATGATCATCATCATGATCATCATCATGATCATCATGACCATCATGATCATCATCATCATCATCATCGTCATGGTCATCATCATGGTCATCATCATGGTCATCACCATGGTCATCATCATGGTCATCATCATGGTCATCATCGTCATTCACCGTCATTCTCATCGTCATCCTTGTGGTCGTCATCGTCATCATCATCATCATCATCGTCAGCATCGTCATCATCATCATCATCATCATCTTCTTCTTCTTCTTCATGATGATGATAAAACCATATCCCTGCAACACCCACCACCAGCGACAACACCACCTGAAAGCGATGTACAATAATTGTACGTCTATATATGTTTCTGTATATCATCATCATCACCATCACCATCACCATCACCATCGTCATCGTCATCGTCATCGCCATCGTCATCGTCGTCGTCGTCATCATCCTCATCCTCATCATCATCATCATCGTCATCATCATCATCATCATCCAAAATACCTATAGCCTAGAGCTGTTGTTGCAGTCCAGCACGCTCCAGAACGCTCCCGCCCACGGGTTTAAACAAACAAGGTACCATTTGTCACTTGGTCCCAGTTGGCCCTTCTCATCGCTGGCGCTGATGAGCCATAAATTCCTTTAGTCTTGTGCTTCGGATCTGTCTTCAAATGATCCTGGCGTGATGCAACTTTTGAACAAATGCATTGGGAACGAGGTGGGATGAAAATGGATGAAGGACGGGCTGCGGTTACCTTGACAACAGTTGAAACATGTTGATTGAAACGGCTCATAGGCTGATAGCCGTCCTTGGCTCCACTGGCTGCACTTTCTGCTGCTCTATTTGCGCGTCGAGCCTCAGATAATATGGGCGCGTAGCGTGAAGATATGATATGAAGGCACATGGGTGCACAATCAACAACAAACTAAGTTCCTGACTGAACTGGGCAATCCAATAGCAGATCTTATCGAATCTGCAAACGCAAAATTCTCTATTGCGACCCTTTGAGGGTGCTTTGGCGATTGCTTCTCACTGTCTTCAAAGCCTTCAGGCGTCATGTCCTGACTCTCCAATGAATTCGAGTGTCTTGCAGATAGATGGGGAGATTTTTGTCCCAGGCTGCCTCCAGCAGCTGGTCTTTCCTGCAGGAGTGGCAGTCCACCCTTGAGGTGACTGCCCACCTTTCGTTGGTCGGGGCTGGGTGTTATGGGTATGGTTGGAGACATAGATGACATAGATGGCATAGATGGCACGCATGGCATAGATACATTGGAGGGATGGGGTGATACTGATGACACGGGCGAGAATGGTGAAGCTTCAGCTCTGGAGCTCTGTGGCGTGTTTGCCGCTCGAGGATGTTGGCCAGGTTGCAGGGGCCAAGATGCCCAAGGATCGTGATGGCCATGCGCAACTGCTCCCCCCTGGAAATGCTCTGAGCCCTTGGAACTGCCGATGGCAATGTCGGGCATGGTCTTGACCCGTGGTGCATGGGGCTTTGATCCATCCAAACGATTGATGGACAGCGATGCTGCGCCATCACTGAGTGGTGGCAAGGGACCCTGCCCGCGCACTTCCCTCAAGTGCATCTCCAACATCAAGGCACGCACCATCTGCTTCTTGGCAGCAAGCAGCAAGCGCGGCTCGATCCATTGGCTTTGCACCGGTGCTCCCACCGTACCCACCACCTTTATCACCTTTGTCACCTTTGTCACCTTTGCTGGCCGCACGGAATGCACGTGGGGACATTGACCACGAAAAATCGAAAGAATCGTCCTCCAGAGTCTCCAGAGTATAGCTGGCCTTGATTGTGGCCCCTATCTTGCGCCGGTGAGGCATCAAAGGCTTGGAACCTGCTCTTGCCTCATTGATCCCGTCGTCAAAATCTGGGGCTTCCTGCCCAGGAAGCCCCACACCGAGCGTGAGCAACTCCCTCTTTGCTGTAGCTTTGACCTCTGCGCTTGTTGTGAGAAAATTATGCTCGCTATCCTCCAGTTTATGCAGAATCCGAGTGGATGGGCTGAGAAGTTCATCATCGTCTGTTAGAATTCTTGTTTTTGTGTGATTGCGCTTGGGGCTGTCCTTGTTGGGAGATTCGAACAGAACCACCATGCTTGCCTTTTTGATTGCCCTCTTGAAGGCCTGACGCAGAACCTCTTTGTTGCGCCTTGGTGTATTTTCCCCCAATCTGTTCAGGACCATCGCAGCCCGACCAGCTCGATGAAATCTGCTCTTCAGACCCTTTGCATCACAAAGAGCTGCCAGCTCTGCAAGGCTGGCATCAACATCCTGCAGGCATGCATCGTCAATAACCTCCACGGTTTGCCGCACATGCTCCAGCTTGTCGAGCACACCTCTGGTGAAACTGGTGAGACAAGGAAGCCAAGAGAATGGAAACGCAACTTTTTAGAAAGAATGAGCAAGAAAAGGAGTGATGGGACTTCATATCACCTCGAGACCGCAAGAATTGAAGACACAGCGAATGGAATACATGGAATACACAAAACATCCCACAACATTCCCAGAGCCATCCCTTGGAGGGTACAGTAAATAATAGTAAATATATATTTATATATGTAATAGCCAGGCATTTTGCGTCCTGAGGCCAATCCTACGCAAAATCTCCAAAAAAAACTTGCACGGTTGACGTCCACGACACTTTGTGCGGCATCAATGGCTTGGACCTGGTCCCTTGCGTTCAGAGACTTTCGCATGCTTCGAAGTTTCTCACAGAATTGTTTGGCCTCTCCATAGCGTACTGCAACTCGCTCCTCCAAGTCGTTCATGGCCTATGGCCAATTGATGCCAACTATATTGAGTTGAGTTTGATGATTCACATGATGGGACATTTGGGGCCTTTGGTTTTTTGAGATGTTTTGATGATACGGATGGACTATGTAGGTAAGCCTTGTGGCAGCCCTACAGTATGGACTGATCACTGAGCCCATGACCAGTAAATTCGCAAACTTCTCATGCAGCGACTCTTCTCGCCCCACTTGTTTCGTGACAGCCATCTTCTTGACGGCACTGGTTGCAATCTTTGCACGCTGTGTGGCCTTCACACCATGATAAATCGCCGATGAAGCTCTGCTCCAGCGCCGTGACGCAGCTGGCATCAAGGTGCCTTTACCTGGATGGAGATGGTGACCATGATCTGAGCCGTGAGGACTGTGGGTGAGCAGCGCAAGTTTCTTCCTCGCTTGGCTATAGATGTGGCGGCTGTTCGCCACAGGGTTTACTTCGGTCTCAAAGATTGCCGCCTCCGAGACCACATCGTCTTTCACCTTGTCAGAGCTCGCTTTGCTCGAGATCACATTGACTCGAATCATGGCAAGATGCCTCCCATCGACCCAAAAAGGATTTGGCCCAAAAAGATTTCAAAAAGTTATTTACAGATTGGCTTGGCCAATATGGCTGCGTCCGGCTGCGTCATCAGAAATAGTGCCCGGCAGACATCAGCTTCAGTTGGTGTTTTTGTGTCCGTGCTAGCTGCCCGGGCCGAAGTGAAGATCCCGGTTCAAATGAGACCAATGCAGGCACGCTCTTTTTCTCGAGGCCGGGCAAGTGCACAGCTTTGCCTGCTGTAAGGTAGAACACTTCAAGGGTATGGCAAAAGCAGAATATGACAGAATGAATTGACAATTTGCATTGGAAGATGCCTCTTCTTATCCTTGCCTGTGCTTTTCCGATTGTTTCCACACCATGCGGCGGCCTCATGCAGGGAATTATGTGGCGCTGTGGATATTGGGGATTTGCAACATGTCCACAGCGAAACTCATGACCACTGGCAAAACTTGGCAGCAAAGCGTCTCTGTGGACTGGCATAACGCTGCACATCACTGCGCCTCGCCAAAGCTTCTTGCCCAATACCCTGGCAGTATCTGGACTAAACTTCCGTCAATGAAATGCAAGCCACGATAAGCCACGTGTCTTGTCTTCATGGCGATGGCCTCCGCGATAAACGATGTGCCGCAGCTTCTGTGGCTCGAAAGAGGCTTTCATAGTCAGAACGCCTTGAAGCAGAATAGCTGGATACTGTAGCTGATATGCAAACTAATTACAAAATCACCTTTGGAAATCTGCCACGTGGTATCGGCAAAGCTCTTCTGTGGCCTGATGGCATCTAAGTCTGATACCCCAGAAGCAGCAAATCGGTGACTGCTGCGCGAAGTAAGC
>Ga0126342_10013669_pt1 | contig 14354 bp, 12 predicted proteins | sample Cyp1metagenome_FD_92528 | JGI IMG/M metagenome (GOLD analysis project Ga0126342, IMG submission 92528) | Coral microbial communities from Lord Howe Island, Old Settlement Bay, Australia - Cyphastrea 1 metagenome | ecosystem: Host-associated > Invertebrates > Cnidaria > Coral ...
AAACTGTATGAAATACAAATTTCACCTGAAAGGGGTCTTCGCAATTCCCTGAAATTTCCCAGCTATTTTGGCATGGAATATGTTCGGCCCTGGAATATGGGCAAGAAATTGCTAGAATCATGATGAATCATTGTAATCAATCTGGAGCTGCACCCAGGTTCATCTTCTTCCTTTGTTCTGACAGCCTGTTGTGAAGCGTTGGCACGGGTGCTGTTCTTTCCACTGCAGTGGCAGCGGCTCGGCAATGTGTCAAGAATGTGCACCCCTAAAATAAACCCCAATTATTTGTCCATTTGTTCGTCCATTCTCCCTGGCCAAGAAAACCCTAGAAAAAATACGATTCCAGAATTTCTTGATATTCCTTGATGTTTTTGGCATGTTTTTTTTGGGGGGGTTGATGTTTTAGAGGCATGTCTTCAGCCCAGCAGCCTCCCAGCAGAACCTCATGGACAAGTGCCCATGGCTGTTGGGCTTGCGCCGCGACGCTCTGGAGCTCGGTGGCGCGGCGCTCACCGCTGTTCCTTTGCCAGATGGTTTCTGGGCCGAAGAAGGAGGGAGATGGATCAAAGCTATTTGACCGGACTCAAGGCCCTGCAAATCTTGGTGGTATATGGTGATATATGGTAACTGGACCCACGAGTCCATTGCACACTTCAATTCTATGCGGCATGCCCAATCTTGAGATCTCTTGTGAACAGAACTTATTTTGTCGATGGGGCTCCGTATCGTGACTGCCGGTATAATGAAAGGTGTCTTGAGCAAGCTACCAGTGAAGCCGTGAAGCCCCATCAATTGTTTTAGGAGCATGTACTGTACGAGCTGATGTGCTGTTTTGATTTGAATGATTTTGGAGCTGTTTCGGGGCGGTGACATCAAAAATCATATTTCAGATATTTTCTGATTCGACCTCATGCCCGGTGAGTCACAGGTCAAGTCTGTTCCATCTTCGACTTGGACGTGGGAGAAGCGGTTTTCGTCGAAGCAGCGCTGCCACGGCTGCCGGAGCTTCCCACGGACATTCAGCAGGGCTTGCGCAGCAGGTTGAGTGGTTTGATGGCCCATCGGGCCACTAAGTTGGAGGCCAGGGACCTGGGGGACCTGGCAAACCTGGGGGACCTGGGGGACGGATCGGCCCGAGTAAGGCAAGGGAAGGGTAAATTTTTGATGAAGGGAGTGGCAGTTTGGACAATGTTTGTTTTTCCTTGCCCTGAAGAATAACTAATTCAGTTTTGGACGTGTTGGCATTTTTCATAAAACCCCCAATGCATTTTATAGTGTTGACATGTGTTGTTTTTTCCAATAAGGGTCACCCGTTTTTATAAACGCCATATAAACGCCTAAATATGAAATACGGTAGAGGTGGATACCCATTTACCGCTCACCTTGGAGAATGGAAGTGCCAGTGGTTTGCTCCCCAGGCCCCAGCTACTCTCCATCTCCAGCCAACCCTTTCCAGGCGATAGGATCGCCAGAGGATGCCAGTTTCGACCTGGAGGTGCAGAAGATTTTTTTCCAGGCCTTGGCACCGTTGTTCACCCAGCTTCGCGGCCATGTGCGGGAGGGGCCCAATGGGCTCAGCTACTTTGATGCGCATGACTACGTGCACAGACAGGCCGTTGGGGCACAAGCCTTTTGCAGGGCATTGGTGGAGACTGCAGCCTTTCGAAAGCTTCTGACTGAAATGATCCTCACAAGGCCATCATTGGGACTTCCCTTTGAAGCCTTGAGCAAACAGCTCACTGACCATACTGACCTGGACTGTCCAATGGAAGCTGGAGCTACTTTACCCGACCAGCGCCCTCTCAAGGACGTGGATGGCAGCATCTCTGAGTCCGAGCTGTTTCAGACCGTGAAATCCTTTCAGAGTTGCGCCAGCAATGAGAACTCTCATGCCACCAGTCGACCCTGTCAACCCAGTCGCACCTCCCAAGTCATGCTGGTGCACCAGACGGCGAAGACGTCACTTAGTTGCTGCTTTTAAGACATGTTTATAATGATCATAAGAATATATAACATGTTCCATCTCACATTTAAAGAATGGGATGACGATTATCAAGCGACTTAAGTTTGCGGATGGATCAAAATAATCATTTTGCCTACAAAAGTTTATCGATTTTTGTTATGATTTGAGGGGTGATGCAGCTGAAACATGGTGTAAAAAGTGCGGGAATCCATGGGATCCCTGCCGGTGTTTTAGAACCCATTTCCATATCATTTCAGTGATGAAAACCAATTCGTGGCAACCAACTATACACCTCTGGGGTAGAAACATGTAGAAAGATCATGAGATATGGTTGGAGTATCATTTGTGTCGATACAACATGATACAACAGTTTCACATAGACTCGAATGACTGTGATTGTGATTGGCTCAGGTCATGGTTGGAGCTTCACCTCTTCCACCCTCCGGCCATGGCACCCAGCCAGCCCAGCTCGGGTGTTTTGCTAGCGGCTTGGACGGCGACGGTGAGCGTGGCGCAGAGAGTAGGCCCATGGGCAACGGTGAATTGATTTAAATACCAGTGATGATAATTAGTGATGGCCGCCAGTTGTTGATTTTCAGGTGCGAGTCAAACTATGGAAATACGCCAATTCGCGAATCAATTGGCTTCTTTACCAGTTACATGGGCTGAGTTCATCCTGTTGAAATACAGCGTAGTGGGGTAAAATGGTGTAAAGCCATTGCCAATGCCAGTACAGGCAATGATTCAATGCCAGTCTGAACCAGCTTCCGGTAAAATTGGAGACAGTTTGGCCAGTTTGGCATTTTAATGTGTTGGAGTCGTCCAAGTGATGTGCCATGCTTGTCTAAAACTGATGCAGACGTCAATCCTGGAATATGGTATCAACCAACTGTGGGATGACCACCGAAGGTGCTTGGTTTGTTGACCCCAACCGCCATAGGGCCTGAGGGCAAAACTGTGGATGCGCTGGCACAGAGGATGAAATCAGAGTCCATAAGCAGACAGAGACCGCAGTGGTTGCAGGCCTGTGGCTCCAAAGCCAACTTCCCAATAGCCACACCCCAAAATTGAAGGGCATTCATTGCTTGACCGATTCAAGTCGGACTTGAGTGTCCTGATCCCAGCTGGGTCTGGAGATTCCAATCTCCATCAAATTTTCTAGTGGCAACAACTCCATCGTCATGGCAACACGTAGATGTGAAGATCGTAGTCGGGAGGTGCAGTGCTTCTCAGATCTTTTCAGGATTCAATAATATTCAATATTCATCAAAAATACTTTCTGGTAAACTAACATCACTATGGAAAATCACCATTTTTAATGGGAAAACTCACTATAAATTGCCATTTTCAATAGCTATGTTAAATTACCAGAGGGTACCAAGCACGTTCCTTGGAAAATCTATAAATCTTGGCGCCTTGGCGCTGCCTTTGTTCCCGAGGCGCTTGGCTCGCAACTTGACGGTGAGAGGTCTGCATCGCAGCTGATTGCAGACTTCTCAGGGTTCCTCGAGGAGCGAGTGGTGACTCGAGAGACCTCACGAGAGACGACTGGGAGCAATGGTGGGATGCTGGTTCAAAATCTGAAGCCTGACTGCTTCACTACACCAGGGATACACAGGGCTGAGTCAACCTGTTCCTACCCTTCGGTTGATGATACGGATTGTGACTGGGCGTGAGTTGAAGGATGTTGAGGGTAGCTGAGGGTGTTACTGGTTGTTGGTTTGCTGAAGAGAAGCAGGGGTTGTGGGGTTGCGCAGGTGCCTCGGTGGCCTCGGTGGTGTAGTAGTGCGAGAGAGGTACTTGCACATTCTTTTCTCCCAATCTCTCCCTCTCTCTCTCTCTCTCCCTGCTAGCCTTCTCCCACTCTTTGCTTCTCCTTCTCTCCTTCTCTCCATCTCTCTTCGGTGCATTCTGAATTCTACCCCGCAATGGTGAGGTGAAGAGGATGAATCGCATTTTGAGGAAGCAGAGGCATCGCCAACGATCCTGAATTCCTTTCAGAAGTGCTTAAAAACGCCTCGTCATGCCGGCTCGCTCGCGGCCCACCTGCTACGAAAAGCTTTTGTATGCCTGTATGTGACACAGGATTCCATGGAACCGAAAGCTGTGAAGGATTGCAGTCGATCGCGCAAGAACTCCAAGCATGTGTTTGGGCATTTGGAATGTCAGTTTTGTATAGTTTTGTTGGCTGATTTATTGTGCAAAAGCTACAGTATTCGGCCCTGGCTTCATCAACCCTGGCAAGAATATCGCCCCCAATGAAACGATCTGGGGTCAACATTGTACATCCTATTGCATCCTGCATGTTTCGCAGTATTTCAGGATTGAGCCGCCCCAAAGAACCTTCCTGACGCCAGATAACTAGCCCCAAAACATCCAAATCCTGAGGTCCGCATATCTCATGCCGTGACCACTGAATTTGAAGAAGAGGAATTTTTGTCACCTGCAGGGCAACGGCGGAAAACCTTGCGCAGCATGACCACCTCCAACCTCTCCATCAGTCCACGACGATCCTTCGCATCACCACCTTCCACCTCACCGGAACGGGAACGCAGCGAACGCAGCGAACGCGGCGGCAACAAACTGAGTCGCCGGAGCGATCCCACTTTGCTGAGCTCCAATCGCTTGAGCCCGCGAAGAAAGACCAGCAAGACCACGCAGCTGGAGAAGATCAAGTGATCTGACGGCTTGCAACTTCAGTTTGTTCTGCGGGTGTTTCCCAATATTATGATCAATTATCCGAAGATATCCGAAGTAGTAAAAAGTTCCCTTAGCTGACCTTGTATAAATACCAGATATTTAACGGCACTGTTTTTTCTCAGCGGCGAGGTCTGATCCGCCACAAGTTGTGACGGATCTTTGTAAATCCTTCTGCGAGCTTCAACTGTGCAACCCTGCAGCGTTGGAACATGAAGATCGGCTACCGTTTTGGCTAAACGCTCCTGGGCTCAAGAATCGGCGGGGTGGAAAAAAGCTCCAAACCAAGAAGAAATCATAGATTTATATAGTTCATTGCCATGAAGAGCAGCAAACCAAGAAGGAGCAAATACCCAGCTACAACCTGGGATCTAGATTCTAGATCAAAAAATGTAATATTATTGGATATTATTAGCATCAAAAAATATTGTTTGGATTTTTTTTGTTATTAGGAACACAAAAATATTCCTGTAATCAATGGAAATAAAGAATAAGAAATAACAAAAAAGCAAGAACATGAAATAACGAAAACAAAGAATGAACGAACGAAAGAAATGAAACCCTACATGAACCGCCAAATGAAACCCTACACGAAGCCCTTAATGAAACCCGGTGAAGATGCCAAAATGTAGCAAATACCATGCAATACTCTTACTCTTACTCTTACTCTTACTACTATTACGACTACTACTACTACTTCTTCTTCTTCTTCTATTTCTGCTTCTACATCTACTTCTACTATTCCTATGCTTGTTTTTCTTTTTTACTATCCTATACGTTGCCCCTACAACCCAGCTACAACCCAGCTACAACCCAGCTACAACCCAGCTACAACCCAGCTATGATGTTCATACTGGCCCTCCCTGGTCCCTGTTTTCATTATTTAGATACGTACTTTAGTTTATATTGAATTTGATTGAATGAACATGCGTTCTTTTGGTGCGTCATCAGGTACTGAATGCGTGTACCTTGGCGTGGGTATGCGCAACGGAGCCGCAGAAGCTTCAGAGCAATTTGTTTCCAATGCATGCATCTTGGCCAGGAGATTGATGGGATGGTGACAGCCAGCCGGATCGACCTGGAGATTTGCTGCAATTTCCGTGGTTCTTGGGGATGTTTGAGATGGTTACTGCATGTTGCCGCACATAGTTGGCACAGATGCACAAGGCTGTCGCAGAAATTAATAAATGATTTATATATATATATATATACATATATGATAATGATATTATATGTATATATGCATTCATAAATATATACATATTACATAATATATATATATATACATATATATATATATTATACACATTTATTTAGATTATTCTTCAACAGCTGACTTGGCTGAAGAGGCTGACCATCGCACATGCCTTCAGCTAAAGCGCGGGCTGCATGCTCAACAGTTTGGCATACGGCCAGCCTGGTTTCATACCTATGTTTTCTACTCCACATAATCAGCGCAAACCCAAATCCAAAACAGGATAAACAACCAACTTTCAATTTTCAACGTATCCCGTTTTCCTCACAGCTTCTTCGATCTTGAAGGTTCTTTGATCCGGTGGTGTGTACGTTGTCAAGCTCTAGTAATTATATAATATGTAATTAATTGTGAAACCACCGTTTTCACCTATGTTCATTCAGCACAAATGCTGGCAGTTGGCTCAGCGAGGTGTGGCTTGGCTTTCTCCAAAAGAACCAGGTGAACATCGCTGGACAACTCTTCAGTCTGATGGATATTGAGCATAACATCCTCAGGGCACAATCCAAAGCCCCGAAGTTCGGTTGGATCTTTCAGGGCCAGAAAGGCCGGCTGGTGGAGTTGGATTGGATGATTGGATTGGATGAGTTTTTGAAGGAACAAAAACATACAGACGGTTACAGACGGATACACAAGGTATAAAATGGTATTAAAATGGTATTAAAATGGTATAAGGGTTGCAAATGAAGGGATGAGAGCTGGAAACCACGAAAAGTGTTTCAGGCCATTCACAATGTGCATGACGTCCAGAGTGCACAATGCAGAGAATCACTGACGCAGAACATGGATACCTTTGAACGCAGGTAACCAAATAAAGACAGCTTTGGAAAATCACCCACGTCCAAGTGACTGAGCTACTAAAAATGATTTTCCCCTTGCCAGATTAGATTACCAACAGATGCACATCAGATGCACATACAATTGTAATCAAGTATGTAGTAAAAAAATGCTCAACTAGGGTGCACTTGCATTTACATATTAATTTCTACGCCTGAAATTAAATTAGGTGCTGTCATATTTACACAAGACACACACACAATATGTATAGTGCAGGGAGTCATTCTACCAGTTCGGGGGGTCATCCTACTCCCTGATGACCCAGGCTTCAAGTGTGAGGCCAAGAGCCGGATGGCTTTGGAATATGCCGCTCCAGAGCCATGACAAGACCTGGGTTTGGGCGGTGTTTCCGACCTGACAACTGGACATGGCAGAATGTTGACGTTTGTCAGGACCCCACGGGGGTTCCCAAAATATTTCAAAATTAGCATCTCTATAGCGTGGTTTCGAGATTATTTTCGCGGCTCTGTCCAGGCACTTCTTTCTTCGCCCAGCTGCATGTTTCACTTTCGAGACTTCATTTTGGCCTCGAAAGCATTTTATAGATGCAAACCTCAGAAATTTATTGTCAGTTTCATTCTCAGGAAACTTTCATTCCAAGGAAGTTAGCTTCGGCATCTTCTACCCGTTGCGATTTGGCTGCGCAAGACTCCAAGTCTACTACCCTCAGGTGCTGTGGCGGTATCATGAATCATGGCGAGTGAATTTCAATGAATTTCATATATTGTTCCGGCTCCTGGTGCCCCAGGTGTCACATCCCAATCAATTACACTTATCAATCTTATCAAACCGAAGTAGTTTTCTTTGCATTTATTTCACCTATATGTTGTTTTTAATCAAGTTAGGAGTCAAAACACAACTATTCATACGATTCATACGATTGGCCTGGTTCTAGCTAGCTCCAAGGGTCGGGGTCCTGGGGGTCACCAGCCACCCAGCCACCAGGTCTTTCGCGATCAGTTGCTGTTGAACTGCGCCCAGCACTTGCTGGAGACCGTGACGGTGGAACCCAAAAAGCGCCGCGTGACATTGCCACCGCTCCTGAAGTACTTTGGAGGATGGTAGAGGATTGGGTCTAACAGCATTGGAAGTTTGGAATATGTTGGAATGATTCTTGTCCTCATATTCTCCAGATTTCCAATGGTTTCCATATTTTGAGGTAGCTACGTATATTTAGCGGTTCATTACAACCATTTACAGCCATCCGAAATTGGAAACAAGACTTGGGCCCTAAATCCACTGATTAATCATCATAATTATCACTCTAAAATCAAAATCTTTGACGCACGCCATGTTCTACTTGTATCATGTTCAATCTATTGGCAGCATTGAATTCATCAATTGATTGAGGTCAGGTTTTTGTTGCCTCATGAAATTGAGGAAAACCAGGCAAGACCTTTCTTGGCCCTATAGTTGGGTGGTAGATTCGATTGTGTCCATGCAAACTGTCCCAAATGAATCGAAATCAATCCATATTTACAGAAGCATACCGGAGAGAGAGAGATTGCTAAAATGTTCTTCCTGACTCTTGGGGAGTTTATTCTTTTCATTTTATTAATTGTAATGCTTATTGTGAGGCTCTTCACGCCGGATCTGAGGTACTATGCCAACGACTTTGGTGGCAACAACGGTGCCTTAATCCACTTTGTACAGTCAACCCTGGAGGCGGCGCTTGCTGGAGACCAAGCATAGTGTGGAATGGGACATAAGCAACACTAACATACATGAACACCAACCATACTGGGAATATAGCTCATGGAAATACTGTGGATATGATATGATCTAACTTCTAAGTTGCAATCATGGATTTATCAAAGCTGTCCAAACATTCCTCATCCCGCCGTTCAACTTTATTGGACCTTGGGATTTTCAAAGGTTTTGATGTTACTGGGGCCACATTTTTGTTGGGGCGCCACGGTGCCAGGCAGCCCCAAGTCTTCTGGAGGAGTTTGCCCTTGATGGACGATGCCTCAGCGAATCTGAGAACCTCTTGGCGCAGGAAGCACCGCACAAAGCCGCAATGCTCGAGCAGCTGAGGCAGGGATTTCTGCTGTCCAAGGAAACATCCTTTCACAGATGTCCCTTAAATGTCCCCCAAAAAATGCCAAAGTTGTTTGTCCATATGAAAATTCCATTTAATTCACAGACCATGGAAGCGGCGGATTTGACGTGGTGGAGCTTTCCAATTGTTTGGAGGTACCCATTTGCCTCTCTTTTTGTGTTTTTTCAGGTCATCAATCCACCGCCCGTAATGGGATGACTTGACTCAGCTGCAGAGTTCTTTCGTCTTCATCAGGGTTTTGTGGCTGCAGACTGTTACTCAATGGGTTGGGTTGGTGTAACAATTTTATCTGGATATCTATAATTACATGTATATATATATATATATACAGATATATAACTATATTATACGCTAATTATTACTAATTTCATGGAAAAATTATAGCCGCCAGTTTCTGGTAGATCCCAACGAAACCAGATCCAGCAGGAAAGATGGTGACTTCCATCAAGTTGCCGTGAGTTTCAGCGACTTCGATTGGCGCCTCGAGCTTAGCAGTACTTCTGTGACTGGATGCTGGGCACCTCGGCCTGTGTATGGTATGGCTCTGGGTGGAATTCCTGGGAATGGCTAGGAAAGTCTGGATTTTAAGATGTTTGAAGTTTTAGATATATTATATATTGTCTTAATATGTTTTAATAAAAAAAAATATAAAAATAGTCATTTTAGTTAAGATCCTTTGCTTGGATTAAATATTTGACTCAACATGGCCATGGGGATTTCCCGGCCAGCCAGGTTTGATCACTAGAGGGTATATGGATGTGTTCAAGGGTAAAGATGTATCGGTCTCTAGGCAAGTTCTTGAAGTTTGGTACAAAATATGGTGATCAGTGATCAGTGTGATTTACCGAATCAAGGTACATGTAAGTGCAATGAAATCAGCAGGATAGTGGATGACCGAGGAGAATTCTATAATCATCAACTTAGCATGTCGTTTGCTAATCTAGCCTGGCTGGGAAATCATCAGGCTCGTTCAGAAAATCAGCGCGCAGACGAAGATGCATTGAGCCAAACCAGCCATTATATATTTTTATTTTTGCCAGGATTGGTCAAACGTACTCATTTATAATATTATTTTATTATATTTTATTTCATTATGTCCATGTTACATACCAGGAGCTTCAAAGACCCAAAAAATTGTAGGTCCAGGGAAAAAATCTATTTGTTTCGAGAAAAACCGGGTTTTTGTAAAGAACCCACATGTTGATTTTGGCTGTTGTTGGATTTGCACAAATTTGTCCAAATCGGGTGGACCTGTATCAAATTTCTCTTCATTACATGTAGCAATTTCATACTGACAACCTCTTAAATCTGTCAGACAGAAAGCAAGCGTTATCACACACGATGCGCGCATTCTCCACCGGCTGCAGTTACCTCCTATGCTGCGAACTTTCCCTTCAGCGGGACTGGAGGTAGTCAAAAAGTCACTATGGACATGCATGGCATTTCAAAAGTCAGCTTTTCAGATATGAACCCAGTAAATTGACAATAGCTCCGATAATCTGCGTTGTTTTCTGAATCGGGCAATTACCGGTTCGATCTTTGCAAAACGACAAGCGGAGCCTTAAAACTCGACGTCGCAGCCGTCCATTCCAAGAGGCCAAAAAAAAACAATATTTTCAGTACGGGTTAGTGTGGGTATGTATGGGTTAATTATGGGTTTATTATGGTTTAATACGGTTTAAACGTGGGTTTCTAAAAACTGAGTTTTTTCTATTATAGCAAAATATAGGTTTAGTCCGGGATAAATATGTTTTTTTTTTGATTTTTTTGCAATGTTTTGGTACGGATCCTAAAATGATGAAAAGCTGAAAATCCCTACTGATTTTTGATGATTTTGTTCATTTTTTCGATACTTGTGTTCGGCTTTTTGTTGGACTTTCGCAATCCAGAATCTTTTTTTCCCAATGAAAAAATACAGCCATGTTTCAATTTTGCTTCTAGGGGTGTTTCTTGGGAAACACTCATCCAACGACTCCAGTTTGACCGCGATCACACTTAATGTTGTCGGACATGTTCCAAGAGCATCGGGCCCTTTCTTGTGAGAACTGCCAGCCAAAGTCAGCAGAGTGGAAGTATAATCAACATGAAGGGTACTGAGAGGGATAGATCCAAGGCTAATACCAACACAGGGGTTTGAATCGTCTAAGGGAAAGAGTCATGAGATGTCTTGACACCAAGGACCAAGCGTGAGAAAAAAGTATGTTTTTCCCCTTGGTAAAGGAAAAAAACACATTTTCTGAGAAAAACCGTGTTTTTCTTTCATAACTGAAGAAAACCGGGCTTTTGGAAAAAGACATATATATCCAGCCATTTGCTCATTGGACGCACATGGATGGATTTACCTTGAGCCAATCCTATTTCAGTGAAGGAGCTGGAAAACCTGCTGGAGTTGGCTCGCGAGAAGAAGATGAAGGTGCCATGGGCGTTTGACGCGGACCAACGCCAGTAAACACAAGTGGATACGGAAATATACCGAACGTGGAGAACTATTCTTTAATGTTCTCAAGGGTCATGACGTTTCATGAATTTTGCACACGCACACGCATAAATAAATAAATATATATATATAGGATAGATTATGGATGGATGATTAATATATGCATTTACAAATGCAATGATCTAATCTACCTATATATTTATTTATTGATCTATCTATTTTTTCTTGTTTTTTCTTCTCTTCTCTTCTCTTATCCCATCCCACCTTATCCTATCTTATCCTATCCTATCTATCTATTACTATCTATCTATTACATTCTATTACACATAAAATATAAAAGGACTCATTGTCATGGTGCCACTTTTCCCAAGGACTAATTTAGTACAGCCTTAGGACTTACAGGGTATTGTACATGATACATCACCCACACACTGGCACACATCCTCCCAAATGTCGTTGATGCCAGGTGGCGCCACCCCCTGGCCGACCGCCTGCCGCGCAGCCGACGGATCTACGGCAACGGCGGTTTGTACAAATTGACACCGGAGAAGCTGAGACTTTCAGAGATTGAGCCTCCAATTCTTCAATCGACGCATTTTCTTAGGAATTTTTACAGTGCACCAGGGATGTTCTGGGAAAATCCATGTTTTCTGATAGATAAGATTCCAGCGAAACCAATCCATTGAACTCTTGGACCGATACTTGTACGACGTTTGGTAAAGTGATACAGTTTTAAAACCTATCCAGTGGTTAGGAGGGAGATAAGGAGCCAAGGAGCATGATATATAGTAAATGTGAGCCTTGGTTGGGTTTATATACCATGATTCACTGCCCAAACAATATTCAAAGACAGCTTGAAGATTTGCCACATATGCATCCATAGTTGATGGTTTAACTGCTGACAAATGATGCAACGTGCCATGACCTTTAAGAACTGATTGATGATTTGTCACAACTTTACATGTTCTTGCTGGGAACCGGCTGGAACTGATTTAAGCCTTTTGCGTTTTGAGGCATCTAGTCGCATCGCCAAAATGCACACAAAACAGCTGCTGTACATGCTGGAGCTGTCAACAAAACATCCACTGTAGCTTTTGCGGCTCACAACTGGAAGTCCAGCCTGGAAGGGGTGCAAGAACTCGGAGTTCTGGAGATGCCAAAGTGCATTTGGAATCTGAATGGCACATGTTCAGATGGTGTGGCAGATAATTCAGGATGTCAACAGTGTAGGTATAACTAGTACAACTAGTAAACATCAGAGCTTGCCACTAATTTGGCAGTGTTTTCAGGTATTCTCTCAAAAAATGTCAAACAGATGGACTGATGATTCCCAACAATTTCAAATCCTTAAATTCAGCATAGGCTGGAACTAATTCCCAATTGTATTGTTTTTTTTTTTTTCGGTTGCCATTTTACTCTGGATCACCATTCTGAATGGCTCGAAGAAACTTGAGACTGGTCTGGTCCAGATCGGAAGACCCAGCACTCCAAAGCCCTGAGTGCGAGGAGGCCCCCAATGGCCCCCCCTGGGCCACTGGATGTCAGTGACTGCGACATCTTCCGGCAGTCCGGACTCGAAAAAGTTGTGAAACTCAAAAGGGAACAATCTGGTGAAGATGTGGTTTTTGAAGACGAGCTGTCGAGGCTCTCCAAAAACGGAAAATGAACCTATCGGTTTTGATCGCTTGGTTTCCTCATTGTTCTCCAGGGTTTGGGCATTTGCTACTTTCGCTTTTTAGCACTTCTTGTCTCAAAGTTGGGTACCAAAAACACATGTTCCATCATAAATTTTCCCAGATCAACGCTTCAGATGTTCTTTTCCGACAAAATATTGAAACAAAATGGTTTAACATGGTTATTCAACACTTGTTTTTGTTTGTGTTTGCCAGTTTTTGCCCTGAAATCTGGGAGCTTCGTGGCGCTTCCGCAGGACGAGCAACTCCGTGATTTCGCTTTGCATCCCAAGTGGCGTGTGGAAGATGGGAAAGATCGCCGCGGCGGAGACGCTGGTCATAGCTGGGATGGAACCGGGAGCCCAGTTATTGGTGGGTTATGGATGATTTTGTTCTTTTTTCGGGTATAATCCTCCCATTTTTGGAGCATGTTTAAGTGAGAAGTTATGTAATGTGATCATATCTAGATTTCGACAGCTGAGATTAGTGATCAGTGATTTGTGATGATTATGTTGGTTCATACATGTTTATAGAATTTCCGTGTCCACATCATTAGCTTGGCGATGCTGCTGCATCGCCAAGCTCTCAGGATCGACTCATAGATTACGGAAGCCCAGGCAGGAGATAGATGGGGCTGAGTCAACCTATGAAATTACCATAAATTACCATTAATATTCAATAATTGCCATATATTAATGGTAATTACCATAATTAATATTAATAATTACCATATATTGCCATATGACTGGGGGAATCAACATCCAGCTATACCAGCTCTGACTTTGGGTACCGTTTGGGTACCAGGGTTTTGACCCATAGATGACTTCTACAAGAAAGGGGCAAAACCTTTGCCAATACGGCAGATAGTTCGTGACATGACGGACTTACCTGTGGCGAGTTGATTTTAGTTACGTTTCTTTGGGACGAGCAGCTGACTCCGCCCATAACCAGATGATCATAGATGTTACCATGATTTACCGAATGCTCATTTAACAGTTTGCTATGGATAATCCAATTTTTGAATATCATCGAGCAATTGTCCATGGCTATTTTAAAAAAATGGAGGGTACTGGGTAGTAGACCTTACTCGTCTCATTTTACGAGAAGTCGTCTCGCAACCGTCGTGCCTATGGGAAGTGCTGTTAGACACCTCATCCCAGATTAGTCATATGTTTTGTGCATGTTGAGTTTTTGATGCAAATCGCAGTGGCACGCCTTATACAGATGGGGGAAAGGGCTTCAAACTTGAATTCCCCTTACTGTGATGATGTGGCTTGTAGTCAAAGTAGAGAAGAGTAGAGAGGAGCAGAGCAAAGAAGAGTAGAATAGAGTAGAGGTGGGTAGGGAAGAGTAGAGTAAAGGAGTAGGGTAAAGTAGAGAATCTACAGCAGAGGAGAGGAGAGGAGAGGAGAGGACAGGAGAGGGGAGGA
>Ga0126342_10013670_pt1 | contig 14354 bp, 12 predicted proteins | sample Cyp1metagenome_FD_92528 | JGI IMG/M metagenome (GOLD analysis project Ga0126342, IMG submission 92528) | Coral microbial communities from Lord Howe Island, Old Settlement Bay, Australia - Cyphastrea 1 metagenome | ecosystem: Host-associated > Invertebrates > Cnidaria > Coral ...
CAAAAATTGTCACCATACGCATCAATTTCAGCTTCATTAAATATAAACTTATCCAATGCTTTTGGAAGAACCCATTTCCAACTTGGCGTGCGCAAAGTGGAAATTGAGAAACCTGTAACAAGCGCCTTGAATCTTGATCCACATACCCGCTGGAGCAAAGCGATTATTTTCTTGGTCCCCTTCCTTTTCCTTCCATCTTGGTATGGTTTGACCAACAGTTGGATACATCTGTTCCAAAACAGGCTTAGCACTGCTGAGGGAAAAGAAGGTGTCTGGAGTCGCGCTTTACCCCCCAGTGGGTTGAATGTCACGTGCCAGTCCTTGGCATGTGACATGATCATCGACTGGTTCAATACTTTAACGTTTTACATTTTACCATTAGAGAGGGGATTTCTCCTCTCTCTGACTCTCTCTCTCTCTCTCTGTGTATATATATATAATTGAATATAATTTATATTATAATTAAATAACAACAATATATATAATTATATATATATATATATATATATATATATATCAAAGAGAGAGATATATATATATACATTTATCGTTTGCGCATATATATTATATTATATTATATTATATTATATTATATTATATTATGTTATATTATATTATATTATATATATTATATTATATTATATTATATTATATTATGTTATATTATATTATATTATATATATATAATATATATATTATATATATTATATATATATTATTATACCATCTGCGTGTATATACATTGCAAACCAGCTCATAGTTTAAGTTCCGCACAGGGTATGACAAGCCACTTTGACACCTCCGATCTTTCCTGCAGCCCAGCGTCTTTCGGCTCGCGACAGCCTGGCTGCGATGCTGCGCACGCGGCAGGTGGCCACGTGGCAGCTGGCAACGTGGCAGATATCCCAAGTTGCTGCGAAATGTGTCAAGGTAGTAATCCCCACAAAGATAGAAAAACCATTTATCATTATTCAAGTAGGGTGTTACTTTTGATGTTTTTTCAGGGTTGATATAGCGGGGTAAAACAGTATATCCATGTACAACCAAGGAACATGGGGGCTCAAGGACCCTTAAACTCCCTCTAGGGTTCTTAAAAAAAGGGGGAATCCCCAGTCGTCACCATGGTTGTTTCAAGGCACCAATGAGGAGATGCCCGTAGACAGAGGGATGTGTTTTTAATTAATCATTTTTTGCTCGCAATATACAAGGTTTAGCCCTATGAAGTATAGAAAGTAGATAAATATACTTGTATCTGCTATAAACCCCTTTGATACCCCATGTTTTAAGGTAATAACAAATTGTCTATATCTCTCTATCTCTCTGCATATGCAATGCACATATACACATAGTATATGCCTAGATTCAGAATGAATCGACATATTCTGTGACACTGTGAAGTTGTGAAACATTCGAAACCTTGTGTGCACAGTGTATGCTATTGCAGTTGCATGTATGATGATAAAAACGCATCATGGTGCAGTTGACACTGCCACCATCATCACCATCATCATCATCATCATCATCCCTATTATCATCGTCATCGTCATAATAATAATCATCATCATTATCATCATCATTTTTGCAACGGATAATAATTGTGGCGAGAAACAACACTGTGGGTAGTTTTTTGGAATTGGCGTTCCATCGTCACATGGACATCACATGTTTCTGGGGAATTTATGGCAACCTCACTAGGCGACCTGACCATAAATGAGGGTTCATACCTGGGTAACAAAATGGGATTAGGAACTTTATTATGTCTAATTTGGTAATTTTGATCCTGTCTCCAGATGTATCCAATTTCATGTTTCAACATGTTCGCTGCAAACCCTAGGTTTATCCTTTGACATGCTCAAATCCCTGCGTAGGGTTTAAGTTTTTTTTGTACTGTCCAAAACAACAACCCTAAAACCCCTAACCTAAAGCCCTAAACCCTAAATTGTAAAACCCTAATTCCTGAAAACTTAAAGTCAAAATCACTCCGTATAGCCAGTTTTCATTCATCCATAAGTATATCATAGTCATAGTGTTTGGATGTGTTGTTTGAGTGTGGGCGAACCCGGGGTTTGGATGGAACATGTTTCATTCACCAAAACAGGAAAGAGCATCGTGAAAGATAGGGAAAGAAAGAAAACACTGAGATGCTGTCCGGCGCCGAATTTGTTCACCCAAAAATGGAGGATCCCGCCCCAAAACCCCAAGAAAAAACGCGTTCGAGGCTAAGAGGAGGGTTGCCCCCTGGCGGTGTGCCAGGGCTTGGTTCTTGGGCTGCAGCCAATAATGTTGATGTTGTTTTTGTCAGATTTTGTGGGAATTGTGAGTATATGAGTTTCTTCTTGCCAATAGTCTTCTTTGTTTCAAGCACCATTGCCATTGCCATCGATTACTTATAGCCTCCATTCTGAATTCTATTCGCTTATACTTTTGGTCCAGCTCAGCATTTGTGAGACCCAGCAAAACCATTTTTTCTAAAAGTTTAAAACTTTTATTGTGGTATTGCTAAACTTTGTTTACTAGTGTTGCTATAAACTTTCAGCCATGTTTCTTTTTTAAACCAAGGAACTGGTATTCAAATACACTATCTAATGGTTACTTTATTTCATAGATTTTGATAGCAATTAGATGGGAAATACCAGTTTTTCCATAGTTTTTCATAGTTTTCTAGTACAGTCTTGGTTAAATCTCCAAGTCTTTCCCACCAAGGTGCCGCCCCTGCAGCAGCGAGGCAACCGGCGAGCGGCCCGCGCCGGCGCCCGCGCCGGTGCTGCTGTTCCGTGCCAGGCGGAAGCAGTGCGGATTTCGACAGATTTCCAGAACTAGTGGTTTTTGTTGTGTCACAGATGGGAAAGTCATGGAAAGTTATGAGTGGGTCAAAGGCAAAACACAAACTTAATACTGTATAGAATAGATTCAACACTGGCCCAGAAAGACCACAAAGAAGAACTTGTCATTCCTAGAACATGATCAACTTTTTGGGGTACTCTACCAATTTTGACTCGCCCATACTCAGTGGCAGAAACCTGCAAAGAACAAAGGCCTGAGATACAGATGATGGGCCAAAATTAGTGAGAACTGGGAGGTATTAAGGGCGTGTTATTCTACAACCATCTGAATCATTTGGAGCAACTTTACTTTATGGCTGCCCCAGCTCCAAAAATGTTGCGAGATAGGGGGAAACATCAATCATGATCCAAATTTCCAAATACTTCGCAAAGCTCACTGCAAAGGGATTTCCTATTTTCCATCCCAAAGGTCATTTTGAGGGTCCATTCATACCTTCTATTGGTCAAGTGCTAGTGTTCTCTACATAGTGTTTCACACGGCGATGGCCCTTGGGACCCTGGGACCCTGGGAGGTCCCTGGAGAATGAGAGCCGGAGCGTTGAGAATGCCATTACCTTTGCAACTGTGGGTATCTTGGAAACAATCAAAACATGGCTGACATTGGCTGACGTTCCAGGCCGGCAGCCACTTGGAGTCCCCATGGAACGCCCAAGAAAGCGAGATCTGAGATTTGCCAATGCCATGAATTTATTGTTCTTTTCATGATTTCTCCACTACTGTATCATCATCCATCCATCCATCCATTGATAAAATGGAGTCACCCAAATCATCTATTTACAGATGGGATTTTCCATCTGTTTTCCCTATTGGCCAAGGCATGAGTGGTGGCATGGGCTTCGCCTTTTTAGGACGGCGATGCTTTGGATCCGATCGCTGAGATGACCGTATGTTCCATGGTTATATCACCATTTCCCATGATATTCCCATGGAATATTTGTGATATATTATAGTGAATGGATGATAGTGTGATAATTAGGTTCCCATTTATTCACGGTTGGGTAGTGTGAATATATGATATGAATGAATCATCGTCGTCCCAAGAGGCACCTCTCCACTTCTCCAGGACTGGCGCCCTTAACCTCGCCCAATTTGTTCATGATAGGCTCGGCGGCCGCCCCGGGATCTATGCTATGTTTTTCCACCAAAAAAACGACCATTTGATGCCGGAACATGATGATCAAGATCTAGGAGTGGCCAATTTTTTCAGACAAATCCATTTGACATGCTTACCCTCCCCCCAAAAAATGATGGTAAATGGATGGTTTGGTGCTGTACAAGTTCAAAAAAAATCTCGCGCGGCATTGCTGAGTGTTGGGCTTGGTCACTTGATCTCGCGATCCTTTTTCTGTCAACTTCGTCATGCAAAGAGTGACTATGTGCAGGACACCAGCTCGGGGTTCCAGTATAGTATTATATATATATATATATATTATATTCATTAGGTATACGCAAGAGTATATGTACGTGTATGCGTTGCAGCAACATTGCTATGTCAGGTTTGCTCTTGGCAATCTTTCAGGTGCAGTTTGGAGCCCTCGGCTGCAGCCCTGGTGAGTTTCCAATGTTTAAATGATGGATGATGATGAACCATCAAAATTTTGATGCAAGCATGGAATATTGGGATTTAACCTGCAAAAATGATCAAACACGGAACTTGACCCATCGATTCAATCGATGCATGGAATTACTCGAATTGTATCATTTCAAGCTTTGTCCAGGCACATCCTTGAAGAAGTTGACAAAGACCATCTGGGTGAACGAGTTGACCAGCCTTCTGAGTTTTTGAAAACACCCAAAATGGGCGTTTTCAACCCATGTCTTACTATGAAAACATCTATTTACTGCTCAATTCGCGAATTCTGCATCCGTCCAATGTCAATTCTTGCTTGCTTTCCATGAAAAATCATGAACATCCATTGATCTGAGGATATAGCTTGATCACGCGACAACTCTACATGCAGCGAAGACGCTGGGTCATGGAGTTGTACCGAGATGAGGTGGGACCAACGGTTGGTTGGTTATGTGGGATTCCATGGAAAATGGGGATACCCATCAAATGGCCAACCGTTGGTGGGGAGAATGATGGTAAACCATGGTAAACCATGGAAATTTGGGGTACCTACTGCAATAATCTGCAATAGACATGCCCGAAGATTGGTTTGAAGCCACACAAAATGAGGATGACACAATGATACATGATGGTTGGTTGGTGGTTGATGCGGATGATACCACCCGGTGAAATGGGATTGGTATGATCGATAATATGAATACCTTTTAATCAAGCAGTATAATGGATAGGGGAATTTATGATGGCTCAAGGTAAGCCAAGCTATGGTACATGTAACCCGACTCATGCAGGGAATATTATATACTGTAAATTCAGTTAAATTTATATATACAGTATATATGGTGGTAGGGGGCATGATTAGTAGGGGTTTTAATATGGGTTTATCATGTTCTATCTATGTGCCGGCATTCTACTGTTCTTCTCTGGGTGTCAGTCAACATTGGGTTTCCCCAAAAAGTGGTTGGCTTGTTCTACCCATGACCAAACTCAGAGAGTCTCAGGGTCTGAATGTGTGACCCAGGTGGATCTTTGTAACCGCATTGTTTAAGTCTAATCAATACCTGCTGCACCAATTTCTAAGTGCCATGGTTCAACACCAACCAAGACGAGGTTTCAGCAGTTGGTCGCAAGATGATCTGGTGAATCCACCATTTACAGATGGTTTTCCCAGCTATAAACCTCCATTTAGTTCGGGGATTTCAGTTGCCATTTTGATTTCAGGTAAGTGAAACAGCTATCACCAACCACATCTCACCAGCGCAGGACAAGCATTTGGTGGTAACTTGGCTTTTTCAGCTGTAAACCATAGGCCCAAAAGCGGTGTTCGTCATGAGGGAAAACCAATGCCACAACCCTGAAATGGAGTTTATGAACTTAGGTATGCCCCTGATCTGAAACGCCCCCCTGCATCCTGATGACCCTAATGATTGGCACTTTCTCGCCCATCTCATCCGAGGGTTGAGTGAACTTTCCTGGGGCGATAAATAGGCGAGCTGAAGAGGCTTTCAAAGGGGACGCATTTGGAAACATGTGGATGATTGATCAGTTGCACCCCAAATCAAACAGGTCTTGTGCAAACCACTTGGGGCTACAGTTCCAGTTATAAAATGTTATAATACACACATATATATATATTATAACCATACACCATAGTTATAGGATGTAACTTCTTGGGGTTTCCAACTTATGCAGGTGAACTCGCCATGGGTTTATCCATAACCACAACGCCTCGCAGCTGAATCTGTTACTCAACTTCTGGGCCACACGTGCCTTTCGGTGGTGCGAGACTGCTCCACATGGAAAGCCCCTCATATCAGGCGCGTCCGATGGCCATGCTGGGCCTTCGCTGTTGGGAGATGTTTGGCCAAAATTAGGTCATCAGCTGCCCAAGTTTCCGGGAATCCTCGACTGAACTAGTCGGTATTAGCCAACAGACATAGAGGATCATCGATCCAAGGAGGGGATCTTGGTGGCATGGCCAGTACTGAAAATGGTGCTTCACTAACAATCAAGATATGCAGGGTCAGACATGGGGTACCAATGGACAGACAGACTTGGTTGCTCTTAGCAATTCATCCAAATTTTGGGGGTGTCAATGATAACTTGACCTTTTGACCAAAACAGCTCCATTCGCAAAAAATCCCCTTTTTCAATGGTCAAATCCAATTATATAGTATCATGAGTTCCGTACCATCTATGGATAAATAATTGTGAGATCCCAGGATTCACATATAATTACTTTGATTTGATAATGATTTTATTGTAGATATAGATGAATTCCAAACTATTTAGAATCATTAAGTCATTGCAAATTCATAATGTATGTATATACATATACATATCAAGATCCTATATGAACAAACAGTAAATCACATCGCTGAAGATCAGATTTGCCGTGTCAGGATGTTCCCAGCTTCCCCAGCGACTCCCAGCCCAGTGAAGGTGGGAAACTCTGGGAAGGTGCCTGGTGGTGGACTTAGCCAACTATTCTAACTGGATATATATATATATATATTATACACATGAAACCCCATGCACTGTTGTGTATATACTCTAAGTATATATTAGGTATACATCTGATATTCTCCGTGTATATATATATATATAGATGTATACACATATTTTTATACTATTTCGTTGTACATTCAACTGCTATTGCCCACCATTCCTTGGATATCTTCCCCACGGCTCCGCCAGGACCCCGCCCTCTCTGTACCACCGAGCGATTGGTGGGTTTGACAGCATTGGCTCTCTGCCTCTGCGCAGGCGTAGGCGTGGGCGGTTTGGGGACGAAGGGTTGCACTTGGTACATGCCAGGGATCGTAGGTACATGCCAGGGATATACAATTACTATTACTATTAATGATATGTGCAACAGATATAGACATAGATATAGTTTTAGATTTGGATTAAGATATGATATAGCTGGGGTCTAATATGATTTATTTTACACAATCTTTTAGCCACATGACGTTTCATACTCAAGCCATCCTCAGCGCATGTGGCCACTATTATGATTGTTATTTTCATTATTTTCATCAACACTCTTGAATACACCAGCACCAAGATAGTCATAAATATTGTAGTACTACTCGTGTAGTTACTATCATCACCGGGATTAACAGGATGTTTATCACATTTTATCACTAACTATAGTTAGTTGTCACTTTCTGGTTATTTCATGTTCTTCAGTTCCCAGGATTCCCAGGATTCCGAAACCACCTGAGCTGCGAAAAACTCCAGGGCTAATGACCGGGAAGTCACCTTACGGCCTGCAGAAGGCTGGACAACTTCGAGGTTTCAAGGAGCGCTGGGTGAAATTTTTGGTCACCACTGGAGGTCATGCATCCAGTATGGAAAATACCATGAAAATGGATGATTTAGGGGTACCCCCATGGATTGGAAACTCCCATTTGATTCTGGTGGTGAAGCACCAGGTCCTCACCCTCTTTGCCTTCTTCGACAGGACGTGCGAATGCTGAGCACGGACTTTGATAACATCGTCGCTTGGAGAATTTTTTTTGCAACAGAGGATGACAACCTGCTAAGTGCAAAAGACGACATGAAGTTCCCGAACAGTGCTGGTAGAGATCTTTAGTGAAACTCTAACGCCCTGTGTTCAGAGTTGAACATGGGCTGGCAAGATAACTTGAGGTCATGCCAGATGATCCAAAAGACGATGCAGATTGCAACCAGCAGAACCAGATCGTGAGCGACGAAGGGACCTACTGCGGTGCCATGAAAGATGGCCAGCGCGACACTTCGGGACGCTTGGATTTGCTGATGAAAAGTGCAGACACACACTGGACTAACTTTCCATGAGCCAACCTTTCCTTGTTACATTGTGGTGTCGAACATTGGAGATTGATTGGTCTTGCCTTGTTCAAGATGGAAACGAATTACCATGAACATTACGAATTGCCATGAACTTTGGTTGACTGAAAACTGCGCCCCGCATGGCTGACTAAGCCCCACAAGTTGGCGCAAACAAAATTTGGGTTGGTGGTTTCAACCCTCTGTAGAATCACTAGTCAATTGAGAATCATCATCTTAAAATATATCCTAAATTTGGGGCAATGTACAAAAAAAATCTGGGACCACCAACCAGATGACTTTTAGGATTGCTATACCAAGGTCTTGGGCCTGATGCCTATGGAAAAATGTGGTATACCAATGGCAACAGGTTACCTGGCAGGTCGCTCTGTCGTTTTTCCCATGCGTTTCCACCTGTAAACAAAAGTGGGAAGATTCATCTTAGATGGCTGATATATTTTTGGGTTGCTCAACCACCATCCAGTCATGCTTCATCCATGAACTCATACATTCTTGCTGCTTATCGCACTCAGCTGGTCAGAGTTTCAGCTTGAGCAGCCTGGCTTGGTTGTTGCCCTTTAGTCTGACATTCTGTACATCGCCATATCCACTTTTTATGGTTAAATAGTTAAATACCTTTAAAGAAAGTTTGCTGCTTCAATTCCGATATCCTTGTATTGCCATTGCCAATTGTTTGCATCCTTTAAGGTACGTCGGTTCCTGGCGAAAAGGTCAGAGGAGTGGTCGTGGGACGAATTACTACAAGGGCAACGGAGACAGGTGGGGGCGTTGCGCTTGTGTTGCAACACCCAATTTAGCAATGCCAATCCCCCCTGAGAATTGTATTTTTGTTGATGGTGATATTTGGGCTTATACTACTTGGCTCTAATGAGCTAACTGGCGGTTCTGGGGGAGTTAAAACCTACTTTAGGAATTCTATCAACCAAGCAGTTGAAGGGGATGGGGAGGTTTTGGGCACTGCTCTTGATGGACGGTCCATGGTGAGTTGGTCCAATATCCAGGGGAGGTCACTAGAACTAGAACTCCTCTGGAAGTTTGTGGGTCAGCAGTGAAGGATGTCTAATGCATCTACCGGGTCCTAATGCATCTCTGATCAGTCACCTTTCACCTTGGGCAGAAAGCATCAGGATTGTCTAGATTTCTGGAGGGTAAGAGAGCAACGGCTTCCCCAATGTTGGAGCTTAATTAGCATTAGCAAGTATGGGTGGAACTTAATTGTCTGACCGTGGAACTGCAATTGCTGGTGACCTTTAGTGGCAAGCCATCCCGCGAAATCGTGACTCATTCCTTCAGCTCCATCCCAAGACTGCACATATGCAGTGGACATGAGATTTACCACCCTTCCAGTGGCGCGACATCCCAGTAGCCTGACAGGGACCCCCTGTGAGGTACATGGGCGAGTGGAAAAACGACCAGAAGAATGGAGCCGCCAGGGTCGTCTATGGCAACGGTGACAGGTTTGAGGGCAGCTTCAAGGATGGCTACAGGACCGGGGTCGGTACAGTTGCTTGGCACGGCATCCACTCTCCGTTGCCGACTGCTTGGATACCAAAGACTTGGATGATGTTCGTGTCATGGTCGGAACCTCCCATATCCCACTGTCTCCCAATATGGGGATGCATGGGACGTAATATGACGTCCAGTAGGCATCTACTACAGAGATCGTCCAAGTCAAGCAATCAATAAATTTGACTCCAATCATACTGACGATGTTGTCGCTGCTACTTATGTACTGTCTTTATTGCAGTCCATGCAATCCTTTTATATCACAAACAGAGTGTCTTGGAGGATGTGCCGTAACAGGTGCAGAAAGCACATCTCCTAAGCTCATTGTTTGATCAACACTTGCCCTCACCCAAGTCGATCTGTCCGTAGCTGCTCGCCTTCAATCTGTCCGTAGCTGCTTCCCTGAGGTTTGGTACGGCAACTGCGACAAGTACGTTGGGGAGTTTCACCATGGTAAGAAGTGGGGACATGGCACTGATCCTCTCATGAAATATGGCCACGTGAAATGATGGTAGGACTTGTGATATCTAGTGAATGTTTGACCCTAACCAAAGTGCCAGTAATTTTTAGGCAGAAGGGGACACAAAACAAGACCAGAACTCAACTCAAACCACCCAGGGAAGCATACACTTGTAGTGTTTAAATGTGATGATGATGACGACGATGACGACGACGACGATCGTGATCATGTCGTGTTCAGCTGACTTCCGGCACGGTCAAATGTAGGGTTTGCAGCGAATGTGTTCACTGTAATATCCCCAATTTCCATGTGAACACAAAGGCTGCCTTGGCGGTGCTACCCAAACTCCCCTACACTTTTCCAATTCTTCACAGTTTTTGCCCGGCCCATGTTTTGCGAATCGTTGTCCGAGGACTCCTTCAAGCTAAGGAAGTGAACTTGGCTGAAAAGAAACATGGCCACCGAATGAGTGCCATTGTTTTCAGAAAAAAACGGTAGTTATGGATCTCAATTCCCATAAAATATGGTGTTGCCTGTTTTGACCATTCCCAAAAGCGAAAAAAGTTGAACAGAAAAGGTAAGTGAGAAAGAATGGGCCCTTGGAAACCCTGGTTGGAACCGAGTTAGATGGGCACCTAATGATTGGGGCGTTAAAGCCATCATTTGTAAGTGTCGTCAGGACCCATCATGGAATAATATGTTGGTTTTTTGAAACCGCACTTAAAGAGAAGCAGAATCAGGCTTCATCCCATTTTTTTGTACCTAAGTGAGACAAATTGAACGAACATGCTCTGTTGAATCACCTCTCAAGGCCGTTGTTTTCAGCCAGATCTTTGATCTGCGATCCAACTGCGATGTGCACAAAGTTGCGCGTCATGTAGCGTGGATCCTGGTCCTAAATTCCAGGGATCAGAACAAGGGATAGCAGCTGAACTCCTGGAGAGTCATCAAGAATTTTCTGATGACTTCACCTTTTGTTCAGAGGGGTAGAAGACTCATTTGCGTACTTAACGCAACCTTATCAATGCTAATATGTTCACGGCAGCCATTCCCTTATTTTGATTCACTCGAAATGAGCGAAATGACACTGAACTTCGATTGTCGGGATATCCGTTGAGCTTCGATGCGCCCGCGCAAAAAGATATGTACTGCTTGGGTTTCCATTGAGACGATCCCTGAAGATAGTGAATGCTTTGCAGGATGGTGGTTTCACCATAGAATCAGCCACTAGATCGACTGTTAGCAATACACCTGGGCTTTGAATTTGTAGCCATATGGGGGGTTCCATACATGGGATCCCCAATAGCTGGATGGTTTACAATGGGCAATCCCAATCTAGGACATCACCATATATAAAGCCTAAACTTTTTGCAGGAACAAACCACCAAGGCAATGATTCCGGGGTTGGCGAAAGGGGATAGGTTCACCACCACTTTCTGTTTCCAGGCCTTTGATGATTTTGATGTGGAAAGACATCACTATGCAAACAGTTTCTGTGGAGAGAAAACAAAAATCACTTTTGATCGTCAGGGACAAACATGTGACGTGGTTTTTCAGATCATTTGTGCCCCAGGATGCGTGGTCTATGCCTTGCTAAGGGAAGGGTAGATGAGAAGATGAAAACAATGGGCCATCCACCACGAAAACATAGATATTTCGATGCATTCCCTCTATAAATTGTGTTCCGCAATCAAACTCCATTCTTAATTGCCCAGGGTAGGTGAAGGTTGCCATACCCACACCTATCATTAAAGAAACACCCATCAGTGTTGTTGGTATTGACTGCTTATTGTGGCTCTTCATTTATGATCACTGCCACCTGATGTGTCACTAAGACGGTGGTTTGCGACGCCAACCTGAAACGAGTCTGGACCTTGGGGAATGATGCAGCTACAGGGGATACACCTTCCATGCAAGCACCTTGGACCCTTTCAGCTGGGTGGGATCCATCGGACATATCGGATGTTGCTGGGTAAGACCTGTTCATTTCTTGTGAATTTTCGACATAGATGGAAAAGTCGACGATCTAAAAGCTCACGACGGTCAACTCCGCAAACAAAGTCATGGAAAGTCACTGACCTCATGAAACCATGGCCGTTGATGGAAAACCAATGTCGGCATGCTCCATTTTCTGCACCCATCTCTGAATCCAGGCCCCATCCCACCGAGGATATAGCGGAGAAGGGCAAAAGTCTCTTGGCGCTGTCTGCGAAGATAATCCCTTCCCCCGGTCGTCTCAAACACAACCGCTGAGCCATTAAAAACAAACAAACATACATTGGTTGATTGATTAGCAATGGTAAATAGTTGTGATTAATATGATGATTAATGGTGATTAATTGTTAATATGCACTGGTTGATTGGCTAATTTGTTGGGACTTATACTACATAATTATTTATTGGGGATTGCGATGACCCATAGTAGGGAAACCGTTTTCAACCAACTAGTATTTCATGCGATGGGATAGGGGTATTTTTAATGGCTCATGGGCTGAATCCCTGGTTAACCATCATATCCCTATCATCCATACCTTAGTCATAATTGAGTGATAGGTTTAGCACTGGACTCAGTCACTGGACTCATTTCAGCCTTGATTGCCGACTCCCGACCACATGTTTGACCTTGAAGACTCAAACCTATTTTTCTGGACCCGCACACACAACTAGTCTCATATCACTTTGGGACATTGAGAACTAAGCACAGAACCTTTGAAGAACATCTTCTCAAATTGTATCAATGTTCATCTCCATTTTCTCCATTTGTTTCTTGGGTGAATTTTAGAATCCATGTTAATGTACATCCATGTTCATCATTTTTTAAATAATTGTTGTTACATCTTTTTACTGGTTACTGGTGCTTAATTAGTAATGGGGGAGTGGGATGATTGTGAACATATTTTTGGATTGGACCATTCCGCCATTCCCTACGTTCAGCACCAGGAAGTTAATACTTAACCATCATCCATCAACCATCATCCATCAGATCATCACAATTTATATCATCTATAAAGTACACCTCTACAAGTACCATCCATTGAGATACTGTGAATGGACGAAATCCTGCACCATTTGGTAGATGGTTTATCCAATTATAATCCCATTCCCATTGTTTACAGTGTCTCATGGTTACCTAATGGTTACCAACTGGTGCGGGATTTCGCAACCATCCACCGTATCATTTATAATTATATCTCATCTATAAAGTAAACCTATATAAGTACCATCCATCAGGTCATTATAATTTGTATTTATATCATGCACTCGGTTTCCCAGCGGATTTCCTTTCGCCGCTGTCGCCTTGAAAGCCGAGTGTTCTTCTACCTGGACAGAGAAGTGGGTGAGGTGATGGATGCAGAGGCGGAGCCGGTGGAGCCAGTGGAGCCAGTGGAGCACGAATTGATGTCTCGATTGCATCATTTGTATATTCTTTGTAATTATAGTGTGTATATATATATTATTATATATAACATATAAGTGTATATATATATACAGTGTATATATATATAGTTATATTGAGTTGCGCTGAGAATTGTTGAAGACCCTGGTTAGCATTGCAGAAACACTCTTGTCAGCAATGTGCACGAAACACTGTAAAGCGATATGGCCCACCAAAAAAACGAAAACTCATACAATATTTATACTGTATTAATATGTATTCTACAAATTATAACATATATATGTATATATATATATATATTATATATTATACACATACATCTGTAGCTATACATGTTGATTTGTATTCTTTTGGGGGGTGCCCAATTTTAGATCCACACCCAGATACAAATCGGAATTCTCACTGTTTCAAGGCCTGAATTCGAGGCCGATCACATTGTCCATACTCTCCATTCCCCAGGCATACCAAAAACTGGATGCTTGTTCCAGTTCCCATCTCCCTTTTACAAACGCATATACTGTACGCCACTATCATCCAGGGTTTAGTCTTGGACCGATTCATGTTGGGCTCCCCCAATAGGGGGTGGCATTTAATATCATTTTGGCTATTTATACATATATATGATTATATATGTAAATACATATACGCATTTCATGACCGTTATACCCGGTTAAACCGAGTTAAACCGAGTTAAACCGAGTTAAACCGAGTTAAACCGAGTTAAACCGAGTTAAACCGAGTTAAACC
>Ga0126342_10013671_pt1 | contig 14354 bp, 14 predicted proteins | sample Cyp1metagenome_FD_92528 | JGI IMG/M metagenome (GOLD analysis project Ga0126342, IMG submission 92528) | Coral microbial communities from Lord Howe Island, Old Settlement Bay, Australia - Cyphastrea 1 metagenome | ecosystem: Host-associated > Invertebrates > Cnidaria > Coral ...
AAAACACAGTGTTTCGCGACTTTCCTACCTTTTCGCGCATCTGCATCTTCTTTCTTCTGACTCTTTCTCTTCTGATCTTCTCTCTTCTAATCTTCCTCTTCTCTCTGCCTCTGCCCTGCTCTGTTTTTGATCTGTCCATATTGTCGGAAGTTTGACTTCTAAACTTCCTTCGACCATTGAATCACTACAAAATCCCATTAAATCACTATAAAATCCCATTAAATCAATATAAAATCCCATTAAATCACTCTAAATCCCATTAAATCACTATTTTTATCCCATTAAATCACTATTTTTATCCCAACGTCCTGGGGATCTCTCAACATCCGTGCCGCCTAGACTCAGTACATCTTGTCCAGAACCCATGTGTAGCCACCTCAGGGATGATGTCGGAAAACATCCAGGCGGCATATCACCATCAAAAACATGGCAACCAAAAATGGCAACCACAGCCCTGCCAAAAAGTCATTAAAACATCCAACTCTAGTCTTATAGGTAGCCAATTTGGGCTGGTTGGTAGCCAATTTGCTGGGAAAGTATCACAGGAACCGATGTTTTCCTATTTAGAAATGAGGCTTTCCTGTATGTGTTCCCATCCGATTATGGTGCAAACATTATGTGGGTATGGTCATGGTTATTTCATTGACCCTTTCAACCAGATCTGGTTTGACTTTCTTACAGCACCCTGAAAAAATCGGCACCTGTTGACCTCAAAAACATATCCCATTCATGATATTCCACTATATACCCACTTCTTTTCCTACAGTATATTCCAATGATATGTCCCATCCTGACAAATGATCTCCCCAACCACCCACCACCCGGAATTGTTCATGATGATACGCTGGTGGTTGACCTATATGACTTCGTCAGTTGGGATGATGAAATTCCCAATAATGTCAACCCTGTATGAATAAACCCCAAACGGCTGTTTAATTGGGAGGGTGCCATGAAAAAAGTATCAGATAATGACTATTGGAGGAGTACCCCCCCCATTAATAAACCATGGTAAAAGTTTCCCTACTGGTTGGTGATTTGGGACACCTAAATTGCTTGGGATTGGGTTTGTCAGCCAAAATTCCATGGTTCCAAAGCACCTACGTCTGGTACGTGTTCAATGATCCCATCCAAATGATCCGGTCCCATGGTGAAGGCCTACCCCCAGTGCGAAAAACAATGGATTTTCCATGAAATAAACCATCCAGCGGACCTTTGAGGGTATCCCATGACTATGGAAACCCCTATATATATATGTTGGTTTATAAACCATCATGAACCCCGTTAACTATAGTTATATCTACCATAATAAAATGGTTAAATGTTAAATCCTCCATATTTTCCATGATAAAATGGTTGAATCAGCCATACTTTCTTGGTCAAAAATCACCCCGCAACGGTCGTTGATGCCCTGGTGGGTTTCGACTTCACGGGTAAGAACTCCACCAGTTCGTTGCACCTGCGACCGGAGAACATGGGGAGAACCAATCGCAGGAAGAAAATCATCAGAAATAAATTCGCCTCCAGTAAATTAACAGTTCGACCCTGGCAGTCATCGGATTTGGAAGATGAGTTTCCACTAAAGGTTGGTTATTTTCAGTGTCTATGTTAATTTACCAGAGGGTATATAATAACAATCATAATAATAAGAAGAAGAAGAAGAAGAAACATAAGAATAAGAAGAAGAAGAAGAAATATCATAAGTAATAATAATAACAAACATAGTAACATCATGTAATATCTCAATATGTCAATCAGTAAATTTCATCATACATATACTAATATAACATTACAATAAGAATAACAGACCATGGGAGATCTAAGACCATGGTTTTTCAAAACGAACCGTTCCATAAAAGAGTCATCCATTCATACATCCGATTCCCACTTGCAGCCTCAGTATTAATGGGGATGTAGTAACGTAGTATCATATCATGCATACTATTACTAGTAAATACTGTTGAGGGAACATCACCGGGATATCACCATTAATACTATTGTAGACCCACTGGTATCATATACAATACATAAATAGTAACATTATAGCATACATATTAATGTCATAGTTAAGTATAGTATATCATATATATATAGTATACTTACTATAACATATTGTGACTATAAAGATAATGCTGATTACGATATCCCGGTGGTATTAGCGGGCTACCCATCTGTTGCTTTTCCCAGGCCAGGTTTCCCGCACCTTCTCCTCCTCTCCTGTTGCAGAGCGGCAGTGACCACTGACAGCTCCTGCGACACCACGGGGAACCCAAAGACTATTGCAGGGGATTTGATGTTGACTGGGGATTTCATGCGATTTTTCCTGGCAATGCGATATCATTTGGGTACCCTCTGGTAAACTAACAGTTTGCTATTGAAAATGGCTAGTGGGTTTACCCATAAAACACGGTGGATTTTTCCATCGTTTTTGTATGTTTACCAGGCCCGGTACTTGGGTGCATCCCGGCTCTCCGTTGTAGCAGCCGCCCCCAGCAAGCCTGGTAGACATGGAAGGCCCCAAGCTGATGCCGGCCAGGATCTTTCAGAAACCTGGCTTCATCCCACATGGGCAGGGACTGGGCTGACATGGCTGGAAAATCCTGGCTGTGGATTTTGTGGATTTTGTGAGCAAACCATGATGATACCGGATGGTCATTTGATACATTTATCATATCATTTATCTTATTCATCAACATTTTTCATTGATGTCAACCCCTGATGAATGAACCGCAAATAGTGATTTTTATGGCTACTGAAATGGTACCCACCCTTTTTTTAACAGCCGTTTGGGGTTTATTCATCCGGGGTTGACATCAAATCCTGAACGTCTTTCCCCGTCTCTGGATGTATCCATATTCCTATTACCATTATATGCGCTGAGCGTTATTATTAATATTAGCATTATTCACCAAAATCCATTACTATGAGGAATGTCCATTACTAATTATTACTATACTATATTTCTTATAATTCATTAGTTATGTCAACTACAATCCATGAATTTCTAGTTCCACAATTCCAGAAAATTGAAATTCCATATCATATGGATCATAGTACTCCAATATTGTGATTACTAATCCTCATTAATTGCAATAGACATTATCATAGTAATTCCTATTCCTCATTACTTAGTATTCCATTCATTAGTATGCAATGAAAATTAGTTATATCTACCATAAACCATAGTTTAAGCCACTAATATCTCAACTTACCCTCTGGTAAACTAACATAGCTATTGAAAATGGCCCAGTCGAAATTGTGGATTTACCCTGATTTACCCATTAAAAATGGTGGATCTTTCCATCGTTTGTTGTATGTTTACCAGATCGATACCGGGGGCCCCATCCCGTTCGAATAAAACGGCGCTACCAAGGTGCTGCGCCCGGGACACGAAGACCTTCGCATCCAGGCGCCGGCGGCCTGTTTGCCAGGCCTGGATATGTGACATATTATAAAAACATCTCATGGATTTTGGCGTTTTGTTGATGTTTGGATGGATTTTTGGATTGAATCTCTATTAATTTTGGGTTGATATTGGAAAAGAAGTGATGAATCGTGACACTGGTTGGTGGTTTCAACCCCCCTGAAAAATATGAAAGTCAGATTGGATCATCATCCCAACTATTGGGGAAAATAAAAGTCATGTTTGAAACCACCAGCCAGTATATACTACCATGATCATCCCATGTATTATCCCATGAAATATCATCCCATGATGATCCCATGTATATATCCCATTTATAGGTGGTAAACATCCCATTCTATTGGTATACCATCTATCATCCCATGGTACATCATCTATTTCTATGGCTCATTTTCCATAGCTATGTAACAAATAACCACAAATCAGTGGCCATTTCAGGAACCTGAATTGGAGGTACCTACCATATATAAGGTCTATGCAAGGCCTATGTAAGGGGATATCCCTAGCAAAATACGGCCTTATATGGTACAGGATGTTTATATGTGGTAAACCAGGACATGTTGGTTGGTTTTTGTTGTGTGGCTTTGGGATGAATGTGACCTGTTCTCCGCCGGGTTGCGGCCCAGTTCTCTTCATGCGCGCTGCGTCGTCGGCGCAAACGCTCGCGGTATTCCTGTTGCGTTGACGGATTGTCATTGATTTATGGAGGATTTAACCAACGATAATAGGTTTTGATAGTGATACAATGGGAAAATAAGGGAAATATAATGGTTTAATAGGGGTTTAATGGGAATATAATGGGTATGTGGTGTAGTCTCGCAACGATAATAATTATATTATAGTGGGGGTGCAATGGAATATATATACATATATATATATTAAACAATAAGAATAATAGGTCTTACTATGGTTGGATAATGGGAATATCATGGATGTAAAACCCATATTAGAATGGATACATGAGAGGGAACAATATGAACAATGGGATTATCATGGACTAATGTCACAATTCATGGGAAGATGGGGAGATTTAAGGATCAACAATTCATGGGCTTAAACCTATGAAGGTGCCATGGTCAAGTTGGTAATGGGAATTACAACTGCTAGCTGCTAGCTACACAGCCCTAAAAAGATTGATGGCCACCCCCAATGTCCCAAAAAATGTGGACAGACAATCCATGTTTTGACCATGGCACAAAGGGGTTTCTCTGAAGTTCTGGTAAATCCATTGGTGAATCATCACTTTTTTCGATTCGAATTGCCATTGTTCAGTTCATGGGGGATCCCGAAAAGAAATGAAAGCCATGCATTACTGGTTGGTGGTGACTTAACCATCTTGAAAAATGATGGAGTTCGTCAATTGGGATGATGAAATTCCCAATATATTGAAAGTCATAAAATTCCATGGTTCCAAACCACCAACCAGTTATGATTATAGTTGATTTACCTATTCAAAATAGTTGATTATAGATTATATTAACCATTTATAACCATCAATAACCATTATATATAATCCTTCAAAAACCATTCCCAAAATGTTCCGGAAATGTTCCGGCTGCAACAAATCCTTCGGATCCCGATTTTAGAGAAATCTCGTGGGGATCCCGATGTCTAAACCTGGGTGGTTTCATGTCTGGGTTGAAAACTTTTTTTTGCGGCAGATATGGCAGATATCACTGCCCAAAAAGGCTTGGTAAGTCGAGTTGTGTTGGCTAATCCTTTCTGAAAGGCTTGGTGTTCCGTTGGTCCCAAGTTTCGATCAACCCCATCCTATGTCATTTCATCCCATAGTGGAAGATCTTCGACTGGTAACTAACGTCAACTATACCATCCTATCTTAGTTACCAACTATCCAACTATAACTGGTTGGTGGTTGTACCAACTATACCATATACCATCCCATTAATTGTTGGTTATATATGGTTATATTACATATATATATATATCAGGATGGTACTAAATCGAATCAGGAATCTAAACCGCCGCATATAAGGAATTGAACCGGTCTGGAACCGGCAAATAAAGAACCGCTTTGAATCGAACCAACAACATGCGTCAAGAATCGACTCAAACGTGAACCGGATTCCGTTTCGAATCGAATCGCGACGAATCGAATCGGAGCACGAACCGAGTCGATACGAATCGCGGACCAGTATTCCAATAGTACTACAACTCAGCAGTACTGCTTATATCATTTCTTATTAGTGGGAAAAATCTATCTAGGCTTTCATTTCAAGTCCATGCCCCTGCAGCCGCTGTTTGTGCTTTTGCCACTTCGGCATCAAAGTGTCAATCCGCAGCTCGCCGCCTTTGGAGAAGATGAACTGGGAAAGATCTAACATGGCTCTCACCCACATTGGCATATGAGCTACTCCAAGGGACCAAAAAAACAGGAAGTAGTGTTTGCAGTGGAAACCTGAACACAGGAAGGCCCCTGAACTGAAGCGGGAATTAGCAAAAATCATCTTGGTTTCAAAATTGTTTATTGTCATTGGCTTCGTTGGTAAGCAAACAAACTTGAAATTCAAATCATTTAGGTGACTATCGGAGGCTTATACTCATTCATTGGTTGCCCTAAAGTTGTTGTTTGGTTCTACCTGGCTTTTTTGGTCTGAAACAGTCTGAAACTATTTGGGGCCATCAATCAGGTCATGATTCCGACTGCAGGCCCATGCGAGCCTCCCGGGTGCCCATCGATGGTTTGATTTTTGCATGAACTTTTCCTGACAGAGCGCCATTAGCTTACCTCCGCTTACCATCAGTCTCATCATCAAAATTTCATTTTGAAATCTAGTTGAAACTAGCTTGCCCATCTGAAATCAGTTTGAAACCAGTCTGAAACCTTAGGAAGCAGCACTTGGAGAGCATCCGTTTGGAACCTTTGAGATTCCTTTTGTCAACAAAACGAAAAGGAAATCTACTTGAAACCAATTACGTCCGTGCCTGGAGCCGCAATGATGGCTCCATGTACGGATGTAATTGGTTTCAGGTAGATTTCAATTAAATTATTAGGGTAAAATCGAGTTTGGTATACGGTTCATCTTGGTCAAGCCTTAGAACTCACTTGAACTCAGCATAATTGCTATATACGGCTAGTATACGGCTCATCTTGGTCAGGCTCAGCCAGGCTCTAGAACTGCCTTCCAATCAGCATTTCTGCTATATACGGCAAGTGTACGGCTCGTCTTGGTCAAGCCCTAGAACTAACTTGAATTCAGCATTTCTGCTGTATACAGCTAGTATACGGCTCATCTTGGTCAAGCCCTAGAACTGATTGAACTCAGCATTTCTGCTGTATACGGCTAGAATACGGCTCATCTACGGCTCATCTTGGACAGAAGCGAATTTTGCTTAGCTGAGTATTAATCAATATTAGTGAGATTAGGTATGAGTCAGTAATGTAACCTAGTCCGAATCGCTGGTGGGACTGGTTGTTCCAAAGAGTTTCAGACCTGTTTCAGACCAAAAAAACCATTGAAAGCTAAAACTAAGTCGAAAATCTAGAGTTGATCTGGATAAATTCTAATAATAAGTATTTAATAAGTCACTATATAACCTGAAAACAAAACTGCCATTATGGGATAGTTACTGTACCCCTATAGGAATCATCCAGTTAGATCCAGTCAGTAAGTCACTGAGAATTTCACCGGGATTTCCCAAGAAGCACAGGAGGGGTTTCGACGAACGTCGTTCGAAGGGTCGCCAGTGCACCGATTTCGCGCAGGCGAGGTCCCCGTGTGACAGGACTGCAGGACGATCGGCACGTTGATGTCCCTCGAGGATCCTGTCCATTCACGTTGGCTGATAAGCGCAAAGTGGCAGCACGACAAGATCCTAAAAAAATGTATTGGCAGCCTACAAGCAGCTATGATTCACAATTTACCATAGATGATACGTGCTTTACGCTTTACGTATCTTTGCCTAGCCAGTACTAGTAACTGCCCAGTAACTATTTGTGGGATTGTTCCAGTGCACAGATCATGCAAGCTTGCGACTAAAGCCATTGTCAGCGACAGGGCAACCTGGTTGAAGGACTTCTAGTGAAATATGTCTGCTACGGGCCGTCAGGATGAGCGCGTCACTCCTGGGAAGGCATCTGCTGCAGGCCACCATTGGCAATACACCGAACGACATCAATCCCAGCATGCACCAAATGTATCGATGAACATCATGGTGGTGTGGAGAGGAAGCCGAAAAAAGGGCCTGAAAACTTACAAAAGGCTAGGGGAAAATGGGAAAATGTATGAACATGTCCCATTTGTAGATGGTTTTAGCTATAGAAAATAGGGATTTCCATGGTTGTATTAGTTATTATTAGTTTACCAGGGGAGTTCTGGATATGAGAACATGGGGGAACTATATATAGACCGATCACTTTCAAAGGCTCAGATGGGTTTTCAGACCAGACCCCCAGAAGGCTCTGCTTTGGAACGTGGGTATGTAGATATATAGGCAGGTACCTATGTATATATATATATATATATGGATCTATGCTTCTATCTATACATGGAGCCATGTTGATACCGCACGTTTTTAATTCGGTCCAATTGGAACAGTACTTCGGGGTACCCCATTGCGACGTATGTATGTATGTATGTATGTATGTATGTATCTACCTTTGTATGTATTTGTGCCTGTGTGTGTGCGTACGTATGTATGTCTCCATGCACGCATGCATGTGTGAAGCGAGGTTTTTCGCTTTGGTTGCATATATATATATATATATTCCCTTTGAGCGCGCGAAAAGCCTGAAAACGTGGATTCAAGGGGAAAAAACAAGCTGCCGAAATATGTGTGTGTCGGTATAGACATGTTCATGCATGTTTTTCTGGGAAAAACTCATGTATTGCACAAAACACCTGTTTGGGTCCAAGGTGGAACTTGAATGTTTTAGATGTTTTTTGCAAGTTCAATCCCGATACGAATCTTGAAACAACTTTTCAACAAAAATCCTCGATAAATTACCCGAAAACAACATATACATGACCCAAACATACAAAAGACTCCAGCATGATTGGCTCGCCCTTTGCTGCGCGCTGGTAACCGTTGAAGGCCGAGATGAAGTTTCAGACCAGTTTCGGACCCCTACGAGGGAACGGTTTGGAACTTGGGTCCAAAGGCATGTAGAAAAGTACATACATACATATATATATATATATGTATATATATATGTGTGTGTGTCCATGTTTGTATGTATGTATGCAGCTATGTTGATACTATATGTCGGTATGTCTTTCATAGAGTATATATGCTGGGGACGGTCCAAGAAATCAGAACATTTCTTCGGTCCCTCTCATGAAAACCATCTGTATTTGGTTACCATTTATGTTGTGACACTTGATAAAAAGAAAATCGCTCCTGGGCTTTGCTATGCGCCGCTGTTGTGGCGCTGGAAGTGGTGACGGGAGCTGCAACGCTCTCGACGGTCACGTGAGTGGAGCTAGCCCTTAGCGTCCCCGCCCTGTTTGAGGAAGGTCTTTTCGGGCGGAAAAAAATAAAGAAAACAAAGATGTACCGGAGGATTTAGATGGCCTTAGGGATGTTTACCGAATTTAGTCGGAGAATCTCGATATAAGAGTACTTCATAAGTTGAACCGCCAATGAGATACTTGATCGGATTAAGGTAACCCAAAAGGGAAGCCAAGCAAAAGATTCTGCCAAAAAGTTGATTTTCCATCGGGAAAACTACAAAATCATCGAGTAAGCAAAAATACCAGGTGATAAGTTGATCAAACTTTATTGTAAATCATAGTTATCATCACCATAAACCATATTTGTTGGGACACACACTTGCTTAGCTATCTAGAATATAGAGGGACGAAATGACCTTCTGATATGTATAGTATGTAGAACCTAGCAAATCATATTAGAAAAAGATGACGCAATGCAAAGCAACACCAGGCGATTCCAAACCTGCATCTAAAAATATCCATTCCATCGATGCTGCATGCTCTCAGGTGCCCTGGATATCCAAGGGCCAAACTTCAACCTTCAAAAGAAATCAAGCAGTGGTTTTATTAGGTATATTAGGGTGCCGTGCAACCATTCGACAATCTTTCACCAGCCATCTTTCATGGTCAAGGGAATCCATCCTCCCACAGCACCTGGATCCACGCAGTGGCCCCGTTTGACTACGAGGAAACGCCAACCTGCGGAGCAGTTCTGGGGAACGACGGCAGGAATCGGTTGCAGGAGTGTAGGTCCTAGAACACTTGGAAACCCCTTTGAAACTGCTTTGAGACACAGGTTTCATTCTATTTTATAACGACATAATATACATATAATTCACCCTAGCAAATGCCTGTCACGCATGCACTGGTCTGTCTTTTGAGCTCGCCCCAGGCCCAATCCAATGCGTTGGTACTGAAACCTGTCAGAATCAGAAAGTCTATGCCAATCGACGACGCACACGTCGCGCGCCCTCGTCCTCATTGCTAGCTATGTTCCCCGCGGCTGGCAGCCATTGCACGAGAAGCTTGTTGCGGTTAATGCGCATCAAGACATCTGCCTGTAATGTCCATGACCCGATTGACATGTCGATCTCAAAGGGGGTCCACAAGCCGGATGTGCGCAGCACCATCAACATCTTACCCATGCGCTGACCAACGGTGCAAGAAAGCTCCGCATAGCAAGTTGCACCTGACTGTGGCACATCATCGGCCTTGATCTGCAAAGAGCTTTTGACGATGCCATTGTCCAGGACCATGTCAGCAACGCAATCGATGGAGCGCAGCCCCTTCACCAAGACGTACTCACCAAGGTCGCTATGCTTGAAGAGCATCAGCCGAAGAGCCAAGGACGGAATTGACCTGACATGAGGCCGCAACAGAAACACTGCTAGATGACTCTCTACTTTCATTCGGTGCCGTTGCTCCTACAAGAGTCCCACCTGTTCAGCCTTTCAGTGATCCTTTCTCTTTGGCGACGCAGAGAGAAAAACAAATGCAGTGCACAACCACTAAAAAATTATCAAAGGTGCTTGGTTGCGACCAACACATACTTGACCGTGGTGTACGAGCTGCGGTGAAAGTTGGACCAATAGGAGCCGAGAGCCGGCGGCACTGCTTCAGTCATCTCTTTCCACATCGCATCGAAAAGCTCACTCTGAAGGGGGCTGCATCGGTGCCATGCCAGTGAACCATATTGGGATGGCTCGGGTAAGGTCGAACGAACGTGTGATTCCCACATGGCCATGTCTGACACACACGAGACTGCTAGATCTTCCTAGCCGCAACTATCTCTGGATTTGAGCCTCCCAATGCTAGGAAATAAAAAACAAATCTGGGGCCAATCTGAAAACATCTTTGATGCAACTTTCGAGGGAGATTGAATCCCTGGCAACAAGCATATCCTAAGCAATGAATGAAGGTGTCTGTCCCAAGGATGCTTCTGACCTGCCCTGGACTTCCAAGGGTAGAAAAAACAAAATGCACTTTCTCCACCTATCACTTCACACGACGATGTGGAACCCACGGTTCGCTAGAAATATGTAATATGCATCCCCAACTCCACTCCGGCTAACGACGCCGCCTGCACTGTGCTGCAAGTAAGCGTGGGCGGAGAGTCTGAGGCTGCTTGACGATCCAGGCACCTGGCAAGCTGCAATCCTATCTTTAGATTTAGTAAATGTTGTTCCAGCCTAGTAGTACTCGGAACTGGCATATGTACGTCGCCAACGAAAAGGTAGTTTGACGATAGATCAGATGTTGTCAAGAAGAATCTGGCGCAATACTGTTTGCTTAACCAAACACCATTCACCCTACCAATCCAAAAGCTTTACCAGTGAAATCCAGAAGGCTAGGTAAATCTGAGTGGGCATATCCGTGAATCCTTGGGTCAATGTAAGGACAGGTGCTTGCATCCATCGAACCCAACGGCTTAAACTAAGCATAACCGCCAAACAACCCATTGGCTTCCTCGTTCCGCAAACTGTGGGCTCCAGCTTTTTCACTGGCTGCGCTCCCCTGCAGATATTTGCATGTCTCCACCCTGAAGAAGGGCCTCAGTCCACATCATCTCTGTTGACGAGCTCGGATCCTTTTGCCGAACCGTCTCGCTCAGCTGCTCGTTTCTTCTTTCGAGACAGAGCGTCCAAACGCTTGCACTTCTTACAAACGGCGCCATATGCCTTGCCCGCTTTGTTCAAATACCACCGGCCCGGGTTGTTCGTCTTCGGGAGTTGGCACCGGGTGCATTGAGTGGCCGCTTCACAGCTACCCGATGGGTTAGGAGCCTTCTTCTGCGGCTTCTTCCTCTTCTTGCTCCTGCCCCTCTCCGCAAAGCCCTCCGCAACCTTGTCTTCGAGGATTTTCAGACGGTTGAGGATGTGCCTGAACATGGCCTGGTCCACTATGATGCCATCTTCAACTTCCTCCACGGCCACCTCTTCGCTCTGTGCCTGTGGCTCAGCAGCACGATGGGCTCTGGCGCTCGCTTTAGTCTTTGCCATTTGGCGGTCCTCTAGTTTGCAAACCAAAGTGAGAAAGGCGATGCATGTCGAGTCTGTTTGAACATCATGGTAAGTTGTTTCAAAACAACATTGCAACGATTATTTCAATCTGGTTGCTGCCATTTGGGAGTGGATACATCCAGACTGCCACATCTGAGCCGAAGCGCCGATGGATGCACGCACTGCGCCCTGGCAATTCCGAACCTGCATTTGAAAATGTCCATTCCCTTGATGCTGCATGCTTTTATGTGCCCTGGATATCCAAGGGTCAAACCTTCAAAAGAGATAGATACATAAGGCTTTGTTTCCGGATGCAAGCTTCCGTTTTCAAGCTTTCGTTTTCCGGATGAAAAAGGCAATAACACATACAAAACCTAACAGCGATAGGAAATGGATCCTCAACAGAAATTCCGAAGCTCACAACACCTTGAAAGCCCCAATCTGTTTGCCGCCTGCGCAGTCGCTCGCCAGACGCTGCTGGACATGGAGCCGGCTATGGCCTCGCAGCAGTTTGGTATGCACTTTTGTGTCTAATAGAGGGTGTTGATGACATCTGTGTTTATATGCGTGTTGGAGTGTACACGTGTCATTATGCACGCTGCGTGCCATGCTGCCCTGGAATTCCGAGGGCTATACAAAATGACCCCAAATCGTGTCAGTGCTTAATGTAAGGATAGGTGCTTGCATCCATGTATATTTTCCCTTTGTATGTGGGTATGGACGATCCTGACTTGCCCTGGAAATCCAAGGGAGAAAAATGACTTTCAGATATGTATGTATCCTTGTCTGTACCTATGTATGCATGCATTTTCGTATGTTAAACTTTTTTGGTGGGAAAATGTCATTATGTGATCGGCTCTCCCTTCCCCCCCCGTCACGGTTGAAGGCTCAGAAGGGGTTTCAGACCAGTTTCAAACCAGTTTCAGAGCGGTTTTAAGGTTATAGTTCCAGACACCCAGAAGGAACAGGTTCGGAACGTAGGTAAATGCATAGGGGAGAGATTCAGATTCCCAGCCATGCCACACTTTTTTTTCCCGTCTTCTGGCCATGCGGCATCGCGCTCAACACTTGTCGCAAGTGCTCCCCAACTGTGCCGAGCGATGCCCAAGCGGCTTTCCCACAGTTCTTACAATCTGTGCCGCTGCAGAACAGGCCTTAGCAAGCTGAGCTCTGGCCACTTCCGCTTTGTGGCTGAAGGATTGCATAAATCGAGAATTGTCTGCCGCCAAGGGCATGGACAAACCAAACTTCACAAAGCTTGTCATAGACAGACAAAAGTTCCTCACCCAGCTGTTTCCTAACAGCATTGTTTGGACGACTGGTCAGTCCAAGCAGTGCACTGTGCTGACGACACCACTGCATCAGTGACATGGGGACATCATGAGTCACTGCTCGGGTCAGAGGAAACAACACCTTTGAATTTGATAACATGAAGAACAGCACTGCACCATAGCTGAACATATCAACTTGGGGCACTAACAGGCTTCGAAGCATCCCGCGCTTTGCTCCCCAAAGCTCAGGAGGGCGATATGCAGGGGACACATAGGACACAAAGTCAACAGATCTCGGAAGGTCTCCATCTAACCTCTCTGCCATGCCGAGATCAATGAGAACTACCCTCTCACACGATTTTGACCAAAAAACGTTCTGAGGCTTGCAGTCCAAATGGACGATCTGCGCCTTCTCGTGCAAGCACCTCAAGGCACTTTGCAGCTGGCTAGCAATGACCCAAACGTCTTTGGAGCTCAACGGCATGGCCTCCTGGACTGTAATGCCTCCATATTCAAAGGCAATCCAAGGCAGAGGGACTCCGCTCCACATCGGACTCCACGATGTCAGCAAAGAGCCGCCGCATTTGCGAAGACATGGCAGTGAGCCCCTCGTGGTGCGTGAGCTCACGCTTCATTGCCGGACAACCGTGCTTGAAGACCTTGACGGCCAGAGCTTGCCCTGAAGTGGAGCGGGCCATGTAAACTGTTCCATAGGTTCCTGAACCCAACAACCTTTCCACTTCGAAAGGACCTATCTGTGTTGCACTTGGAGCCGGTGTGCTGCTACGTTGTTCCTCACGGGCAACGGAAATGCTTGCCTTGCTGGTGGTATTTTCCCGGATCGTACAGCTCTGGCCCTCACATTTTTCCTCACCCGTAGTGGATTTGGCTCTCTCGTTCTCACTGCTTTCATGGCTGCAAGAGACCAATGGGAAGCAACCAGTGTTAAGAAATCCACAGAAGGAACCTGTCTTTTGTTGCAATGTGCAATGTGACGTTGCTACGTGCAATGTTGGACTTGGCAGGACAGGTTGAGTCCTACATTGGACACCTCAAACTAGACGACGGTTGGCCCGAGAGCGAAAAAGAAGTTTTTCAAGCAGCTCTGAGTATGGTAGTCGTAAAAAATAGTCGGTGAATGGTTGGTGAATTTTATATGAGCTATGGAGGGGTAAGTTGTGAAAAGTAAGATTGATTAAGAAGAGGATACATG
>Ga0126342_10013672_pt1 | contig 14354 bp, 16 predicted proteins | sample Cyp1metagenome_FD_92528 | JGI IMG/M metagenome (GOLD analysis project Ga0126342, IMG submission 92528) | Coral microbial communities from Lord Howe Island, Old Settlement Bay, Australia - Cyphastrea 1 metagenome | ecosystem: Host-associated > Invertebrates > Cnidaria > Coral ...
TCTATCTATATCTATCTATATCTATCTATATCTATCTATATCTATCTATATCTATCTGTATCTATCTGTATCTATCTATATCTATCTATATCTATCTATATCTATCTATATCTATCTATATCTATCTATATTTATCTATATCTATCTTTATCTATCTATATCTATCTATATCTATCTATATCTGTCTATATCTATCTATATCTATCTATATCTATCTATATCTATCTATATCTATCTATATCTATCTACATCTATACCTATAGTCTATATCTATAGTCTATATCTATCTATATCTATCTATATCTATCCATATCTTTCTATATCTTTCTATATCGTTCAATATCTTTCTTTATCTATCTATATCTATCTATATATATCTATATCTATCTATATCTATCTATATCTATCTGTATCTATCTGTATCTATCTATATCTATCTATATCTATCTATATCTATATATATCTATCTATATCTATCTATATCTATCTATATTTATCTATATCTATCTATATCTATCTATATCTACCTATATCTATCTATCTATCTATCTATATATATATATAATATCAATCTATATCTATCTCTCTCTCTCTCTCTCTTAATCACACTAGTTACTGTGTGGGGAGAAAGGGGGTTGAGTTGCAAAAGGTGACTGATGCGAGCTCAATCATCCATGGTTTTGAGATCTTTGATCTTGCGGACTTTCCGCCAGAGAACATTGAGGTCAGTCACTCTTTGAGGTCATTCAGCCTATTGATCCTTGGCTGATTTGAGAAATCCTATCAAAACCCAACGAACCTGACAAACTTCTCCATGCCACCCTCACAGTGAAAAAAATCATTTTGCTAGCTGAGGCACCAGGCTGCCAAAGTAGAAACATGTCTATTTTGGCCCAGACATTGCTGTAATTGTGTCTGGGACTTGGGGCTAGATAATTTTAATTGAGCATTTTGTTTCAGATGCCAAATGATCCAAATACGCACAGTTTAAATCCACAGAATGCATCAGAATGCGATATGTTCGATGGCATTGGCAATAGGCCCATATAGGCCCTATATAGGTGTTTTTTTCTGTCTCAAAGCCATCGGAAGGCAGGTGGATCATGTGCATCAGTAGGAAGGGATTGTCCAAGAATGCTGGCTTTGACGCCTTTGACCGGTCATGGTGGGACAAACCATTTGCACTTGGAACCCAGGCAGTGAGCAATGTCAAACGCTTCAGGGGCATCCTCGAGACTACTGAAGGAAAGCCGAACAGCGGTGGATACTGATTTCAAATGCGTCCGCATTGCCATGGCAAAGCCTTCGCTTCTCCTGCATCGTTTACAGTGCAGCATGTGAAAAAGTCACTGGCAAAAGGTCAACTTGATTTTTTGGTTGCATAATAGAATATAATAGATGGATTATATCGATTGCGGATGATTGCGGCATGTACAACACTTCAGCAGGCTGCGCCGAGGTCATTTTCGGACAGGACATGTTCTGAAACAGAATCATGGTATACATTGATACACCGGAAATCACCTGAATGTGCTGATTCTTGCCCCTGTAAGTTTATGATATATATATATATGTATACTATATATATATGTATATTTATTTATTTATTTATATATATATGTATGTATATATATATATCGTCAAAAGTCAATGTTTCTTCACCCGGCATCCTTCCAACTCTTTCATTGGATGCACCCGGCACTGGCTTCTTACAACAATTGGTCAAGGGTGCCATACTGTAAACCATTCCATATTTTGCAGTCTCACAACCATGCCTTTGTATCACCTACTTCTGGCATGATCACCCGCGTTTTGAGAGTGTTGCATCCCCCAAAAAATAAAACTATATACCGGTACCTAAAATTACCTTAAATATGAATTCACTATAATATAATAATTAATAATGATGACAATAATAATAACAATAAAAAATAATAATAATAATAATAATAATATATAGTAAGTAGCATGTTACAAGTACAAAATCAGCAAAAAAAAATATGATATACAGAAATCACGCTGAGTTATACAAACGTATATTTTTTGGATGAAACGGCCCCAGAAAGTATCACACGTACCCAAAACATGAGGGGTAGTAGAGCCTCCAGGTACATGTATATATCATAATTGTAATAGCAACCATTATCAACATACATCACCATGTCATATGATATCAATCGTACCATCCCATGGTTCACTCCTGGTACCATACCGAGGCTCAAACAGAGCAGCTCGAAGGTCCTGACATCGCAGAAGGTGGGCTCCTGCGCCAGGATAATGTCCAAGACTCAGCGGGATGGTGGCATCACCTTTAAATCATTATACATACATTATAAAATACTATAAATAAGGGATGTGACAGGGCTTTTTCCCGACTATAAACATGAAACCGTAAATGAACCATTTCAACATGTTCAACCATGCTTCAATGTCACTGACGTAGTAAAGGCTCGCTTGAAGGCATGGTTTGAAGCTTGTAAATTGAAGATTTGGACGAATTGGACAGACCCCAAGAAAAGAAATGTAAGAAGAAGATTGACTTCGACCAGGGTGCCTTTGAGGGACATGTTGCTGTGGCCAACTCGGCTCCCCAGCTCTGAATTCCGACGAAAGATAGGGACATGCACACTATGCACTCCCGCGTAGGAATGCGTCATTATTTTCGCAGCCTGCAAAGAATCGACGCGTAGTGTTATGATATGATTTGACATATTTGCCGTCCGGACAAACATGCTTTCTCCGCTGGGCAAGCTCAATACCTGAAAATGAAATTACCATACTCAACATGCTTGACATTGAGCTGTGTCCCACCTCATCTTGCATCAGACTGAGAATGTTACTCCCTTCGATTTGCTTTTCAGGGCTTGTCCCACCTAGCAGTCCCAAACTGTCCAGATTGAATTCTTCAAGGTGGTTCCTCATTTCCCAGCTGTTTCCCGAGCCTTCCATCTTCCAACACCTTCCAACATTGCTTTTTGGCATTTTTTCCCCAGCCGCATGTGGTGGCGTCGCGGTCTTGATGCCGCGGAAGCCCGATGGCGTCACACATCTGCAGATCACAATCGTCACTTGGCAGGGTGAGTTTTACTTTATAGTAGACATGTTAAAGCCATGTTGAAGTCGTTGGAATGCCTACTGACAGCATTCTACAGCCGCATGTTTTGAAGGGTGAGACTGGGCAGCAAATGTGGAGCCAAGGCGGTGTTGACGGAGACCCACAGGCCAGTGACATCCACGCGTGTAAGACTCACAGATCAGCAGACGTCTCTGGTTGTGAAGTCAGACTTACGAGTGTGGCTTGGCATGTCTCGTTAGATGATGAGCAGGTTTGTTGATGTTTGTTGTTGCTGTATTCAACTGCAGGATGGTCATGATGTATGGTATGCGTATCTATGTGTGATGTTTTTCCTCATGTTTTGGAGATTTAAGTATATAAGTATGTTGCAGATAGACTGCCTTATGCTACCTTGGAGCCTGTTTGAGGTCAGAGCTCAAAGCGAAAGCAATCGATGCCCTTGGTGCCATGGCAGAAAACAGCGGCTAAATTCTGTAGGTTCGGTCCAATGCTTGAAGCTTCAAACAGGCCCATAGCATCCAGAATCCAAGGGCAAGATAAAGCAACCGACCACTGATCTCACTGCAATGGCAATTTTGATCAAGACCAAGGTCTAGTAATATTGAATCTCATCAAGGACAATGGTGAGAACTTGCTGGAGCATCTTACGCTGAAGGAAGCCGGCATCGGGGACCAGGACCTTCAACAGGCGTGTTTTGGAGGCAATGGCTGAAGTTTAGGATGTTTTTTTGCGTCATGGATTGCACAAGTGACCGATTTGAACTGGATCAGAATCAAAATCAAACAGCGGCAATTATCAGCTGAAGTAACCAGTTCGTTACTTAGTATCAACTATCAACAGAATTATCAGCAATCAATCTCAGAATTATCGGCTGCGCTTCAGCCTCCAAACCCTCAAAAGTAGATCTCGCCGCGTTGCAGGACATCTTGGCTGCTCATGTGGCGGACAGCGTTCGCATTTTCACCAACAGTGGAGCCGCAGCTGCAGAACTGGCGCAAAAGTAAGGGTGCTGAGGTGCTGGTCATCTGAGAATCCTAAAAGATCCTAAAAGGGAGAATCAATAAGTAATCAATCTCAAAGCAAAAACAGCTTGGCTTGCCAGATCCATTCACAGAGCGTCCCTTCCATATATTATTGTTGGTGCTGCAAAGGTTGTTGACTTTTTAGGACGTTTTTGCCCAATATCAAAAATAACCCCAAAAAGCAGGCATCCTTCAGATTTGTTATCGTCATGTTTGCTTAAATTACCGGCATGTTTGAGACAGAAGTCATATCGAGAACAGGATCCTTGATTCATTTTGAACCAGTTTGATCCGATTTAGTTTTCTTTCATGTTTTTTACCCTGGTCATGACAGTTTGCATTCCGATGAGTCCCTGCCGTGAAAGGAGCCTTCGCACAACTGAAGGCAGCCGCTTAGAAGCAACAGCATACGGCGTGCGCAAATTCCGCAAATCATTTGGAGGTTCAGTAGCAACAAGTCGAGTTCGAGGTTGCCATTATTTTTCTGAAACCAGTTCATGGACCCTTCCTTGTTTAGTATGTAGTACCACGTTATTAATTTATAATTTACAAATCCCTCAACCATGAGCCATTTTGATCAGACCGAATTCAAGTCCCAGGATGGCTCAGTGCTGACGTGGGGTGACCCAGAGAGTGGTGGTGACTCACGCTTTGTGCAGATGTGCCTGGAAGGCATCTTGGCTCCACAGTAAGCTGACTCCACATCAATCAGCTTGCCTCCAGGAAGTGCATAACGCTCTGCATGGTCATGGCTTCCGTTTCTTCCGGCTGTTTGCACAATTTTGCACAGGCAGTATTGTCGACATTTTCTCCACACACACAGCGTTTGCAGCGCTGAAGGACGACGGGCGTGCCTAGGTACGAAAGGTTATGAAAGGTTGATTTGTGAGATGCGGCACGGTCGAGGGTTGTCATGGCAATTCCATTCACACTGAAGAAAACGGCAGACCAATGGGTAGGCCGGGTAGGCCTTGCAGACTATGCCCCCTTGTTGTTTTTTGACAAGTTGTGATTGTACAGGACAATGCGTCCTTGCATAACCTTTTTGTAATTGCATCCTCAACCCTTTGCGTCAGAGTGATACATGTCCTCACTCCAGTGTATCTAGAGCCATGTCAAGCCAGTGTTTGGAGTCAATTCTGAAGGGAACTAGTTGACACAGCAAATTCATGCTCTACTTAATTACTCTAGTTACTCTAGTTACATCTAGCTGCTTCTGCGACAGTGCACTGTGGATCCCCCCAAGGCATCATTACCTGGGGGAATCCTTTGGCCGGCGGCGACTGCTCCTCTGTGGAATCGCAGCCGCCTGCCAGAGAGGGTCACAATGGGTCACGCAAGGTCATGGAACATCATGGAACTATCAGGTTGCAGCTGTGTGATGACTCAGTGAAAAGAGTTTTAGAACGTCCATGATACGAAGATATACGAAGTGTGCGACTGGGCCATACTGGGCCCCTTCCTCCCTACTAGATCTACTAGACCTTTGAATTCAATCAAGCGTGCGGAAGGTTGCAAGGGGCATTGAGGGCCGTTCCACAACATCACCCCTTAGTGGGAGATGGATTTGGAATGCTGAAGTGCTGCCTACCGATTTGTTCTGAGACAGTAGCTTTGAGCCAAGATGATCAGCATGAAAAGTATGAACCCCGTGAACTCAGTCGTGGAATGCACGTTTTCCATTTTCGAGGCTCCAGGACGTGACATTCATTCTTGGCAACCAAGAGGCCTTTGTTGCACTGAAGAATGATGGAGGCTGGCACAGAATGGTAAACTCAGGCGTTTTTTTGTTCAGCTCTGTACTGTTTGCTTCATGATGCTTGATGGCCAAAAAGCATTTTGCAACAATGTATATCAGATTGTACCAGCATCTACCAGCTTTCAGCACTCCTGTTTGGTTTCATAGAGGCGTAGTTGCCTGGGGCAATCCGGCATTTGGTGGCGATCTGGGTGCTGCACGGCCGTTGCTCCAAAACGTGGCTAAGCTCTGAATCTAAATATCTGTATTTGTTGATATTTGTTGTATTTGTATTTGAGGGTTGCACTCAGAGTATAGAGGACCTCTTAGGTAAGGTGGCAACCATTTGGGAAGCAAGAGTGACTCATAATAATAGCAACTCATAGCAACTCATAGTGATGCATAGCAACATAGCAACGCGGAGTTGCGGAGTGGGATTGAAGAATAATGCAGGAACAGTTGGAAGAGGTGGGCCAAGGCTGTCCGGCCTTTGGGATCAGAATCCAAAGATTTTCGGTCCCTGTGTTCATGTCTGCGAAGATTGATGTTTAAGAAGTTTTGAGAAGATATGAGCGTGTTGCGCAAACACCTTTCTAATCCTTTCTAGACGTAGACCATCGTAGACCTCTTTTTCTTATTTTTTCTTGCTCGCCAAGGGAGTTCAACGTCTTTGCGCAACAGGGAGCGCGTTTGCAGCTCTCAAAAAGGACGGTCGAGTGGTGGCCTGGGGCAACCCTGCAGCTGGAGGCGGTGATTCGATGTGCAGATGCCAATGTGGCTTTTTTGGAGTCAGCATTTGCTTGCAAATTACATCAAAAATTGCCAGGATCTTCAAATTTCAAAATATTCATCAAATTACACACAATACCATACAACATTATACAACATCATACAACCTGCAATTCCATGAAATTCTATGAGTGGTTTGGTTGTGACCCAGTGAATCGCTCGGCAGCAACCAGTCCCCGTTGCCAGGTGAGACGCGGTATGTCTACGACCAGCTTCAGCGCCGCGCGGTTGTGATGTCATGTGATGTCCATGTCAAGAGAATTGCATTTGAATCGGAATATTGCAGTACTATATTCTGATTCATATGCAACTCCCACAGAAGTTGCATAATTGAAAAATACACTATATACATAAGATGATTATATAATATTTATTACATTTATTGGCCTTCACATGCACAGACACTGAGAAGACATGCGTTGAACAGTTGGAACATGCATGGTTTTGTGGGTCCAATTGCGTGCTTACTTTCACAGAGAGTGTAGGACAGCACAGGGCAGGCGGCCGGTGAACACAAGTTGCTTCATCAAAGGCGACGTGCGCTATGTGACATCGAATCAACATGCCTTCGTGGCTGATACTTGCTTGCATATGTCAAAACATGCCTGATCGATTTTGCATCCGACTCGGAAAAACAAATGCACAAAGAAAGGCAAGTAGCAGCCAAGTCTAGTGCAGTTTAGTATGGTATAGTGCAGTGGAGTGGAGCATGTAGCCTATGGCAATAGTGCCGACATAATATGGTTTCATACCCCCGGTCAGGTGTCAGCGACAGCAATTGTGTCGCGGTTGTGCCATGAATTGCAGGTGCGTCGTGATGGCACAGTAGTTGCCTGGGGAGATCCAGTCAGAGGGGGCGACGTCACTCCAGTTTTTTCAAAGCTGAAGCAAGGCGCGTCCTGGGCTCTTGTGTTTCCAATTCAAGGCGATGTGAAAAATGTGTACGCCGAATGGGCCCTCCTGTGGCGCAATACCATAAAAGCACTACCTGTGATTTTGTAAAAATATTGAATGAACTTTAAAAAAAATGCAAACACATGCAGACACCACATTCCATCCCACATTTCATCATTGTGCAGTTGTATTTGTCATTGTGCTGCTTAACCCGTCCAGGCATCAAAATGCGGCAGCCTCAGTCATCAATCTCGGAAAACTGTGATATACTGTGATCTATGGGGTTCCTGAGAGTTCAATATTGGAACAAAGGTGGCTTTAACATTGTGGCTCCAGATTGCCCTACAAGCCAGCATTCCAAACAAGATGGCTGGGATGGCTTACAATATATATACGTATATATACCCCCCCCAAAAAAAAGTCCAGCTTATATCAGCTTGTTTCATGTTATTTCCATGTCATGCATGGGCTCATTTTGTTTGCATATTTCCCACCAAAGGGTGGCTCCGAGGATTTGTCCCAACACTGTTGCCTTTGCCGCGCTGATGGAAGACAACTCTGAGCCTTGACCCATACTTTGGAAAACGGTAGGAAGATCTCTGGCCAAGATGTTCCAAAAGATGCAACACGGTGCAACACCCTGCTTGATCTGCTTGTCCTGTTGCAATATATCCCAAGGTCGTGGCTTGGGGATTGGCATCGGCCTCTTGACAACATTTGTTGATATTTTTTTGCAATGAAGCAGTACTTGCGAATACCAGAAGCACATCGAGAATGGGCTGTTGACATCTCCAAAGATCAAAAAAGCACTGATCATGATTAGCCCGTATCAGTCCAATCAAATTCATCAGATTCATGGGTGTCTCTGACACGAGCTGCTTCAGTGTTTTCTACGTGAACCATGACGACCTGACCATACCATCACCTCAGAAGGGAATCCCAAGCTAGATTTGGTCAAGCGGGAGGCGAGCTTCCAGAGCTTTGTGCTGCTTCATTGAGAACTAAAAATACTTGAGCAGTTTTGAGCATCAATCCACTCTCCCAACAAAGATACATCATGAAAGTTCATCACACAGTTCAGCAGAGAAATCTGCATCAAGTGGCTGTTTTGGTTTATTTGGCCTCTCTCTTGGTCTTAGGGTGGTGGCTCCACAAGGGAAGTCAAGGCCATCTCTGGGACTTGGGCGGGACTGTCAGTCTGATAGGTCCCTGATTGAGAGGCTAATCGGCTAAATTGAGCACGAGCTTTGATGATTTTGATGAATGTGTGCTTTCGTTGCCTGCGTTGAGTACGGAGTTTGCTGCAGCGCGAAACCCTGTGTCATCTGTGTCACACAAAGCTGTGCTAGGCCCAACTGCGATCGAAGGTTGTTGCTTTGCATTCAACAGACCAGGCACATCATCCAGAGACATGGAACTGTGAAACAGTCCTTTACAATCCTTTACATTTTTTGGCCCTGATGCAAAACAATGATAATGATGCGACATGTCCGGGATCCAGTGAGCTTTGCTACGCACCTTTTTTTTTGGGGGGGGGTTGGGAGGGGGGCTTGCTGTACATGCCTGAGAGAAAATATGATCAGGAGCAGAGCCCCCAAATATCCCAAATATTCATCACCTGGCAGGCCTTCTCCGCTTTGAAAGAAAGTGGAAATGTCATCTCCTGGGGCAATGAATCCGATGGAGGCCCTCAAGGGCAGCAGTGCGAGTTTGTTGAGATATTGTAATTATGGCATATTATGGCAGTGTATTGCACCATGTTCAGCTGGTTCATGCTGGTTCAGTTGGACATGTGAAGAAATTTAAAGATCTAGTGGATGACAGGGATTGGCACCCCCCCACTACTGGGTACTGTACACATTTATTAATAATTTATTAGTGACAGTCTTGGATTTCATATATTTCATGGTGTTGGGGCGAAGCAATCGACCTTCCCAAAGCTGCGGATGTTGAAGGCTTAGTTTTGATTGTGCAGGTAGGGATGGAGATATTATTCCAAAAGCGTGTCCAGCTCCGGAGGATGACACACCATACACACCTTCATGACACTAATATCTATTTATATAGCATTATTTAGCACAAGATTCGTGGGACGCTGGGACCCTCAAAATTCCATGTCCATGCTTATGTTTCTCTAAAGTTCCAGTCCACTCAGAGCCACACTGATTCCTTGCTCTACAGGAGACATTTTGGCACGACCTGAGGATCGTGGTGAGGCGCAGTGGCCGATTGGGGTGACACTTGATGGTTCTTCTTCATGGTTCTGCATGTGGTTGACCAACGATAGGTCGTGGAGGCGCTCCAATTTGTGTTGGATTCATGGCATTTTGTCGCCTTGAGGTCTGAATGTTTCACAGTGTTTGCAGTGAGGTGGCGAAGATTTTCTGCACAGAGCACGCCTTTGCTGCTTTAGATAGATTCTGGGACAGGATAATATGCGTATCGTAAATACATGTAAATACTATGCAAACTCAAATGCTGTTCACGTTTTGTGATCATGTACCTCTCTCTCGCTTGCATGCCTGGATGTGTTTCCTCCGGCTTGATAGGACAGTAGATGTTAAATAAAGGTAATAAAGGATGTTGAATCTGCTGTGTTTCCTCACTATTGACTTTCCACCGGAGAATGACCATAAATGACCAGCATTCATACATTCGGTTTATTTGCAAGCATCCCTACGCACCTCGCACGGTGTTGCTTTGGACTGTGACTTGGTTTCCTTCAAAATCTATCCCGCGGCATTTCCCACCAAGGACGTGAGGGCCGCGTGTGCTGTTGGGGGCACAAGGACGAAGAGAAATGCAAAGTGTTTCCAGCGAAAAGATTGCATGAACACAGCAAACCTTGAGATTTTTTGGAAAGTTAGTGAAACAACATGAAAGAACATGAAAGAACCCTTATCAAAGATCATCAAAGACATTCTCGAAATCGACATTGATTGCTTGCACCAGGATTATGGAGGAGAAACTGATCATATTTTTGCGGAGCTCATTGGCAGCAAGAAGCGTTAGATTCGTCTTCTTTTAATGATTTTGATCGTTTTTGATGCAGTAAAAAGCACTTTCTAATTGCAGTTCTGTGATTAGTCTTGAGATGTCTTGAGATGTGTTAGACACCGCAGAACTTACGGTTCGTACCAGACATCCGTTGAGATCATGGACTATTTTCCTCATTGGGACGTGGCCCTCCAAATTGAGGCTGGTGGGCATCTGCGAAATATGTGGCACTGCCTATGCGTTCGCTGCCCTCAAGCATGATGGCACTGTTCTGACCTGGGGACACCCAGTAGCTTGGCAGCAAGCCACCATGGAGAGACAGAATATGCACATTCCAGCTTCAGGCCTGCTTCACTGCAAGATAAGGGTCACAAGACAAGTACTGTAATTACAAACTTCAAGTATAAGTGTAAAAGTAACAAATTCTCTATTGATGCACTTTTTTCTCACTAGCCAAACATCAAGCTATGGAACGAATTCACTCAGTCATTTTGACTGGTGATGCATGGGAGGCCTATGGTGGCAATCCAGGAGCTTGCAAGGCACAGTTGGCTGCTGGCAAGGTGCTTGGAGAGACAAAGAGAGGAAACTGAAACCGACGCATTTTTCTTTGTATAAGTTGGATTTATAGATGGATTTATCATGATTTATCCGGATTTTGATGGATGACGGGCATTGTACACCATGTATGAAGGTGTTGCCTCCCAAAGGCCTATTTGTCGCTGCTCTGTTTATTAATGGTCCAGTTCAAAGGTACCGCGATAGGGCTATCGGGTATGAGCGAGTGCTACCTCTTAGCATCGTTCCAATGCATAATGCAAACAAACATAGAAACGGAAATTAACTTTCCAGGTCATTTTCACTCTGGAAAGGCTTTCAAAGACCGGCGCAGTGTTGTCCATGAAGATCTCGGTGCTTTGATTGAAACAGGTGATTCGGCTTTTTGCCACTCGTCATGCTTTCGCCGCTGTCAAAAGATGCTCGGCCAAATTGTGTTTCATTTTGTAAGTGCGTAATAGTGCGTAGGCGTGGAAGCAGCTGGCAAAGTGTCATTGTACTGCCCATGACTGTACGACTTTGATGACTTTGAGGGTAGGGATGGAGTCACATAGGACCGACATATGCCAAAATCATACGGACCCGCACTGCTGACCTTTGCTGCACTTGGTGAAGGTCAGCATGGGTCAGCCCAAGCCTTGTTTTACAATTCTGTTATAAATTTGTTGCTGGGCCCATGCATCACATTGCAGGCATAGTCTTCCAGCAATTTCTCTCCCTCAAATCCAAGGAGATGGAAATATCATCACCTGGGGAGCTGCAAGACACTAACAATCACTAGCAATCGGGGAAGCAGCGACATCCTGCGACCTGATCGCCAGCGACAGCGCAGCTATGGTGCCACTGTGTGCCAGTGTCCTGGTATCAAATATCCAGGCAGGAATGGCGCATAATGGCGCTGCGCTGCGCACATCCCAGTCTTGTACAAAGTTGAAGTTTTCAAGTCCTGAGTTTTGAAGGATTACATCTCACGGCAGCATATCATGGCACTACATGCCTCTCACTCACCTTAAATCTACGTAAGCTGACTCAAGATTGGCTATGTTTGGGTACGGGGATCTGGGTTTAGTTCACTAACCAAAAAATATATAGCTGCCAGATGCTGCCAGCTCAATGAATCGGACCCTCCTGGACTGGATTTGCACATCAGGTGCTCAAAATGAGCAGGTGGTGAACGCATTTTCAATGGGACATGTTTAGTGGCTTAGTGTCAAACAGCAACTGGCGTGCTGCTTTGCTGCTGATGGCTCTTAGATATTTTTTTAAAATATTTTTTTGTTTACGAGATACTCGTGCTTCTATATCAAGAATTACCCGCTGCACAACTAGTGAGTGTAGCATAAGTCAATACAAGTCTCACAGGCTCAACATGGCTCAGGCTTTTCGAACTCTTCTGATGTTCAGTTTCTGCTGTGATGGGCTATTGACATGGAGCTTCAAGGCTGCACGTATTGCCTTCAATACGCGTTCCCGCGCTGGGGCCCTGGATGCTGATTTCTTTCTCACGGAACTGCCAAAGAATTTTGAATAAACTATTGTAGAATATTGTAGATGATTGTAGTTTTTACATGTTTTTACGGGTATAGGATGGTAGAGGATGGTATAGGAAGAAAGAGTGATCGTTTTCTAGACTCAGCATGCGAATACACCCTGAGTTTGATCAGCCAGGGACTGGACCAAACCGCTCGGCCGTCATGCCGTGACACAGGCGTCCAAGCTGGGGTTGGATCGGATCGCCAAGCAGAAGCGCTTGGAAAAGGAGATCACCAAAGGCCCGGACACCGTGAAAAGATGTGAAAAGATGTGAAAAGCACTTGAAAATTATGGAAACCACCTGGCAGATTTGCAAGACCATGCAAAACCTTGCTAGACAATTCAAAAACACGACGAAATCAATTATATAATATTATATAATTAGTCAAGTCAGTCAAGTTTGACATCTCCACCCCCTGTTTTAATTGACCATGCCAGATTTGTAACTGCTGACATGTGCTGACCAACTTGGCCATTATTTGAATCATCTCGAATCCAATGTTTCCGCATAGTTTTACCGTGTTTTACCCCTGGGCTTGGGGGCTTGGGCCTGTCCATGTTGCATGTCAGTTGATGTGGCCTTCGCTTCCAGGTCCGGTGGCTGCATTGTCATTAGATGCCGATCCTTTGGCTGATGCACCGAAGCCAACTGTGCAGCAGATTGAACAGGCTGGTTGCATCATCTTGGGAGTCTTTCGGAATAGTTGGGATTTGCTCCGTTCGGATTTGCTCCCGCCATGGGCACCTGAGCTGCACTGCTTCATCCTTCAAGCTACCTTGCCAGGGCAAGCAGCGCAAACGCATCACTGCAGAGTCTGGTTCTGAAGCTTCTGGCGAGGTGGGGGGTTGTACCATTTCTGGTGGTTTCATATTATGGTTTGGTAAGATTTTGCAATCATCGTTAGTATCTATGTATGATATATATATATATATTATATTATATTATAATATAACATGTAATAATATAGGCTATGTCAATGTGCTTGAGATACTTGAGGTGTGCCGGTATTGTGTGACTGGTGGCCCGGGACTGTCAGTGACTCCAACAATCTCTGCGGATATTTCATTGTCCCACCACGTCCCAACACTGGTAGTAATTCTGCGCAGCAACTTGTTGGGCAGGAAGAGACTGAGACGGTTCCTCAGCCCAAGGCAAAGGACAAGAATGGCCGAGGTGCATGGCTGGTTGCATTGGACATGTCATGATACTGTATATTGCGGCAATAATATGTGAATCAAAAATTTGCGCCTCATGATCTCATGGCCTCATGACCTCATCGCCTCATTTTATTGCAATTATCTCATTTTGGATGATGTCCTGCGCTTTGCAGAACTGAGGAAACTTATCTCAATTCCCTGCCGCGGCATGGCATTTTGATGATTCTTCATGCTTCACACATGAAGCCGTCGCTGGTCACCGTTGATGCTGGCCAGGTCCCCGAAGCCGAAGTCGCAGTCCCCAGAAGCGAGGCACCGAAGTCTCTGCGAATCATTTGAAGTTTGTTTCTTCAGATGTCTTGGTTTTCGTTGAGCTCATTTGCTGGTCGGCACCTCGCTCCCGACGCCGAAAATCAACTCGCTTTGAGCGCCGAAAATCGACTCGCTCTCGACGCCTCTTTACTGTGACATCGACAACATGATAACATCAACAACAAGAACAAAATCAACAGCAGTCTCCAAATCGACAAAACGAAAACATTAACAACCACAACAACATCATCAACATTCACATCAACATCAATGCCA
>Ga0126342_10013673_pt1 | contig 14354 bp, 22 predicted proteins | sample Cyp1metagenome_FD_92528 | JGI IMG/M metagenome (GOLD analysis project Ga0126342, IMG submission 92528) | Coral microbial communities from Lord Howe Island, Old Settlement Bay, Australia - Cyphastrea 1 metagenome | ecosystem: Host-associated > Invertebrates > Cnidaria > Coral ...
AGAGGGTAAAGGTTCCGCATGATGGAACATGTCCCAATGGCTTTACCAACTGAAATTTGGATTTCGTATTGCTTTGTTTGATCGCTGGGGGGGTATACCCTCTAGAACCTATATAGAATCTAATAAGGGCGAATCCTGTCCATCTTTAATTGGTTGGTGATCACTTGTGGAGCGCTTGTTTGAATCCCCATGACTACCGTACATCTAGATTTGTCTGGGTATCCATCAATTTGATTCAACTACTACCACTTATGAATAATTTCCGTGCCAGGAGTTACTAGGCTCTTGGGAGATGGTTGTTGAAACAACAAGCATCACCAAGCAGATCCCCGGGTCCCTACCGAGTCCCTACCTTTGCGAAATGGGCTGCGTATTTTCGGACCTTTGGCATTCAGACTAAGAGCAATTCTCCATGCATAAACTGTTATTTTGAATGGTTACAAGTGGGTTTCCCCCTGGTTATAAGTTGGTTTCTGAACCCATCTAACTATAGTTAAAGATCATCCCATCCCTAGTTAACCTAGGCAAATTAACCAGCGTAGCTATGCGGCAGCATCTTGCACATATCCCAAGTCCCATAGAAACATCGGCATCTGGGGCCCACCATGCGGTCGATCCGATTGCTCGCTCTCTGGGTCGCTGCCGCCTGTGTTGAATCATGTGTTTTTTTTCTTGAATCACGGTGACTATGCAGGAAAACATGGCTTTTACATGCTTTTACTGGTAAATATCATTTTACATATTTAGGATGTTTCTGCAATTTCTCCGATTGAATTCTGGGAAATAGATTCAAAAAAAACGTATCTTGCACTATTCGACATGCCCCATGATCATCAAATCGCGGGCTCCAAGTTTCAGGTTTGACATCTTTTGACTACGTGACTATGGCTGTGGGAAAAAAACTGAAAGACCCAGAAGTTTTAACGATTCTTAGAATCCACATATACCCAACTGCTTTCTGTATGCAAAAAATACCAAGATTTACATACCCAACACATGATGCGAATGTATGCCAATGTTGTTAACAATACCATTACGAACCTGTTGAATATAATAGTATAATATAGTACAGTACATGTATATATTACTATTTTAATTGCTGTTATTATCATTACTTATCATTATTTATTGTTTATTATCATTATTAATTCACTATTGTTAACATTAATAATTATTAGTTTTCTCATTACATTGTTATACATACATACACATAAGATGGTTACTATATAATAAATATGATTGTAAATATTATATATCTAATCATAATATATACATATATAATTATATGCATATGTATCAATGTTATTACCCATAGGATCCATGTATGCTATATATGATAACATTTACCATCAATATACCCCAAATGTTAGCATATATACCATACATGGATCCTATGGGTTATATATACTCACATATAATCATTCTGCTATTACACATTGTCACATATATATATATATATATTACTATTTGATTGTATTTGGGCATCAAATCCCATGCTTCTCCCGTTAAAGAACGGGCACCTTCGGTGAGCGACTCGGGCCGCAGAGTCTCGTTAACTCCTCGGCCTGAATGGTTTCCGACGAACTAATCATCCCTTACTAACCCATCTGTTAGTAGCGTTGAGTTGGTTCGTCATACAACTCTGATTCATGGCAAACATTTTTTGAGGCGATGGGATTTATAAACCAACTTGTAGCTGGGGGCCATGACATAAGAATTCTGGTGGTTTCATGAGTTTCATAGGGGATGATTTAAGGAAACATCTTGGAGTCTTAGAGATGAACCATCGAAAACCATGATATGAAGGTTTCCAAAGTCATGGGGGTACCCCCAAATCATCCAGTGGTGGATAACCATCCACACGACTAGTGACTAGTCTTTTGTTACCACCATGGTGACGACTGGAGATCCTGCAGATCCCCCATGACATCATAAATCCATTGATCCATCATCAATCACCAGAAAATCCATGAAAATCCCTATCATTTGATGGCCGTTTTTGGGGGACATACTGTATACAACAACTGTATACTGTATAATTACATTACTGTTTTTTTTCTGTATACCCTATTTTCATGCACATGTTTCCAACATTAGACTTAGACTTAGACCACGTGAGTATTAAAACACATGGTGTTGGGGATAAGTGATCTTGGGCCCTGCCTGCCGATCCATGGGAAGCTGCATCAGCTCCGCAAAGCGCTCCAGCTCAGGATCCTCGAGTTCAGTACATGGCGAAGTGCCAACCTCCTTTACAAAAGGGATAAGTTGCATCAGTTCATATCAGTTGTGTAGATAATTGTAGATATCTTTCAGGATCAACATCTGAAACCGGGGGGGTACAACAAAGAACCTACTGTACCAACAAGAAATTACATCTGCGCCAAGAAACAAACAGGTGAATCCGGATGTTGATGGACTTTTTCTGACCTTCTTGGTGAACCATGGTGAACCCGAATATGTTCAACATGTGGGGTTCCTTCCAGTGGATTTTCGTGGATTTTACAGGAAGACGTCTGGGGTTTGATGTTGGAGTTTCGAGCGCCAAAAAATCCCATGTCAGATCATTTGGGTTTGTCTGAAAATCGGATACCCCCAAATCTAGGGGTTTATCATCATTTTCCCCATTCATATTGACATGTGCGAGATATAAAACCAGGCTTCATGACCATCCAACACCTCTCCTGCTCCTGAGTCGCAAAAGCAAACCTGCAGGGTCAACAGAACCAGAGAAGCATTTGATCAATGGCAATTTCACTCTGCTCCAATGGTCCAATGGCCCAAATGCTATGCAACTTGAAAGTTCCCAGAGATGGGCAATCCACAAATTGGAAGGCCTACTGCATGGTTTAGCAGGAAATTTACACAGAGTGGGCTGTTTAACATTAGATGGGATTAAGATGGATGAAGTACAAACCAGTAGGCACCATCGGGTGAGGGTATCCCCGCGTGTTTGGACAGCAAAATTCCGTTAATTGAAGGCCCTGGCAAGCATAGATGTTGGCCATAACTCTTTTCATTAGATAATCCAGATTTGATTTGATGTTTGAACCTATCCCAGCAAATTCGCAGTTGGGATAATCATCCAAAATATAATCCATTTAATAGTGTTTGAACAACTAGAAACTGTTGGTTCAAAATATTTGTTTCGCAACATTTAAAAATTGTAACTATTAGATCTCATCCATCACACCATTTTTTGACAACAACTTGGTCAAAAGCAAAAACATTAAGAACATCATCAAAAACCATCCTTAACATCATATAACAATGACAATTACAATGAATATGTATATTGAGATGAATATGTTCCCTCGAAGCCCCGGGTTTGCCCACACTCAAACACCACATCCAAACAATATGGTATACTTCTCACCAGAGGATGAATGAAAACACTGGCTATACTCCGTGATTTTGACTTTAGGTTTTCAGGATTTAGGGTTTTCATTTAGGGTTTAAGGTTTTAGGGTTTTAGGGTTTTAGGGTTTGTTGTTTTGGAAAGTAAAGAACTTAAACCCTACGGCCCTACGCAGGGATTTGAGCATTGTTGAGCATCCGCGGGCAAACCGTTTGGGTTTGCAGCGAACAGTCGTTTCATCATATACATATCCTATGTTGTCATAGATCAATAAAACCAATATATTATGTAATTTAACAATGTGTATAAAGTTAAACATGTTATACCAACATATGATTGCCATATATCAATATATATTGTCATAATATATTATTTCATCATATTATCCTATATTGTCATATATAAATAACATCAATATATGAAATATATTTATATTGTCATCCGTTGTCATATATCCATAAAACCAATATATTACACCCAATCGGGAGAGTCAGTGCACCGCCTCTTTGAAACACAAATCACATGGGACGCCGCGCTTTCGGGAAGTCAGAGAAGTCAGTGCAATTTAATGTAAATTAGCAGCAGGACCAGCAGAACCAGCAGCAGCAGCAGCAGTAGCAGCAGCAGCGACAAGACAAGACAAGGCAAGACAACTCACGTATTTCCGGCGATACTCTGGCGATACCCCGGCGATACCCTAAAATGGAAAAAAAAGAACATCATTTCAACACAACCACAAATGTCAAAAGGGGAAAACCCAACAGAATCCAATTCCCAATGGAACTGACACATTAGGGAAATTCCGAACCTACAAGAACGCAGGTAAAAATATCAATAATCAAAACCATGTTTTCCAAACACAAGCTGGACGCAGCACGCATCGACTTCCACAATTCTTTCCCCCCAACTAGACGCAGCAAAACATGTGAATGCATTGAGTTTCCAAGTGGCGAGTATGTCATCCATCCCAATGACATGTTCATTTAACAACCGCCCCCCCGGGGAACCTGGGACCAGTGAAGCCTGGATCCGACCTGGGTATAGCTGGATGGTACCAGTTCACACATCCCACCTAGAAATGGATGAGAAATGGTCAAAATGGCAAATCATGGGAAAATCATAGGAACATCATAGGAAAATCATGGGAAAATCCATGACAACTGGATGATGTTTATGGGGTACCCACATGACAAGTCGGACACCTCCGTCATTAATATGCTGACTTGACGACTGTTGTCGTGGGGAAAATCATCGAACTACAAACATCCAATGAGGATTTTCCAGCAAGCCATGTCCGGTAAACCCAGAGTCTATTTGGTCCGAACCTTCATCCAAATTTGTTTGGAGTGAACATTCAGTTTGTGGGGTTCCAAAAAAAACATCATGTGCTTGTATTGATTCATGAAATTTGGGAGGCAAGTCATTTCAAGCCGTGAGCAAATGAGGATGAACACCACTCAAATGAGATGAAGCAGCAACTGTATATATCAACGCATGTGTCTATTGTATAATATTATATCAATATATTATTATTATTAATTATTATTATTAATTATTATTATTAATTATTATTATCATTATTATTATATATATATGTATCGATTATGCCATAGGGATGAAAGGCAATCCTTCTGGGATGTCACACTTTCAGAGCTTTCAGGATACTCCCATCATGTCGCACTGGGGAATGGCAAATGGATGGGACATCCCCACGGAAAAAATGGATATAAATGGCGGTTTGTTGGCACACACAACCGGACTCTGGAGGATTTGTTCATGACTAGGTTAGATTACCAAAAAACGGATCACAGTGGATGAGGGAAGAGCATTGATGGACCCACATTTGGAACATGGCAAAACATGCAAAACCATAGATTTCCCCCGGGGAAATTCTTGGTTGCTCAAGATTCAGTAAGTCCAGTACGGTATGGATAGTGGCACCTGCCACCTCTAAGAAACAAATCGGTTATGAAAAGAATCTATGAGAGCAATAATACTAGTTCGTTGATAGGTAGTATATGGTAGTATAAGTCCCTACTTCACAACCAAGCAAATCAACGATGTTGCCAAAGTTGAGTATCCCGTGGTATCCACCACGTTGACTTTCCCTGTCAAGACACATGGACAGGTGCCACCAACAGCAGACCACGCAGCTCAGCAGTGCAAGCCTGGCCCGCCATGGACCGAGTTCCAGGCAAGTCTGCGAATTGTGGCTTTCCGCAGCCCCCCAACATGCTGACTAGATTATTATAGATTTTCATATGTGATTCCATCTTCAACACAACTTCGGAACAGGTCGCTCAAGGTCATAGTTGATTCCATCTTCAACAGATCATGACAAGAAACTCTGTGTCTGTGCTGATGTTTGTCAGTTTGCCGTTACCGTGTCCACGTCAAGTAAACTCTTTGGTGCTGGTAGCCCAACCGAAACAGGCCCGTGGGACCATAGCATCGCCTGCCGCGGCCGAAAAATCGATCAACTGGTCACCGGGTCACCGTCCGCAACAAAGTCCCGAAACAGAGACAACCCAAAAAAAAACATATGTAGTAGGAGTGTGTGTTAATCCTATGATCATCATGATCATGATAATGATCATGATCATGATAATGATCATGATCATCATCATCATCATCATCACCATCATCACCATCATCACCAATCACCATCACCATCATCACCATCATCATCATCATCATCATCAGCAGCAGCAGCAGTATTGGTATTAGTTATTATGTTTAGTATAAAGATCAACATGGTCTTTAGTTGTAGCATTGTTATCGTTGTTATTATCACTATTTGTTCATGATCACTATCAATATCATTATATATCAATATTATCCTTATTGTCACTATTATCATCAGTGTCATTATCATTATTTTATTTATTGTTAGTACATATCATTTATTCTCAATATTACCATGAGTCTATGAGTATCCCAGATGCTCCATGTATGATATATTTACCTACATTTACCCCAAAAATGACCCAGTTTTGTAGTTGAATATTCCATACATGGAGCATCTGGGTATCATTATTCCTATAATTGATAATGACGGTTACCCTCTGGTAATTTAACGGTTTGCTATTGAACATGACCATTAAGAAATAGTTGATTTTCCCATTGAAAAATGGTGGATCTTTCCATAGTTATGTAACAAATTACCAGAGGGTACTTATAATTACTGTTATGGCCATTGGGATATATTGGGATGATCCCAATTCGTTGCAAACATCCCACTGGCCCCGTAGCCTGGCCAAACGGTGGAGGTCCAACACGACCCTTGGACCTTTGAACAATCCCTTGCGTTTGTGGGTTCATAGGTTTGAATTCTGATAGATCATGATATAATTTTCAACATGTTCAACTTTTGTCAACCATGTTCGAACCATCTCCAATCCTATCGGTCCTATCGTATGCAAATAGAGACTACAACTGGCACGGGCCCCAGAAACATCCCTCGGGTGAACCCGGAGACCCGGCACCTCTGTCCCTGCTGGCTCCAGTAAGGCCAGAAAGGTCAGAAAATTCAGCCTCTGGTAGGTCTGCATGGCGGTGCCCCAAAATTGGATGCGTTGTGGATATACGATTCAAACACTGTTGTCTATATATATATATAATATAGTTATAATGATATAAAAATATATAGGTTTCTTTAAAGGGTATAATGTGTTTCGAGCATCCTCTTCCCCATATTTCCCAAGGATACTCGCCATCAATCACGGGCAATTACGGCGGAGAAACCGGTGGCTTGAATAACGTGAAAGGTATGAAAGTCCCTTGAGATATCCAGGGTAATAAAGATGGAAGCCACCAATTTCAAAGATGCTTCGTTCAAAATGTTCAAACTCCAACCAAATAGCCGCTGTTTCGGACGTCTGAAACCCCAAATCAATGATACAAGTACCAATAGGTGATTCGCACTTTCCAGAATAGAAACTCAGACTGAAAACACCTTCCCAAAGAGAAAAACAAACACATGTTCAACCGCCCATACTTCAAATTTATCTACTTAAATGTTGCTGATTGAATAAGAATATGATTTCCACAAGCAATTTGATCATTTGATCATTTGATCATTTGATCCACGTCCATTGGAAACCCATTCTCGAGCCACATCCGCTGAGAGGGGAACAACAGCAGCGTCCAAAAGACCGTGGTCCAAGCCTGCCGGACTGCGTGAGTCAGTGCAGGCGGTCAAAATATGAAACTTGGGGCCCCTGGTGATCCTTCCCACAATTGGGAATCCAAACACAATGGAAAATGGATATTTATATATATATATATATATATGTATATATATAATGACATATATATATAATGACATATTATATATATATTATAATGACATATATACATATATACATATATACACTGATTTTATATTATAATGATCTTATAAATCCCTATGGAAATGGATTGATGACCATTCCCCAAGGGTTGAGCTAATCCCGCTTTTGACCATGGCTCATCGGTTCTTAAGAAGTGCGCCTTTGTGTTTCTACTCATCGACAGAGACGATTTTACTTGGCCTTCCCCAAAAAATAGAACAAAATAGTGTGGTATATATATATGGATAGTTGTGTATATGTATATTATATATATAGAGTATATGTATATTATATATATAGTATATGTATATTATATAGTGTCTGTATATATATATAGGTTAGTAGAATATCAACCCTGGAAACCCTGGTACTAAAAGGTACTACATATATCTAAATATCAGTGGGAAGGGATTCATCCAACTTCCAACCCGGTGACAAATGTCTCCCCGGCATCACTGGGCCCCCTCACGCTGCGAGACAGTGCTGCGCGTACGGAGGACCTGGGCTCGAGCAGTTCCCCACTTCCAAAGATCACTACGGCTTATTTCATCCCATTTCAGTGGCAAAGGAGCCTATAGTTGTGAGCACATATGTATATATATATATTATAATATATATATATATACACATAATTATATAGTTATAGACATAGATTTGTAAATTCTACAAAGCTCATGTGGGGTTGGAAGATGTTGGAATCCCCTGTCACTGGAGTTGGTCATGTCTCATCGTGAAAGGATCCGGATGCAGCTTTGATTATCTACAGTAATAATTAGTAATTATAATATAAGATACATCTACAAGGATCTGAATTCCCCAAACTTGTTGGACTTGATACTGTTTGCCTTGCTATCACCTCAAACTATACTGAAAAATAATCTGAAATATGGATCTATATGGATCTTTATCACCCTTCGGTAGTGAAACATTGCAATCCATGAGAGTTTTGGCCCCCCTGCTTCAGTGACAAGGTGTCAGCCAAGGCCTCACAGTGTCATCCATGGCCAGTTGTGTACCATGGTGGTTGCAGCATCCTGATGTACCCTCTGGTAAACTAACATAGCTATTGACAATGGCCATTTATAGTGGATTTTCCCATGAAAAATGGTGGATCTTTCCATAGTTATGTTAGTCATTACCAGAGGGTATCCTGGTTGGTGCAGCCCTGAAAAAGTTGTTGAACATACTGAACATACCTTGGTAAAAACATGTAAACACATTCTCTATTGGATCCTGCAAAGACTCTGATATCTATGATTCTATGGGGGGTTTCATAGAAGTCCCCCCCAAAAGAATAAAGAAACAAAAGGAGTTTCAATCCATGTCAAACCAGGTGGGACTACACTAGCTGTTGACCAGCATGTACCACCAAAACGACCCAAATGCGGCAAAATAGTCAAATCAAATAGAGCATACCGCAGGTAGTATCCCTTCTGTTGAGGTTGGTGCGCACCAATGGTATACCAACATATACCAACCACATATTATACACAGTATATATTGTGATCATATGATACAATATGCATGGCATGAGAAATGTTCATGCGACGTGTTCATGAACAAAAACGAAGCAGTGATGATGTACACTAAGTATGACTCCTACAGTCAAGTGAAGACATGCATAGAAACCCGCCAGCCACTCAGCCAGCCTGCGGAGTTGAAACCCTTGCAAGTGGTTTTGTTCGAACATGAGCTATCAGGTATACCTTATACTTACCTCACATCCTCTGGTCAATCATCATATGCCATCATACTCCTATGATTTCCTATGTATTTTGTTGTTCCAATATATTCCCAAGAAAAAAACCATGGTATCAAATAAGGACATACCCAAATTGAAGGGGTGGACTGGTACCACGCACTGTCGCGCACCTCTGCGAACTCCACAAACCACAACCAGCAAAACACGTGCAGTTGGCCGTGCCTCAGTCAATCAAGGACGTTCCGATGAATTTTCGTCGATCCGTTGAAGCGTTGCCTGGAGTTCTCTTTTGAATAATCTTCGAATTTATTATATTTTGATATATTTTGTTCAATGATGTTCAATGTTTGTCCGGATGATCTTTTGAGGTCTCCAATGTTCATTAATCTTCAACACAGCCACCCTGGTCCCATGTTGGTGAAATTTCAACGCTCAGTTCCCTGCTTCCAGGCTAAGGAAATGGCGCCATCGCCCATGGTATCGACACCTCCAGCACTGCGAAATGGCGAGATTCAGGACACGTTCGGTGCGTTCCAAAAGTGGAGGATATAGCCGCCTATGACAGAAACACATAATATATATATATATATGTACTGACGGAAATCGTTGTTTTCCTTCCGCGCGTTCCCAAAACGTCATTCTAACTTTCAGTCCGTCAGTACATTATAACATGTTATAACATATATTACATTACATTTATATTCAAAGAATTATCGGATCATTCATAGAAATGGCTAATCATTCTGGAATCATTTTCGGATCCGCCTCTTTAAACCATCCAGCTATGGGGGTACCCCCATGGCCATGGAAACCCCCATATGTTCATAATATGTTGGAGTTTTCATGGTGATCTGACCGGACAATGCGATGCACACTGAACATTTGAACGACACATAACGATGTCGCGTGCGGCTACAAGATCGATCATCAGGGAACTTTGACTGTGTTGTGGGAGAAATTACAAAGTCAGCCAGTTACCATCCTAACTTGCGGGATCATCGAGTATCCTGGAACATGTCGAAAAGCTTCAAACCACTTTCAAGCTATCATCTTGGAAATTCACTGAACACTGAACATCTGGAAACATCCACATCTCACGATGCGCCAACAAGCAGCGCCGACTGGCACGATGAACTTCTTCTATGACTTTGAGCAATTCCCCAATAGTATAGGGGGTCAACCCCACAACACTAAGCAATCCACCAATCTTAAGAGGGGGTTATGAATCGTGGGTATACCATGGTATACCGGTATACCCCTAGTTGGGATGAAACTGGTACAGCCTACTGCGGATCCCACATCAAACCAGCTAGCAAATGAGCTGTATGTTATCAGTGAAAAATCCTTCGTTGCATTATACCGCTTGGTTAATAGGGATTCCCAGTTCATATATGATGATACTGACCAATATATTCAATATATATTCAATGTATAGAGGCTAGAGTGTACTATAATCCTTTATGATCCTCATCAAGAATATGAACACTGCTCAATAGCCCCCATTGAGACAGGATGGAAATGAATTCATACCTGAAAACCACCAAGCAGCCAAGGTGTTGGAAACCTTCTGAGCTGAGGAATCATCTGGGTAACTTATACAATCTACTTCACCAACCAGCATCATTCTAGGCTTCGGTCGCTAAGCTGGCCACACTGAAGGCTCTTGGTGCTCGTTGAATCCATCAGCATCTGTCGGAGCCACAGACAAAGGGGCGAAACATCTTAGAATCTGTTAGAACATCAATGAACATAATACCCTATGGTAAATAAACATAGACCTTGGAAATCACCAATTTGTAATGGAAACTAATCTTCCAACCCCGATGACTGCCAGGGTCTATGTTAATTTACCAGAGGGTATATGAGGGTATATCATACCCATACTCAGTGATTCCTCCTTTGAAAACACCTACAAAGGAACCATAGGTTTCCATGTGAAAATCATGAAACCTCCACGGTGAACTCAAAAGTCCCTGGTCCGCCTTGATGGAGTCGTGACGACCATGAGCACAGGCCAAATGGAGGGCCTGAAAGATGACATTTCACCAATGGACAAAACAAAAATGGAGTAAATGGAGCAAAAAATAACAAAAAATACTGCGAACACGAGGAAACTGATGATGAAACTGGATGAAACTGGATGAAACTGATAGCCTCAGTACCCAGGAATCACAGCCAGGACATAGTTCCTGGCAAAGGTTCATCCTAGGCAGTTCCCTCCGCTAGCCCATGTCCCAACAACTCCCCCAGGTGATCCGCTGTGTACAGCCACTTTCCCCATCTGCCGCAGCCAAGTCGCATTTCTACCATCGTTATCTCTTTCGAAGATAGAGGCGTTGTGCGAAATCCTGAGCACTGGGGCTGAGGATGAAGAGTTCAACACCCTTCCAACTACTAATCCCTTCCCTTTTAAACATTAAATAGAATCAAACATCAATGTAATATAATGTAATTACCGCCCAACAATCCAACAAACATTCTGATTTAGTATTGGTTTCATCTTTTCATGGGCCATTGATGGCCAGTAAGTAAGGAGCTTAAACATTAGGGGCATCCATTCACACTGTCCGTCTCATCTCAAGGGCTCAGGCAGCCATTGAAGGCCGCGAGTGTGGCCCAAACGACTTGTGATCCTTGGACTTTCAAGGAGGGTTGAAGGATCCAACCGTGTTGGCTCCTGGGGAACATCTACACGTTTCCCCTCCAAAGGTAGGGTTTTTTCAGGAGGGTTGAAGGATTGTCTGCAGCCAACTTACGGAAACACCACGTGGAAATCCATAGAAATCATTCCTACACCAGGAAATTGGAAAATCCATAAATAAACGTTGACAACGAAAAAATAGCTGCCAGAACATGATCAACCCAACCATCCATTGGTTTATAATCTATGTTTATGTTATTTTCCTAAACATGAATATGTCCCATTATTTCTTATCACCCAAGCGTCACTGTTCTGTCATTTTCCTGCGAAGTGGTCATGTTTCCATTATTTTCATCTAACTATAATGGCAATTTTCCGTTGTTTTCCTATAGAGTCAAACGTAGCCATGGGAAATCCCCCAAACTAAATGGAAAACCTAAAGTCATCCATAGATAGGGGAATTTTCCAACAAGCCATGTTTGATTACCACCCTCTCGTAATTTAACATAGCTATGAAAAATCACCATTAGCTAAATCGAACTAAAGGGCCGTCAATAAGTAACTCATCTATAACTGTGCAATTTTCCATATATATACATATATGACATTCCCAGAGGCTTATCATGTATCATCACTATTTCAATTATCCATATTTCTCCATAGTTCTCCACATTAAATCCATATTGCTCCATCATAAATTCATATTTATCCACCATAAATCCATATTAAATCCATGTTTCTCCATATTAAATCCACATGTTATCCATCACAAATCAAAACTTTTCCACATTAAATCCATATTCTATCCATCATAAATCCATATTTCTCCACATTAAATCCATATTTTCTCCATATTAAACAACATTTCTCCACATTTAATCCATATTCTATCCATCATAAATCCATATTTATCCACATTAAATCCATGTTTTCTCCATATTAAATCAATATGTCTCCACATTAAATCCATATGTTCTCCATATTAAATCAATATGTCTCCACATTAAATCCATATTTCTCCATATTAAATCAATATTTCTCCACATTAAATCCATATTTTCTCTATATTAAGTCAATAGTTCTCCAGATTAAAACCATATTTTCTCCATATTAAGCCAATATTTCTCCACATTAAATCCCTATTTTGTCCATATTAAATCAATATTTCTCCACATTAAATACATTTTTTCCATATTAAAACACTATTTCTCCACATTAAATCCATATTCTATCCATCTTAAATCCATTTCTCCACATTAAATCCATATTTTCTCTATATTAAGTCAATAGTTCTCCAGATTAAAACCATATTTTCTCCATATTAAGTCAATAGTGCTCCAGATTAAAACCATATTTTGTCCACATTAAGTCAATATTTCTCCACATTAAATCCCTATTTTTCTCCATATTAAATCAATATTTCTCCACATTAAATCCATTTTTTCCATATTAAATAGAACACTATTTCTCCGCATGAAATCCATGTTCTATCCATATTAAATCAATATTTCTCCAGATTAAATCCATATTCTCTCCATCATAAATCCATATTTTTCCACATTAATTCCATATTTTCTCCATATCCCCAGATGTTCAAAGAAATTTCTCGCCCCAAAAACGGCTCATGTTCTCTTTCCCAGGCACAGTGCAGCCGACTCACCGTTGGCGCCCCGCTGCTCCAGGCTCACGCCTGGATTCAAGGGATTCAAAGGAGCTAACCTGTAGGGATATCCTGGATATCCAATCATATCCAATTGATATATATATATACATACATATTATGGAAAGGATTAAATTTGGATAAATTATATTAAATATCCAGGAATATACATATCCAATCATAGCCTTAATTCAGGTTAGTGATATATTATACACATATACATATTATATATCTGGGTAAATTATAATATTTGGGTCTACATTTTTTGGGGGAGATGGTATATCTGGTTGGTGGTTTCAATCCCTCCGAAAAATATTAGTCAATGGGAAGGGTTATCCCATATTATGGAAAATAAAAATCATATTCCAAACCACCAACCAGATATATCCTTGAGTTTCCAGAATCCATCGTAATCCATCTGGGTAAATTATGATATTTCACTCACCTGAATTAAATAATTAAGGCCATTTGGGGATGATTTCCCTTATTAACCATGATTCCAGTGAGGGAGAACAGCGAGGTCGCTATACAAGGAGGGTCCACAAGTACGACACTGGCTCATGCTGCCGAATCAGGCCCTTTTTCTGTCCCCCACGAGTGTTTGCGGCGGGCCACAAACCTGAGCTGCAGAAATTCAAGCAACAAGGCGGAGAGATATATGC
>Ga0126342_10013674_pt1 | contig 14353 bp, 13 predicted proteins | sample Cyp1metagenome_FD_92528 | JGI IMG/M metagenome (GOLD analysis project Ga0126342, IMG submission 92528) | Coral microbial communities from Lord Howe Island, Old Settlement Bay, Australia - Cyphastrea 1 metagenome | ecosystem: Host-associated > Invertebrates > Cnidaria > Coral ...
GGCAGTTCTTATTTTCATTCGCGGGTTCGAGCGGCAGTAAGTAATTGCTGACCTAGAGCTTCCGCAAAGCTTTGCAGATCTTGGCCTCCTCACTCTCCAGATGTATTTTTTGTCAAGGTTGTGTTTGTTTGAATTACACACGTTGTACTTGAGGGATTCCGACTCACCGCTTACTTCCGTCCGTTGCAATTTACTGTGTATAGACCGTTGGAGCACTCTCAACAGGATGTGGCCTTTCTACAACAAAAGAGTCAACAACCAAAAAAACAAGTTAGTGATGGAAACAACCCAGACTTGGTACACTCTGAAGGTTGAGTGAGGATTTAAGGGGGGAAGGTATCGAAATCTTGTTGATATTTCTTGGCTCTAAATAAACAGGTTGATGGTTTATTGAAACGTCGGACTTGAGGTCAATCTGCAAGAGCAGCATGAAGGCCAGCAGGAGATCACGACTTTGATGTCATGTCCTCAGAGTTATGTTTGATATGTTGCTTCACACATGTTGTATACATCCTTTTTACTCTTTGCATTGTTTTTGCTGTGTAGGTACGTGTGCGTGTAAATTCAAAGTCTTGCATCGGACCCGCTGAGGATTCGCAACATTCCGAATCGATATTCACAGCGTGACCTTATTGCAGAGCTTGAAGACCTTGGTTTTGGAGGCAGGTTCCAGATCAGCCAGGGAATTACAGAGGAACAATCTCATCATGTCTCAATTGGTTGCCACCAAATCCTTTGTCTTATTATAGTGGGATGCATCGCAATGGTAGGGCACTTTGAAACCACATTGCATTGAGTTCTGGTTGTGTGATGAAGCCACTGTCTGCGAAAGTCCTGGAGAGTTGCGGAAGGTTGCCCCATCAACCTGCCGTCACCTTGGGAGGGTTTCATCCTAAAGCTGCATTTGTCAAGTTCCTGTGATCAAGAGGTCCGCACATGGGCTATCTTTGGGCGGAAAGGCACTCACAGGAGCTATGCAGAAGAAAAAGTTCCATGCTGTCAGAAGACAGCATAAGCATGCATAAGCTTTCAGCATTATTGCACTACCGGTGTAGATGCACTTGGCACATGTTGTTTTCATACGAGCTCTTTTAAATCTAAATTTAAGTCACCAGCCACTAGCCTGACTAGCCCAACTTCTGTGACCTCGAGCAAATTGGAGGCAAATTCAACTTCTTGTATATCCCCTTGGACAAAGGGACTATGGCAAATGTGGGCTATGCATTTGTCAACTTTATTGACAAGGACTGATCTTGACAGATCTTGACCAAAATGGGAGCACTTCTGGCTGGCTAATTTTGGTTAATGGTGGCTGCCTGTTGCAATGTAGAGCTGTGTTTCTAGAGCTGAACCAGGAGTGGGCAAAGAATTGCATGGATGCCTTCCACGATTACCGCTTCAAATGCCATAGGAAGACGTCAGGTGCGCTTGGAATCTGCAAGCCCTCGGGAAGTTTGCATGAAGATGGCCAATAAATAGATTGCAGTAGATCTGCAGTGCATGCAATGTCAGTATTTCAAGCATGCACCTTGTGATACAGACCAATCAGGTGACTGACAGCTGGTTTTCCACAGCTAGAGAAACATTGAACATATGCTTCACCACAAGGCAATAGTGTTCGTCCGTTGGATTTGCAGTTGGCGGCAGTCCATGGCAGCCCACACCTTGGCCTAGGCAAGATCGCATCAGTCTCAGCTGCCCATTTGCAGGGCTTGGAGGCAAACTTGGCGCACTATGAGCGTGCAGTGGCTCCTTGGAAAACAATTTCTGGACCTCAACGCTTTCTCAAGGCTTCCTTGCGGGGAAACGCAACAAGAAAAGCACTGCAAACATTCTCGTCAATACGCTTACACATATGCTTGAGCACATCTGTGTACTAGCGCCCTGCAGTCTTCTCTGCGCTGTCAATTTTGGTGCCATGTGCCTGAATACAGTCCAACAAAGCCAAACTATAAGACTCAAACGTGAATCAAGCTTGCACTGGATGCATTCAGCGAATTCGAAGCGAGCTTCCAATTTGACAATTTAGCTATTTGAGGTAAACACTGCAAAGCTAAAGCAGCGCCGGCCTGTGGTGATAGCGAACATCTCCTCAAGTCTGGAATGAAAGAACTCCCGAAGCAGACTTTCACAGGCTTGACACTGCTGACATCTGAATTCAGGCCATTTACATCCATTCGCAAGATTTCACAAGTGCATTTCATACTCATCATGCCACTATGAAACAGGGGCATTTGTGCTGGGCTACAAAGGTGACCGATCTGAAGAGCCAAGAGAAACCAATTGAGTTGAGAGGCATTGATTTGCGACAGTTGTGACGCTTCAATCCGTTGTGAGGCTGCAAGAACTTCTTGAAGTAAAGATGAGCCATTTCTTCCAGGGAGCAGGGCCAGGGAACATAATATACAGTGGATTCAGCATTGAATGAAAGATTTGTATTTCATTGGTCCCTGGGATGTTTTTTTTGTCCAGAGCAAGAGGTTCTGAACACGATCCTCTGATCTTCCTGTTCCTGAATACAGTTGGCAAATCTGCCGTCTCTGAGCTGCCCATGGCCAATCCCCTCAGAGAATTTCCTTTGAAGCTCTTAGCAACCAACTTTATAAACCAACTACATTACATACTTACATACTTACATACTTACATGCTTACATACTTACATACTTACATACTTACATACGTACATACTTACATACTTACATGCTTACATACTTACATACATACTTACATACGTACATACTTACATACTTACATACTTACATACTTACATACTTACATACTTACATACTTACATACTTACATACTTACATACTTACATACATACATACATACATACATACATACACATATAGATTATACATATACATATACACAAATTAACTCTCTATAGTACAACAAAAACAGGAAGCGCCTCAGAGAGCCTAAGGGCTTTGAAGTGTGCTGAGCGGGGTCCTTTTATGCATCACACAATCTATATATGTATTTATTTTTACTTTAATACAATCATCCATGGGAAGAGACCCGTGTAGACGGTGCCGTGCTGTTCAAAGCTTGAGCTCCACGATTCGCCGGCCCCCGATATTCCAATTTGTTTCGTAGATTTGGTGCAAAAATTGCTAGAGACATGTCCTTAAAGAATCAAGAACTATAAAACTATAAGGTTGAGCAGATTTGAGCAGTTGTATCAGGTTGTATCATTCTTTTCAATTTTAAGTTTCGAATTGCTGAAGGACTTGCAACATCCTGTCGAGGGCTGACTGGTCGTAGTTCAAAGCTTGTTGGCTACCTGAGGGGTGGAAGGTGGAGCCCACCCTCAGGAATTTGCATCCCTCAAGTCTGTGAGCAGCCGAAATGGAGCAATCCGAAAATGCATAGATTCTGCGACTCAAGTTTTGGTGTGTGACATTCTGTGCTGTGAGGCTGTGAGATATGGTCTTGCAAGGGTTTGTCGAGGATAAATACTGATGGGCAACATTCAAATTTTACAAAAGTCGCCTTGTTGTTGGAAATGTCAGTGAGCTTCTGCGTTAGAATTTTCATGTGCCATTGAGGAAAATGTCGTTTGCCAGAACCACCCACCGTTGCTGTAGTACTGTAGTTTCCATCCAAAGATAATTGCACCATGTGACTGTGTACTTCATGACATCCAAATCCTGCACCAGTTGCCACAAGCATCTTACATCGCAATACATCACAGTTGTATCTGTCAAAGCTCCCGAAACAACAACTTTTGTGCGGCATCCAAACTGTGTGCCTCTAGTTGTATGTTGGATACATTGATTGTGGCAGGTCATTTTGTATCATGCTTCCTTGAGCTTTAGCAGCAATTTCAACAGGACGAACGCAGCAGGAAGGTTGCTGATTGCTCCTGCTCGCTGTAGATGGGCTCACGAAGGATGACCAATCGTCGAAACTGCGGCCGGATCGCTTCTGTAGCCTCTGGGACAGTTCTCGTGATTCAGCCACAATGGATAGACATCGTGGGCAGTGTTTTTCTTCAGATGCAAAGCAAAACTTGGTTTGCTTTCACTATTCAAAACTATTCATACATGATCGTGAAGAGAGCAGACGATCCCGCGATACATCTTCCAAGTGAGCCGCAGTGAGATTATGGCAAAGTATGGTGAAGGGCTCAATGAATGACATTCTTTTGGTCAGGTTTGCACCGCAGCAAATTGATACAGCACGCTTTGAAACCTGGACAATGTGAAACTTTGAATATTTGATTATCGAACCATATTGAGTTGCACAAGTCACCTTCGACACTTTGCCATGCTTCAGCAAACGAACGAATAGTGCGGTGACATGGAGACATGGACATTGAGACAGCGTTGTGGATGGAGATTCATCACATTTTTTCAAGTGACTAGCTCTCAAGCGTCAAACGTCATTGGTGTTGGAATGTGTTGGATTACAACAGCTCGCCCGCTATGAGTGTTTAGAACAGCCATTGAAAGCTTGGCCTTGCGCTGGCCCTGCGAAAGTCTCACCACATGGAGGACGCTTCATGCACTTTTCCAAGGTTCAGAATGGTTCAGAATGGTAAGATTGATAGCCAATAGCAGCGGCAGTGTGCACACTGCAAACCCAATTGCACACTGCCCAATCCTGGCAAAGCAAACAGGATTGCAGTGCGATTGAAGGTGTTGCTGCTCCGCAGTGTCCACAGTGCTTCCGCTTGACACTGCTTGACAGCGAGCCTCGATTCCTCATGGAGAGAGTTCAGCGAAAATCATCTAGGACACGGTGTCATGATTTGTCATGCATAGTATGGCATAGCCTGTTTTATCATTTTTATAAGCTTTAGAACGTTTCAGCTGTCGATAACAATCCATGTGAAAAACCGTGATATTTAGATGCCGATTGTCCAGCTGGGTGGAATCAGAGCCGATCCAGAAGCTGCTACACCACATGTATAGTATATATATATTATATATATATATATGTATATTATTATATCAATCACTATATCATATCAACCTAAATAAGGATTTGCAATATTAATACAATAACACGCCAGTTCCGTTTAAGCACACCCAAGCTCTCTTGTAGAAACTCTGCGAAGTCGAGACTTGCTGTCGCAGTTTTGCTCATGTCAGTACTGGCCTCGGGAGAATCTTTGAAAACTCTTTCTTTGGAGCTTCCGCCACAGTGGATGCCATCTGCAGATACCAATTCTGAAGAGTCTTTTTTCACGTACACAGGCCATTCATAGGCCACAGGCCATAAGGAGCCTGAACACCTGGGCTTCCATGAAGTGGTATGATGGGGCTATTGTTTGCTATCCAAATTATCTAAGCACTTCTTGTGGAACAGTCATCGGTTTGTGTTTTGAGCTCAGGCAACTGTACAAAGTGCAGTCGGCTGTTCAGACCTGCAAATCTTTGTCACGGCACCTATGAAAAAGGCTAAGCTTTGTCGGCGTTCAGCCAGCAAGGTTCCTGGCCCTTGCTATGCCCAGTAGGGTCTATCATCATGCCCCTTACTTGTGTCCAGCTACAAACGTGGCGCCCTTCCGACTTGATTAAAGCTAGGTTAATCGTTTCGAGTGTAGACAGTGAAGATGGTTCCTTCCTGCACATTGTGACAACAAACCCTGGTACAGCATCTCCCGAAGAACCTCAACTATGTCGACTATGTCAGTTTGACCCGCTCTGAGGAACTACACTGCTGAGCACAATGCGGCGTACGTGGCGAAACCTGTTAGCGCCCTTGGCCAGTCTTCTGCCGAATGTACTCTCATCAATGATAAGTTTGGGAGTTTGGCATCTTTGATCAACCACGTAAACATCTTCGATTGATTCATGTGCAAGTCTGTTCCGCAATTTCAGTTCCCAACATTCTCTTGGCATCTCTTGGCAAGCTTTGCGGAACATGAGTTGTAGAATGTTGTAGACATTTTTTTTGTAGCCTTTTGGAAGTCTTGGAAGGCGATGAGATCCTGAGCCTATGCCAGGGTCCTTCTACTTTGCGGGCTTCATGCCCCAAGGAGATGAAAAACGAAGTGTCGAAGACATTGTTGAAGACAATTTGAGATATAAAGCGACTTTCTAATTCGAGGGTTCAGGCAGGAAGAAGGTAGAGTGTTCTTCAAGTCATTTGGAAATGCTGGAATGAGGTAGAAGAATTTCCACCTTGCCAATGTTGTGTGTGTCAGTGTACATTTTGTTTCTCTTTGTCCAGTCTTTCTACATGGCCCCGCAGCCCCGGGCATTTACTTTTTGGTTTCAGCAGCTCTTCGTTGAGGAGCGCACCAAGCTCCTTCACTCAATGTCGCAGATGAGCCTTGCATCCTTAAGCACTTCTGGGTCTTCCAAGGCCAAAGCACCAATTCTCAACTCTGAGTCTCTGAGAATCAATTCTCAGCAACTCTCATCAACTGTAATGAACTCTCACTGTTCCAGACATGTTCAGACTGCTGTTGCTTTATGTTACATGTTGCTTTGCCATTTCGGGGGCATCGTCCAACTGAAGGGACTGAATGCGTGGCTCGTTTGACATGTCTCCCTGCGCAGGGAGTCATGAGCTCGGACAGTTTGTCTCCACTTTCTGAGGTGCCTTGGCGTGCTGTGTTGGGAGCCAGGGCGAAATATCGATGACAGATGTCTCTAGCAGCTAGAGAATAGGTCAATCTTGTATCAATCTTGTTGTAGAGTAGAGACTGAATATGATTGAATTATATCACAGATGGATGCAGATATGCAGACAGTCAGGCAGGGAAAGGCATGCAGGCATCCGTACATTCGCCAAAAATCTATCCAGAATTCATTCTTTGAATGGTACTGAATCTTCCAAACAGGGCTTCCGGGAAGATTTGATGTGATATTCTCGTGGTACTGTAGATGCTTCAAGTCAACATCCCCAAACGTCCTGTTTCTGAAGAATTAAAGGTGGAGTTCTAGCAGGTTTTAGTCTCCAATTGAAGAGTTCAAGTCACTCAGCCCTCAGTCCTAGTATCAGAACTGAAGCAAGCCCTTGAGGTCTTGGTAGACCGACACTGCTTTGTTATTTTTAAATCTTGATGACATCCTTTCAGACTGCTTCAGTCTCCTTGACCAGGCAGAGATGTTTGATCAGGCCTGTGCTACTTGTGTTGATCTTCCAGCTTCGGTCCCAAATGGATTTTGTTTCCAGTTAGGATTAGCTTTCTATGTATTTTTTGGTGTCTTCGTTAGGCCGCCTGCGACTTTGAGCTTCTGGAGATCAGCGCAGACTCGACAGAGGTGTTCTAGCAGTTTTATTCACAGCGCATGGCGCTCAGTTGAAGAAAGCACAGATCCACTGAACCAGGACATTCTTGCAGATTCTTGCACCAGAAAACATGACCATTTTGCCCCTCATGCTAGGATAGTATGTTAACTTCCTTTTTCAGTTCATCGGCAGTGCAGGTTGCAGCATCCTGGACAGTGTTGAGTTTGACCTGGTCCACTGCTTCCTACTGGAGAGATGTGTAGAGAGTAGAGAGTTGTATTGGAGTCGAAAAACATAGACGACTACCACCTGGCCTTGCAGAGAAGTTTCCAAAACAACGAGCTGATAATTAGTGCCTTTGTGGAATGCTTCCGGATTTGCAGATCATTACTCTAACTTGTACAAATCCAAAAGAATTGGAAAGATACCTGTCATGATCTGTCATGCAAGACCAGGCTTAGCAGCTAGAGATATTAGAGATGCATACAGCATACCGATGCATACCAATGCATAGTGTACTCTCACACCGTTCTTCCCTCAGTCCAAGGTTTCGGTGTATATAGGACACTTGGATGCGATGCTTTAGGTTGCATGGTTGGAGACCTAGCATAGCCACGCCACGGAAGCCGCCAAGAGTGCACAAGATGCCACCAAGCGGCAATGCTAAGAGGAGTGAGGAGAGTCCAGGAGAGTCCAACATTTGAAGCAAAAAAACCAAACAAAAACCAAGCAAAACAAATAAACCTTCTTTGCTTCATTTATCTTCATTTCAGACTCCATTTCAGAAGCCACACCTTATTTCCACTTCTCCAATCTAACAGCATCTGCGAGCATGTTTATTGAAAGCAAGCTTCTCTTAAGCATTGGCAAGCTGCACTAACATTCGTCTTGAAAACAAACAGGGTTCTTGGAGGTTATTGAGATATTGAGATAGACTCCACTGACCTCCAAGATGGCATACAAAGCAGTATAAAGCAGTATAGCGGATACACTCAGATAGACTCGGATAGACTCTGCCTCTATCCATGGGCGTTGGAATGGTGGTGAGCGTGTCTCACGCTCGCCACAGCGCTCTTGTTTTTTCTAGCTATCCCAGAGTAGATTGTGACAAGCCACACTTCACAGTCATGGTAACATGTTGAGAAAGATTATTGTTGTTGGTTGAATTTGGTTGATGTTAGCTGTTGTTTTGCTATACTACATCCACTGTCTGGCAGGCTCTGTCACCCGTTGTGCAAACTGTTTCACCTCAATGTAAAGAGCTTGGACGAGGTTGTGTCTTCGTGAAGGGTACTGGTAGCGTTCAGCAACACTGAAAGAAATCATAGATGTGGCACAATCAATGACACAAATCATTTTCTTCGAAGGATCTACGTGGAGCTACCTAGTGCCACCGGTTAAATCTGGTCACGACAGCAGCAGATTCAATCTTGTGGAGACGTGGAATGCGTGGCAGAGGCTTCGTGACAATGTTTCAAACGTCACCCGGCCAGAGCTCTACCGAGCATGCCATGCACAGTTCAGCCGGGGCCTCAAAGGCAAAAGTCTCAGACAGCCTCAGATTCCGCCATCGCCGCTTCGTTTCATTTCGTTTCTTGGTTGACAGCCGTGTGACATCGTGGTACCGCTTGTGGTACGGCATGTATCGGCATGTCCTGATGTCACTCTAAGGTTCCCTGGCCTTTACTATGACTTGGTGAGGACGTGTAGATGCCTTCTTCATGAAAAGAACCCGATTGAGATTGAGTTTCTTCGTGTTCAGAGTCTTTGAATCGCAAATTGCAAACCAAAAGCTGCGAGTCTGCGAGGAGCAAATTCCTTGACTTTTGTCATGGCATGTCATGGCCGAACCTCTGAATCCTCAGCTTGTACAGAAACCGTGTACAAGGCTGTCCCGGCGCTGGGCTTGTACGGACTGATTGCACTTCCGAAAGACCCGTGAACAAATCATAACACATGTTGAACCACTTGAATCAGTACAATTCTTTACCAGAGGTAGCCAACTTGTTCAACTTCTGTACTGCGCGACAAGGCTCATTACTGAACTTAGCCAAGAGATGCCAAGCGGCTCTATTCCATCCGTCCAGTTTGGCAGGACGTACTTTGCTAGGCGGAGCAAACAAGATAAGCTATGGCACTCTCGAAACACGGCCATCCTTCTCGGATGTTAAATGTGCTTCTGGGTCCCTCGGGCCCAAGCAACTGCTTCAGCAGCTTCAGCAGGTTGCTACCCCAACACACTGGTTGAACCAGACAGTAAAGACTGCGAGTGGAGAATGATGGAGAATGGTTGACAGTTCTAGATGTTTCGTTGAAAATTAAGATACATTTGATACATTTGCCATCAAATGTTGTTTTCAGCCCCTCTTGTGTTTTCAGATAGTAATTTCTGTTGTACGACTTGGTGTGTTTCTTGGTCTCGACCATAAATATAAGCCCAAACACAGTGCACAGAAATGCAACGCACAACAGTCAATGCAAACAACATAAATGAAACATGCTTAAAGCTATGATGCCATGTCACAATGTTTTTGCTTGAACATTTGGCCCACCTGAAGGGCATCCAGTGACATTTTACCCTAAATATGTATAATTATATTATTTTCAAATTCCAGATCGAGGCTTGGGAAGCAGAGCTCGCACAGAACCAGGAATGCCACGTTATCGTACTTGGACATTCCAATATGTATAAGATGATGAATTTTTGGATATGTTGGGTTTCAAGAAATGGTTTGGTATCACGAGGATGGATATCCAGAAACCTTCATGGGGGGATGCATGATTTGCAAGAGAATCAAAACTTCCGAATGGATAGTGTGTTTAGACACAGTGGTGGCAGAGTCGCTGCCATTTCAAACAGCAATCGGTTTTATCCTGCTACACACCGAATAAGAAATAATCAGCACACATTTTTGTGCCCTAGTCTTTGTCTAAAAACAGAATCGAACCTGTAGAGAACCTCCAGCTCGTCGGCAATGTTCTCGCCACTCGCCAAACTTTTGATGATTTGCAATTCGCTTTGCTTTTCTAATCCTCTGGCATACCATGCAGGCTTTGCATGTTTCCATGTTTCAATTCTTGAAAATTTTCATCTACTGACTTTGTCAGACGTGCAGCGGATTCCAGTTGTGATTCAACGGAAGCTTCTACAAAAGGATATGAAGATCTGAAGAGCAAATTGAGCATTCTGCTCTTGTTCCGCGTTTGAGTACAGGCAGATGGTTTCATTCATGGTATTTGCATGACAATGCTGGCTTTCCGCTGCAATGCAGTAACATTCTCCCGAATCAACACACTCTTGACTCCAGCTGCTAAGCGAGCCAAAAAATGCCAAAAGAGTGCATCATGGAATCCATGGAACTGAATGAATTTAGGAAGCACATGGCCCCGGATTGAGGTGAACTTCTAGCAGAGATAGTAAGATAGATAGAAACAGATGATGAAGAAAGGTAGAAATGAAGTGAAATATACGGTAACGTAGTGAAATCATTGAGACCCATTGAAGTACACCAGGAGGACCACTTCATGTCGAGTTTCATTCTGCTCATTTTGCATAGACCCGAGAGTTCCTTTCATTCGGATCCATCCCGATCCATCCCTCCCTTTCACAAGATCCTTGAACTTCACTGGTCAGTCCGAGTCTCTCATCGGCTCAAACCGAGTCTCAAGTCCTGTACTCGTGCTGAAAGCTGTTGCACCTTGAATGCATCCAGGTCTATGTATCAAATATTGCATGTACATCATGTACACACATATGTGATTATGTGTATAGAATTGTATATAAATATTATATCTTATTATGTTTTATATCTCAAATCTCAATACATAGATGTATACACTTACATACATTATAGCACATATGTAAGTAAACAGTAAGCAATGACAGAGAGGTTGTTCGGAGGCCTCTCGCCAAAGTTTTTGTGGACTGCGCCTCCATTTGGCATCTCATGCTGTTCTGCAGGAACCATGTCGAAGTTCCAGGTCAAGCTTGGCCGGCATTGGCAGGACTATGAGTCACTTGCTATGGAATTGGGGAGCTGCACAGCACAATCTTAAACATGAAAAGCAATCTTCGGTGTGTAAGAGGTCTTCGGTGTCAGCATCATCCATGCTGCAGAATTTCGCGACGTTCAGTCAGAAGTCATGAACAGTATGATGATTCCCCTGAGCGCCACTGTGTTCTCTGCATTTGCACCGCCAGCATTTCTTGTGCCGCTTGTATCCTTTTGTCATGCACTGCATTGCTGCCTTGTACTCGGTTTTCCCAAGGCACAAGGAAGACAAGAAATTGAAGACTGCGTACATGTCTGGACAGCGTACTGCCCGGTTCAATATGCCAGCATCTGAGACTTATCAAAGCCATTTTCCCAATTTGGCAAGTAAGCAATTGTGGCAAACATGTTGAAAACGAAGATAGATCAAAACAAGTTCCAGCGTTTCGATTTTTGAAAGAATGACATGTATTGAAATATGCATGCATGATCCTAGGTTCATCAATGGCAAGAAGGAGAGAGTTGATGTAGCGATGTTTGTTCATCTCAAGTGCTGCCATAATCATTCATCTATTGATCATACAGTATTATGCAGATGTGCATTGTGTTGAAATTATCTAGGTATTGTAAGAGATGTACATGCATATACATGCACTGAAATATACATGTTCAGACATATGTATACATGCAATGATATACGCACATACTAGCACCTTGGCACAGAGAATGGATGGACGTATGACGTTGTGTCTATGCACGACCTAGCTCTCTTGCCTTCCGCTTGCGCTCTGCTGGTTGGGCCTCATCACCATGGTTTCCAGGTTCCAGTACAGTGTTTGCTACTTATGGGTGCATTTGCAGTGCATTCATGGACTTCGAGTTATAAGATGTTATAAGCATGCTCCTGCACCTTTTCAGGAGAAATACGAGGTGGGTGTTTCGCAGTTGCTGTGATTTCTTCGGATACTGTAAAGCTGCGTGGATGTGCAGTGAAGACGCAAGAAACTCGTGCTTGGCAGGTTAATTTCAAGCAGATGACTCAGGACTCGGTGGCTGTTGAAGATTCCTTCCTTTTGGATCCTTTTGGCATGAATTATTTTGTGAACAGCTTTGACATCCCTAAGTCTAGGAGAACTTAATCAGTGGGGGCAGTCGAGAGATCCGGGCTCCATACCGCCTCTTGGCTGCTGTTTACCTCCGCTCTCTCCCAAAAAGCTATTCCACCTAGTGGTGACTTTATGGTCTCTGCCAAAGGTAGGTTTGGGTGCTGGCACAAAAAAACAAGAGTTCAAGAAATTGTAAGAGTTCGAAGGCAGGGTTCCAGACCTTTTGAAGTGGTTCTAAGACCTTTAAGATAAGGTTTGTGGGTACAAAGTTTCAGTTGGAGATGAAGAAGCTGTGGTGCATGTCCCTAATTGGCTCTGACAAGGGCTCATGTATTGAGACGTTTGCAAATCATGTTGATTTACATTTTCAAGACCTGATTTACTTGTCTTCTCCATGGACTTTTTGCGAAAGTTGAGCACACTCACTCCAACTTGCTCCAAGCAGCATCAGGGTTGCCTTGCTTTGAACCTACTTTTTATGCTGAAGGACATGAACATTTTACACAAGTGATTTTACATGCCTACATCAGTTCCAATGTTTTACCTTGCCAAGAAATGCCACATGATACTGTTCGGCGGACATTTGTACGACCCTGCGCTCAGCTCTGCTTTCCGTTTCTTTTTTCCCCAACAGCGCAGGCGCTGGGTCAGGTTCAACGAGGTTCCGGAGAAGGTTCCGAAGGTTCCGGAGAAGGTCTGGGAGGCTTTGATGCAGAGGCAGGTCACGTTCAACAGGGTTCCGGAGAAGGTTCCGGAGAAGGTCTGGGAGGCTTTGGTGTCAGGTTCAACTGGGTTCTGGAGAAGGCTCCGAATTCCAGAAAAGTGAGCCAGGTCAGGTTCAACAGGGTTCCGGGTGAGGTTCAACAGGGCTTCGAAGGTTCCGGAGAAGGTGTGGGAGGCTTTGGTGCAAAACGAAGTCAGGTTCAACAGGGTTCCATAGAAGGTTCCGGTTGGTGCAGAGCCAGGTCAGGTTCAGCAGGGTTCCAGAGAAGGTTCCGGAGAAGGTTCCGGAGAAGGTCTGGGAGGCTTTGGTGCAAAGCCAGGTCAGGTTCAACAGGGTTCCGAAGAAGGTTGCGGAGAAGGTCTGGGAGGCTTTGCAGAGAGCCAGGTCAGGTTCAACAGGGTTCTGGAGAAGGTTCCGGTCAAGTTCAACAGGTTGTGGAGAAGGCTCCGGAGTTCCGGAGAAGGTCTGGGAGGCTTTGGTGCAGAGCCAGGTGATGTTCAACAGGATTTGCGGCCATTTAATTCCCGGAAATCCAGCTGAGGTGTTTCCAGCGCTTGGCTTCGCAGCACGCTTCAAAAAGATTTGTAAAAATAAAACGTTGCGGCTGTTGGGGATACCACCGAAGCTTATTCCCCACAACTTTGTGTGGGGTTCTTGTTTTTGATTCTGTATCCCGGGTCTGCTCCGCCTCCTCCCGCCTCCTCCTCCCGCCTCCCGCCTCCACCTCCACACATGTCACATACCATAACTTCACACACAAATTTAACATACAATAACTTCACACACACACTAACACACACACACGCAACTTTGTCACATACCATCTCTCACATACAATAACTTCACACACACACACAAACTTAACATACAATAATTTCACACACACACACAACTTTGTCACATACCATCTCTCAGGTACAATAACTTCACACACACACAAACTTAACATACAATAGTTTAACACACACTCACACACACACAACTTTGTCACACATACAATAACTTCACTCACACTCCACTAACTTCACTCACACTCACACACACACTCACATACAATCCACGTGGCACACTCTCCACTAACTTCACTCACACTCACACACACACACACTCTCACATACAATCCACGTGGCGCACTCTCACATCCACGGTCGTTTTGCGTGGCAGGCCGCAGGCGTGGCGCAATCTCACATCCACGGTCGTTTTGCGGTGACATCCACCTTCATTTCACACATCCACCTTCGTTTTGCGTGGCAGGCGTGGCACTTATGGCATTGGGTGGCGCGCTTGGTCCGGATTTGTCGCCTGTGACGCCGCGGCCCTTCACGTGGCAGGCGTGGCAC
>Ga0126342_10013675_pt1 | contig 14352 bp, 13 predicted proteins | sample Cyp1metagenome_FD_92528 | JGI IMG/M metagenome (GOLD analysis project Ga0126342, IMG submission 92528) | Coral microbial communities from Lord Howe Island, Old Settlement Bay, Australia - Cyphastrea 1 metagenome | ecosystem: Host-associated > Invertebrates > Cnidaria > Coral ...
AGAATGCCAGAAGATATGCCAGAAGATATGCCAGATCATATGCCAGAAGATATGCCAGATAGAATGCCAAATAGAATGTCAGAAGATATGTCAGATAGAATGCCAGAAGATTTGCCAGCAAGACAATGTATAAATGTCATGGTGGGGATCACACGAAGTAAAGTAATTATATATGATGCCGTATTTTTTGTTGCCAGAAAGTTTGAGTATTTGACACTGGCCATGAATTGGGGATATCACAAGCCAACTATTAACTAGCAAATATCGGGATTGATGTTTGATTTCTGCAAGGTAAGTGACTGCGGGTTTGAGAAAGGTAGATCCAATAAGAAAATGAAGACCCAATTTACCCAGAAATTTGTAGGTGATACAACTTCAGCACCTGGTTGGGGTGGGACCCTCCCAAGTACGAAGTGGCAGCCTTGCTGAGTGTTTGACTATCATAGGCGTTTACCCGAACAAAGCTGGTTATACGGAAGCAGGGGTCATTTGGCAGGATCCCATTACTAGGGGGCGTACCCAATTCTACAAATCCATAATTGGGTATTGATTGTTTCCTATTGTGTACGCATACCTCACAATACCCCATTAAAACGTATTAAAACGCCGTTGTATATACACCATGAAAACCCCAAATTGCACAAATTCTGCCAGGTTTATCGCTGGCTTGGGCCAACTGGAAGGGGCGCCCCTGTCGGTGCCCAGTGCGCAGTGTTTGTTCTTTCTCTTGGAAACCTTGGATGTGCTTAGACCAGATGTTTTATTGATGATCATTATTTGATCGTAGAGGACCCCTGAGGACCCCTCCATTTTTTAGGGCCAAAAATAGGTGCCTTTTTCCACCAAAGTGACCTTCCCAAAGGACATCATCTGCTTAGATTTGTTGGTTCATTGAGGTGGTGACCCAGATGCCTAACATTGGTTGGTAAATGTGAAAAATGTAAAAGAAAATGTCGGAAACCCAGCATTTGAAGGGAATTCCCTACGGCGTATGTGAACAAAACGGACTTCAATGTTTTTCATGTCAACTTTTTCACGACGCTCACGCCTCCCAGCTGCCAGCCGATTCTCGCAAAGTTTGTGAAAGTGTCTGAAACTGCAGGGGCCGCCTCCCAACAAGGATAATTACCTCACTTTACCTATATAACTCATTTTTGTTGTCATGAAATGCTAATTTTCCGGGGAACATATTCTTAAAATCATATAAAACCCATAACTTTTGTTTCTAATGCCATCTCCCCAACAAAATACCATGAGGTAAACTCAATGCCATACATCATAAAACCATCATAAAACCCATCGTTTATGGCTTACCATCAATAAAAACATGGTTTTTCTACGGCAAGGATGGCGCGAATGTGGGCACCCTCGACGCCTCGGCCTTTTCCTCGCTGCCCAACCTGAACGCCGCGGCGCAGTGGCGACGCTTGAGCGAATGCCGTCGCTTCATAGAGGCGGGCTTTGGAGAAATCGATCCTTGGAGAAATCACGGGCCCATGGGGAGAGCATGACAGGAAAATGGAGGTTTTAATGGAAAACCATAGGAAAACCATAGGAAAACCATAGGTTTACCCTCTGGTAAACTAACAGTTTGCTATGGAAAATCACCATGCTATTAATGGGTAAATCCACTATTTCTATGGTCATTTTCAATAGCTACGTTAAATTACCAGAGGGTAGATTTAAGGCAAACAACTCCTGAAGAATGGTAATATATGTCTGAGAATGGGTCGTATACCCCCGAAGGGCATTATTTAAATGGGGGAGTTGTGAGTCGTCGAATCTCTGGGTTTGGTTTTGGATTTGGGTCTTGGTGCGCCGTGGTATTAATTGCGTTTGACTACTTGGGAGTAGATGCATATCTTGTGTGCAGTGTTGTGGTTACTGCCACATGGAGAGTGACAAGTCATGAGTAAAATTGCTCGTGGCTAGCTATATAAAGGGTCCAGTTTTGCTTTTACTTTTCTGTACAAGGACCGTGCCCCGTGCATTTATGGCGTCAGAGGAATATATACCAGCCGCCGGAAATCAAGGCAAATGGTGTCCAGTAATAGAGCACACGATCGATTCAGCTGAAGTGTTCGTCCAAACCGTAATGCCAGAGGCTGAAAATGATGAGTAACTGGTACCCATATGCCATGCAACTTTAAGGGGTACCCTATTTGAGACAAAACCATGTGTTGAAGACCATAGAATCTATTGATGATATCAGAAAACATAGGCACTGCGCTGTGTTGAATCAGAAAATTCAGGGGGGGGCTGGCCGGAAACAATTGGATTTCTTGTGCGGTTTGCACATGTTTGGCATTATCTTGTTATGTCACTTGGTACCCTACGAACATCTATCCTGACAGGTTTACACAATCATTTTGATGTTGGCAAAGTATGGTAAAGTTTGGACCTGACCATCAATGATGCGGTCAACTCAATCGAAAAACCTCAAGTATCTGTAGCTCATGATTCATTGCGCAAGGGGTCAAATGGACTATGAGTTGGTTTATCCTTGTGCCTGCAGGTTGCACCAGTACTGGATAATGATTGCGAACCCTGGGAATGGCTTCAATTTGATGGCTTGAACGCGGGTTTGGTGTAGGTCAGCCAGATGGGTGATACCTTCCATAAACCTCCCATTACCAGAGGCTTAATGATTTGCGGCTGGATGTGATGCTGCGGGTGCTGCACCAAAATTTCTGTTTCTGCCTGGAAACCTTTAAGTGATTGAAGAAATCTTGGTTTGGCACTGTGTTTTCTACGACTTTCTTGAGGCTTCAATTCAATGCCTCAGGAGATCGTTTAACCACTATCAAACATGATATTTCCGATGCATAAGCCATTGACTAACCATTATTAATCATTGACTAACCATTTTATGGTTGTTTTTTTCGCGGACACCGAGGACCCCAATGCTTTCAGAGCACTCTTCGAAGGCCCTGGCGAAGATGTCTTCCAGGAGGCGGAGGTGCCACGCTTCGAAATGGTTGGTTCGCTGTTTTTGAAACTAGAAAATACCCGGCCTGGTAAACTCACATGACTATGGAAAATCACCATTTAACAGATAACTATGGGAAAATCCACTAACTCAATAATAATCCATATAATGGGTAAATCAATTATTTTTTTCGTTATTTAACAGTTTGCCATTGAAAATCGCCATAGAAATAATTGATTTACCCATTGGTAGCATGGTGATGTTCTCCTTTAAGATGGAAACTATAGAAAATAACACACCGCAATAAATTGAAGATTGGAGAGAGAATAATTTGAAGATTGGAACGGCAGGAGATGAAATTGACAGTTTTGAATCAGTCAACAAGCTTCCCCATTGTCCATACATGTCTAAGCCCCCAAAAAAAAAACAACGAACATGCAGCGTTTAACTTCCTCGGACTACCTTGATAAATTACGGTGACCTCACTGCGACCTCACATTGATGCTTAGTTTAGGGACCCATCCCGACATCACCTCATTTCAGGCCGGTGATTTGTTCCTGCTGACATGCTGATGACATGGGTGGCAGATGATGGCAGTATATACATGATTAATTATACCATATTATACCCTCTGGTAATTTAACATAGCCATGGAAAATGGCCCATTTATAGATGGTTTACCTATTAAAAATGGTGATTTTCCATGGCTATGTTAAATAACCAGATGGTACATGTAATTATGTACTATGTATGGGTCAAGCATGGTCAAACAGTTGGTAAATACCAAAAACTCTGGCTGAATTCAGACTTCTGGGTTTCTCCGTATCTGAGAACCGTTTTTGTTTGTTTACCACCCATGTTCTTCCCACATGTATCACCACATGGATCGGTCCATGTTAAAGATCAACATTTATCATGTAACTTGTTTCTAATTAGTGTCTGAATCCTAGGGCCCTAGGGTTGACATGGAGGCACCATTTCCTGACCGGAGGAGAACCTACCGCACGTTCTCTTTGAGACCAAAGAGCAGGTTGCGTATCGCGGCCGTGAATGGCTGCAACGGCTGCTGAACACCTTGGGCGACGAGCGAGGACGAGATCCAGTGAAGGATTCCCTGAGCAAAACAGGTGGCACTTGGCTCTACATGTTCCCCACCGTGCAGGGCTGCTTGGCATTGCTTGGCTGATGGCAGTTCACAAGTTCACAATGCCGAAAAATCTGGCATCAGTTAGGTAGTATGGCACCGTCATACTTTGTTTTTTTCTTGTCGAGTCTATACCCCTGGAAAGCGCCCATAACCCCTATCAACCGGCACAGCCGACCACAGCAGTGAAACTAAGCTCATCCCGGACTGGAACCCCAACCCCATTCAACTTCCATCAACTTTCACCGATCCTTCCGAACCCTCATCCCCACCAGTACAATGATGAAGATGTATCAACATGTTTGTTCTGTCCATGAGTGATGAGTTAGTATGAACCACTTCCTCTCGATTGTGCCTCAGAGACTTTCAGCCACCCCCGAAATCAACGAAAAGACGGCAACCATCGACAACCGATAAACAAAACACATTCATAAACAAACGTACAAAAGCTACCCGGCTGCTCTGGACACTCAGTTGCTATTTGGAAAGCCCTCGCAATCGGACGCCCCTGCACCAACCGCATTTCAACAACCCAATAGTGGTTCCCCCTCCCAACCCTCCAACCTCAACCCTCAACCATCCCCAACCACCATCCCCAAGTCCCCAAGGCCAAGACTCCTTGGTAGACTACAAGGAGATCAGCGACGCTACGGCCTCCACCCATGGCAAGTTGGCGCGCTGGCACCACGGTCATGGCTTCGTGGACCTACGCCGCCTGGCGGCGCCGGGGAAGAACGGCCAGGGGCCCATGCTGGAGTTCAGGGCTTACCTGACGCAGGCGGGGTCTGGGGATGGATTTGTTTGGACTTTTTTTTGAGTTGAAGATGGGATGAAGTGAGGTTGAAAGGATTTGAATGGCTTATAATTATATAATTATCTATATATATATATAACTATATAACTATATATATGTGTGTGACCCGGGAATTGTTTGATTTGACACTTTTGTGATGGTTTGACCAAGGTGAAGCAAGCAAGAATTGGGATCCAACTGATCCAAGTAATGATCAAAATCTCAGGGATATCCGTAGATAGACAGGACCTTGGCGACGGATCTTACTCAGTTTTTTGAGTACCTACAGGGGTTGGTAAATGTCCTAATTGAACATCACCCAGATATTGGGGATATAATCTCCAACAAATCCTTGAAAGTGATGTTCAAAATCCCCAAAATGGGACATTTACCAAAACCCTGACCTAGAAGCAAATTTATGTATGCTGCGCATTGGCCTGCGAAGCAAACCAAGAAACGTAGGAATGGCTCCAAAGAATTCAAAAACGGACTCGACCCTCAAAGAAACACAGACATGATGAAGAGATGCTTGGGGTTGTCCTAGCTAGCTCCAATGTGACTTCTTTTCACCCCAGGAAATCCCAAACAGGACCAACCAGAGATGACACTGGCAGGTGACGCAACTGCCTGGTGCAAATGAGTTCCCAGAGGCAGAGTGGAGCACGGCCTATACGCCCTGCCGGAGTTATGTGAAAGGCAGGGACTCTTGGGGTGCTGCTGATGAGGCTAGCCTTCCGGTTGGCACCGGGGTCAAAGAGGTTTGAGAGTTTGACATGGTTTTGTTTGAAAATGGTGCATATACTTGTATCTATCTATCTATATATATATATATCTGGGTAAATTATAAAGACCTCACTGCGACCTCACTGGAAATCATGGTTAGTAAGGGGGAATCATCCCCAAAATGGCCGAACTATTCAGGTTAGTGAAATATTATATAATTTACCCAGATATATATACTGTATATATATTTATTTATATGTATATATCCCCCAAGTCCAATGGTTATCCCCTAAATCCAATGGTCAATCATCATCTTCCGAGCTCAGACTGGAATCCACGTCCTTGGACACATTGCTGCTGTCTTTCAGCAGCAAATTTAGAACCCAAAGTGACCCTGAAGTAGGGAAGCTATGGATAGCTATGTAATCTCAATGGAAAAGCCCCAGTGATATCCAGTTATACATGATGAACCTATTGGTGTCTTGAACCATTTTCCTAAATAACTATAACTACAACTGGAGATGTTTCATAATACACACACAGATAGATAGATAGATAGGTAGGTAGGTAGGTAGGTAGGTAGATAGGTAGATAGGTAGATAGGTAGATAGGTAGATAGGTAGATAGGTAGATAGGTAGATAGGTAGATAGGTAGATAGGTAGATAGGTAGGCAGGGATTAGATGGATTAGATGGATTAGATGGATTAGATGGATTAGATGGATAGATAGATAGATCGATAGATAGAGACAGACAGACAGACAGACAGACAGACAGACAGATAGATGTGATATATATATATATATATAAATACATATCATATCATATACATATACATATACATATACATACATATATATATATATATTTATTTATTTATAAAGTGCCGTATTTCATTGGCTTCTGCCCTACATTTGACCAAAGCCTGGGCTGCACCCAGGAGTCATTCGCCTGGACCGGCCCTTGCAACGGCTCTGTCCTCGCGACGTGCGCCCCGCGCAGCAGTCTTCGGGGGAGCCCTACATCCCGGCGCCGCCGCCCAAGAGGCCGCCGGCAACGGTGAACGAGGACCTGGAGAAGGAGGCCATGGTGGGATGCTTTCCACCCTCTGGTAAACTAACATGGGAAAAATGGTGGTTTCATGGGATTTAACCACTATAAATGCTGATTTGATGGTGATTTACCCTCTGGTAATTTAACATAGCTATTGAAAATGGCCATTTATATTGAGTTTTCCCATTAAAAATTATGATTTTCCATAGTTATGGGACAGTTTACCAGAGGGTATGTGGGAAAACCATGCCATAAATGCCATAAACCACCACTGGGAATGGTAAACATACCACTCATTTGTAGTTTTTAAATATTTTCTAAACAAACATAGCTATGGAAAACCTCATTTTTTACAGTAATAGGTAAATCAACTTTAAATGAGCCATTTTCAATAGCTATGTTAAATTACCGGGGTGTGTATATATATATATAATGACGTTTTGGATCTTAGGTGACCTTAAGTGATCTGAAATGACACCTGAACATGCCTGAAGCAACACAGGAGATTAGACATTTGAACGGATGCCTTGGAATGGTGAACTTAGGGTGACCTTAACGACCTTAGGTGATAATATTTAACAGATGGTATCATTAAAGATAAATGATAACTAACATATTTGTTCAACAGCAAACATGTGGGTAAAACGTTGCTTAGTCATGACCGTTACTGGTGATTCTTGGGAGATGGGCAGATCACCGCCGCCATCTCTCGAGGCTGCCACCCTCATCGCCCGGCTCTCTTTCGAGTTTGCACGCTGGTGCTATGACTCTGGCTACATCGAGTCCAAGATCGTTGGACCCGGTGGAGAGTTAAGTCCCAATCCAGTGTGGCTGGGTGGAAAACTTGGTGCCACCGCAGGTCGGGATGATCCCAATAGGTGAAAAAACGTCAGATCCAGTGATTCATTTATGCAACAAGCAGGTGTTGGAAATGCTTAAAATTACGCACGGATACGCACGGTGTTTCCACTATAGTTGAACCCGTCAGCCGGATGTCGCCGGTTGCTGTATGTTCCCTTGGCTAAAGCCCCTTAAAAATGCCGGTTAGTGGTCGCCATTTTCAACCGGGTCTATAGCGACCGACTGTGTCAACTCATGTGACCTCGGCATTGTGAAATCGCCTTGTCATTGTCAAATCACCAGGTTCTTCATGGTAAAATCACCATGTTTGATAGTTAAATCATGTTAAATCAGAATCCTGAATGGTGGAATGAATGGAATCATTTTTGTTGATAGTTACATATCCTGAATGGTGGAATCATTTTATTGATAGTTACATATAGTTACCGTAAATGACCATTCCTATGGTCAGATCAACCATTGATCAAACCATACCTCGAGATGACGGCCCTGCCTAGGCTTGGCAAGAAGGGCGTGGTCCGCAGAGCCTTTCTGCAGTGGTCACTGGGAAGTGCAATGATCTGAGTCACTATCACTACCCTCTGATTTATGTTGGGAAAACTGGTGGTTTCATGGGATTTAACCACTATAAATGGTGATTTGATGGTGATTTACCCTCTGGTAATTTATATAACATATAATATGATGGTATACCCTCTGGTAAACATACAAAAAGCTATTGAAAATGGCCATAGAAATAGTTGATTTACCCATTGATAGCATGGTGATTTTCCATAGTTATGTAAACGTTCACCAGAGGCTATCCCTTCTTGGAAAATTTGGAAAGGCTATTTTTACTCTAAAGGTCATTGACCGGCTGAAACGTCAAATGTTAGTCGCATGCAGTCCTTGACACTGTTGCAGTGAGAGTTAACATATCAGCTAACCCCCTACATCGGATATACTTCTACAGCTTGCACACTGCTGTAGATCCCCAGATTTTGTGCATGTATGATCGTGGACCTTTTGAAGCACCTCATGCTTTGCGCCTATTAGTAAACCATCCCATATTCTACTAGAGATGGTCTCCACATTGAAGGCTGATGGCATTTGGTTTACCTTCCACAGGCTCCACTTAGAGGGGTTATGGGATCGGCCAACTGGGTTATATCCCAGGCGGAATGGCCGGTTGCAAGCCACCAGTCCTAACCGGTAGTCAATCAGTATTGTATTGATGAGTGAACATCAATATTACTCAGCGATAATACTGTTGTCTATCATCATGTATATATATATAATTATAATATTATATAATTATATATATTTATGAATATTACTACTATTAGATTGCTATTAGATTACTATTAGATTATTAGGGACTCCGGCAGCGTCCCGTCCTTCTTCGAGGATGGAACAGGATCCTGAGGGCGGAACCAGCTTGAAGGATTTGGGCAATGCCCTCCGGCCTGCCGTGGTGCGCCTCATGCGAGCCGAGAACAAGATGCTTGACATGGAAAGAAGCATCTCAGATCAATGGCCATTTCAGGAACCTAAATTGGAGGTACCTACCATATATAAGGCCTATGTAAGGGCTATGTAAGGGCCTTATATGGTACAGTACCTCCAATTTAGGATCCTGGAATTCCCATTGATCAGATCAGGGGTTATGATGCAGGTTAAAATGGGGATGTAATGGGGCTATGATCTTATCATGGGCTTAGAATGGTGTTATTCTTGGCTTAGAATGAAGTTTCACAATGGTGTTATAGTGACAATCGGCTTTTGGTGAGGTTATGACAGGATAGAATTGATGGGGTTATAGCGGAGTGATGATTTTATAACGGGATTGTCATGGTATTATAACAAGGATTTTATAGGGGCATAATGGAGGTTTAATGATTGAGCAATGATGGTAATATTTGTGGTTCTAGGGGGTATAATGGTTTCAACCAACAGAATATATAATATAAGGAATTAAGCGGCAAAAGGTGTTAATCTTCCAATAACATAAAACAACTATGCGAGCGCCCTATGGGGTTTCTCCAGGTTTTTTTCATATCTATGTTGACTTACTGTACTGGAGGGCGTCCCTAATTTGCTCAGGGATGATTCATCATGTGTTTGCACTGGTTTTATTATGCATTTCCCCTGCAATATCTTAATTGTGGAGTATGCCCCCATGGTTGTATCCATTGTGTCCGTGAAGAACGAGAAGCATTGGCAAATTTGGGGAGCAACGAAAAGGTTCCCAACCACATAAAACCATGGTATTCCATGGTTGTCTCTTGGCGAAAATGGCTCACCATTCTACCTTGGCATCCCAGGAATGGCCCGGCATGCGGTCTCAGTGGGAACGAGAACGATGCCAAGTACACCTACCTCAGGCGTGTCAAGGGGTGATAGTTCCCTTAACCTGCAAAGTGCCAACCATTCGTCAGGTTCGGTTGGGATATGACGGGACGTTTTGAGACTTGCATAACAATTAATATCAATTAATTAAAAATATCTACATTCATTTGGTAACAGACATCTACGCAAAAAAAAAGTATATCATTGTATATCTATACGTTCTTTTTGAGGGTAACACGCCATGATATGAGATGATATGGCGTGACAGAATTGCGGGATTTGCCAGGCTTGGCAATATGTCACCATTACTCACTATGCACTTTTCAATCCCGGACTTATTTTCAACAATTCTTTCGCATTTCCTGCTGGAAAGGATTAATGGTTATCCGTGGATCCCCTTCTTTCCAACCAAACCACCACAATTTACCATCCTGTTATTTAACAGTTCACCATGGAAAATCACCGTTTTTAATAGGTAAACCATGGTAAACCATCTATTTCTATGATTTCTATGGGCCATCTATACCATGGCAAACTGTTAGTCACAATCAGAGGGTACCATCCTTCACTTCGATCGGCTCAGGGACTATATCTCCCGACACCTCTTCCGCGCGCTGAACAGCGAAGTGGAGAAGCACCGGCGCCTCCGCGACGAGCGAATTTGGCGCAGTCCATGTTCTGACAACGCGCAGGATGCCGATGCGGTGGAGCCTCGGTTTTACCATGGTGGTTGAAGATGTGTTTACCATGTTTAACCATCAAAAACATGGAGGGGTTTGGTGCCGAAAATATCCAAAACTATGAAGGATTTAACTGATCCAAAGCATGAAGCATCGTGGTTCAATGGACTGGTTTTGTTGGGAAAATCTACGCTTCAAATCATGGTTCTGACCCCAACATTTATAAGGCGTTCCTACAGGTTTTCGCTTTAACATCCTTATCGTAAAACGTAAAAAGATGGAACCATTTTTTGGGGGTTGCTATGAAGTAAGTCTGGGAATGGGTGACTCTTGAGCTTCAAGATGCTGCAAGATTTGAAAGCCACTTGAGATAGTGGAGTATTGTAAGTACTTGAGTGTTGTGGTTGGCTTTGCTGGTACATCCAAACCACCAGCAGAAACATTGGTGGCTTGAAGCTTTCAGGCGGTACTATGAGTGGGCCACTTCACTCATCTCCTCTCACTCGAAAGTATTTCATATGTTATGTTGACATGTATATTATGTGATCATAATAATAAATACATTAAATATAAGAAAAAAACATATATATATATATACAATTATATACATGTATCACGCGTTGTATCCATAGATGTTTGGATGATTTTCCCGGCCCTTTTCCCGCTAATCCCCATGCTGCCAAGCGCCACGCCCAAGGATAGCTGGCAGAAACAGGACGCCACGCTGAAACGCCTCACCGTGGAATACGAACTGCTCGGAGATTGGCAGCGCAGCATGGCTTTTTGAAGCGGAGAACTGGATGGAGGGATGGAATCCATGGTGAGTTAAGCCAGTTAAGCATGGTAAATGGGATATTTTTCTGGGTATATCATGGTGTAAAACAGTATGTTACCAATAGAATATCTCCTGCAGCAGGTGGTTTTGCACCAGTTCTTATGGTCAACAGACGTCACGCTTTCAATCCGCGGCACGTGCAGCTAAATTTTTCAGGTTTGGTGATTCGACGTGGCAAGTATTGGCCTTTAATATCCCTAAATAATCCTACCCTCTGGTAAACTAACATAACTATGGAAAATCACAATTTTCAATTGGTCAATCCACTATAAATGACAATTTTCAATAGCTATCTAGCAAATTCCCAGAGGGTAAATGATATGTCATGAAAATTCCAAGAATAAATCATATTTGTTCATAAATGAATCACGATTTTTGATGGTTAATCAGTTAATCCGTGATGGGAATAAATCATGAGCAACAAAAAAACCCATGGGATTCATTCTGAGGTGCCCGTGAAGTCTATGAGGATTGGCTGGCGCTCGAAGCCAACGTGGAGAATGGGCAGGCGGGCTCAGATCGGGGCCCCACACGCAAATTTCATATGGAACCACGGAACCACAGAACCACCCAAAAATTGCAATTTTCAATAGGAACATATTGGACAATCATGGATCATCTTGTTCCAAGCCCAAGTTTTTGGAGTTACAAATGTTACCCTCTGGTTATGACATTCACAGTTTGCCATGGGATTTCGATGGCCCTTAGAAATATATGGTTTATCTATTAATAGCATGGTGGATCTTTCCATGGCAAACTGTGAATGTCATAACCATACCGGGTAACATGTTGGAGCAAAATTCTTCCGAGCCATGAGCATCCATTGTTGGAAACCCTATGCACGTTGCGTGGAGTCAAAGAGCTATACCTTAAGAGTTTCCAACTACATGATTGATGCTTATAGATTAGATTAGATTAGTAATAGTTTGTTTATTCCATTAGAACCATGGAATGTTTATTCCAGCTTGAAGTATCCCAATTATTTAACAACCAAAACATAGTTCTAATTATATAGTTATAGTTATCCTTTTAAACCCCCCATGTTAAGATATATTATGATAGATTAACCATGTTATATCACCATTATTCTTGCTGTTTGCCCCCAAACTCCCAAACAAAACAACGAACAGTTATTATATGGGTAATAATATGATTAATGTATCATAATATATGGTTTATAATACTATTACATGAAGTGATGGGTTTTAACCACCAAAAAGAAATCCGTTCCACTTTTGGGTCCAGGCCTGGTTCAGCTTCTTGGCCTGCACATGGACCGGTTGAGCCCTGGATTTCGACATATTTCCGGTTCAGGGAGGCTTTGACGATGACATGACGATGACTAAACCATAATCAAAAGGACAGGGGGATTTGAACATCGAAATCGCTTTTCCGTTTTGTTGATTTTGGGGGTTTCAGTGATGAACTCAGACATGGCAGTTCGAAAAAAAAAAAGCATGATTCATCAAGGAGGAAGGATGGCAAATTACATCAAGTGACTAAGTGACTAGGTTTGTTGGTGTCCCGTTTTGGGTCGCCATATCGACAGGTTTTGATGATGTATGATGTGTGTGTGTGCAGAAGCCAGCGGCCTTTCCAACCCCACGAAAATGTTACACTGTAGAATTTGATGATGTTGAATCCCCTGAGAGAAATAGACTTTAAAGCATTGACAATGGATGATCTCAGAATGTTTCAGATGGCATGACCAGCCATCAGCCATGGTTCCCCCCAAACAGCCATGGAGTCTTTAACTGCAGGTTTCGCCCGCTTCCTGATGCGTGCGGGAGCACAGGAAGAGGGGGAAGGCGATGATCAGAACTTGATGCGTACATGGCGCATGGATACACATGGTACTTGGTACATTGTGCGTTATACGTTATACATAGAGTATACTGTACATGATGATGATGATGATGATGATGAGGATGATGACGACGATGACGACGGTGATGACGACGGTGATGACAACAGAGATGACGACGATGACGATGCTGACAATGATGATCGACTATGATCGCTGCAATATTACTGTGTTGTATTAGTTCCATCGAAAGACATATGTGTCAACTATGGCATGATGATCTTGATGATACGGTGACATTACTATCTCCATGTTCAAGCCTTTTTCCCCAACCGCTTTGGGACAAAGGTTCTGGACAGAACCAGCTCGATGCGGAGCGCGTGCTGCGGTATGCCATTTCACTCAGGACAGTGGTTTTTTCATGGCCTCATATGGCCTCCAAAGCTGTTGCAGGTGGTAAACAGTGGAAGGATTACCCTCTGGTAAACGTTTACATAGCTATGGAAAATATCCATTTTGAATGGGAAAATCAACTATAAATGATCATTTTCAATAGCTATGTTAAATTACCAGAGGGTAGACAAAACCACCTTCATTCCGAACAGATCATGACACTTTCAGAACTCCCGCGTTCGAACGCGGGTCAGCGTCCCGGCTGTTCCCCAGACTCGGCCCAGGACAGAGGATGAAGGCCCAGACTTTCAGGAGGCGACCTTCAGGAGACCCCATGGTACCTCCTAAGTAATCAACCACCAGTAAATTAACAGTTCGACCCTGGCAGTCATCGGGGTTGGAAGATTAGTTTCCACTTGTTTCCACTAAACAAAAAAGTTATTTTCTGGGTCTATGTCAACCAGAGGGTACACCAGCTGAAACTGCTTGGAGGTGGCCTTCTTAGCGAGTTTGTTGCAGACTCACCGATTGCCTTCCTCTCTGGACGAGGGTGGCAGGCAGGGGGCAGGACTGACCTGTGACCTGTGATGCTTCAAGATGAATTTGTGTGTATGAAATATGTATAATTGTTTGGTGGTTTGGAACATTTTTTCCCATATATTGGGAATAATTATCCCAACTGACTAATATTTTTCAGAGGGGTTGAAACTGCGAATTGCATATTCCCTATTTAGCATTCACGTCATGACTTTGCAATTGTCATTTCAATCAATGGGCATTTCACCATAGCCCTTTTTCCAAGCTCAAAG
>Ga0126342_10013676_pt1 | contig 14352 bp, 12 predicted proteins | sample Cyp1metagenome_FD_92528 | JGI IMG/M metagenome (GOLD analysis project Ga0126342, IMG submission 92528) | Coral microbial communities from Lord Howe Island, Old Settlement Bay, Australia - Cyphastrea 1 metagenome | ecosystem: Host-associated > Invertebrates > Cnidaria > Coral ...
ACGAACAATGCCGCGACACGAGACACGATGATGACAGTCCCTCCGCAACTCACCTCTTCCCTTCCTTCTTTCTCCTACCCCGCTAGCTTTCGTCATCCACCCCCGGCCTCAAGTCCGCTGAATTTGCCCGTAAAATCCAGGAAAAATGTAAGATCATTCTTTAAGATAATGTTCTACTTTCGGTACCAGCAGGGAAACAGCCGATGTTGGGATGGGTCGTAGTCCCCAGAATTTTTGACAGCTGATCCATCAGCTTGGCTGCTTGGCCGCTTGGCCACTCACGTCCAGTATGAAACTCATTGGTTTGATCATTGACTCATGGTTTTAGTTAAGGTTTGTGTTGAAGGATTGAAGGATTATGACTAAACTCTATCAACCTTCACATCAGGATTTTTTGACGCCAGGATAGGAATACTATTCCAACAGCTTACCCTTGTCCTACGTTTTCATGGTGCATTTACTTTCATGTGGGCGGAAATAGTGGCACATAATCAATCATCATATGGAGCTTTTGGATTTTTGGCATATTCTCTGGTAAACTAACATAGCTATTGAAAATTGCCATTTATAGTGGATTTACCCAGCTACAAAATGGTGATTTTCCATAGTTTTTTGTATGTTTATCAGGCCGGGTATCTTAATGATCATCCAATCCCCCGAAAAATCTTCGTTCGAGAGCCCAAATGAATAGCTCTAATATGACACCAGGTTTCCCAAGGAGCGGTATGAAGATATTAGGGAGAGGGAGGACCTAGCTGACCCAAGGGAAGCTATTTCTGAGCATTTGGAATATATGATATTATATGATCAGATGCGAGGTGGCAAAATAGTAATTGAATTCAATATTCACAACCAGGGCGGAATACCAAACCCCAACGCAAAGTAATGTTTGCATTGTAATATATAAGTACTTATATATATAGAGAAACCTGCACATACATAGCACTCGCAGAATAGACAGTACAGATCATCAGAATACATCCTGAGAACATGTATCATTGTTATCATTGCGAACATCATTATGTTATATTATGTTTACCATTATCATATTTTCCAAACATAATTTATTGGTACCACCATCATCATCATCATCATCATCGTCATCATCATCATCACCATCACCATCATTATCCTTGTCCTTGTCTAATTGGGCGATTAACCTCCAAACTCTTCAAACATAATATAACCTTTTTATATCAGGCCTCCCAGGTCCTCCAAGTTGTGTTTTTCTGGGCGATCCCCCGGTTAGGTTGACCTGTTGGGGATTGCCCCATGATTTTCCCCATGAATTTTCCACCATGATTGCTCCAATCCTTTGTATGTAAATTGTAGCCACAAGAGATCAAGGGAAATTGGTCATTTAACATCATTTAATTAACCACTTTATCAACCAAGTTCCCCCCCTTGTATTTGGGGCGTTGGGGATTTCCTATATTATGTGCCACTATTTCCGCCCAGCTCCATATGATGATTGATGATGTGCCATATTTATCCATATGTCCGCCATAGTTCCCCACTTATTAACCACTTTATTTGGGGTGTTTGGGATTTCCTATATTTTCCCATGATTTTCATATGATTTCTCCATTGGAGGTCCCAGCCACATCCAGCCACCAGGTCATCATCACAGTGCCCTCCACCAAGATGTTGCGCCCCGTGGGCAGCCGCGCGACTGTGCCCATGGCGGGCTACTGCACGTGCCTTGGGCCAATTGGGCCATGGTCATGGCGATTTGTTGTTGAAAATGGGATCTTGATTTTATTTTTTTTTTATGATCTCTTTATGGTGATTAAATGTGATAAATATGGGTTTATTGGTGTTTATGATATTTTTCTGGTGATTAGAATCGGGGTTTCAAAGTTTCACCAAGAAAAAAATTGAGATGTTGATGAGAATACCCTTTGGCAATCCACCATGATGTGCTGGAAAATCCACCGTCTATAGAATTTTCCTGCGTTTTTGTATTCCCATCTGATTGGGGTGGTTTGGAACATTAATTTTATGGCTTTCCATTCAGTTGGGAATGTCTTCATCCCCACTGACGAACTCCATCATTTTTCAGTAGGTATACCACCAACCAGCCATAAAGTTTGGGGATTTCCCAGCTAGCCATGATTGAATACCGGAGAATAGTTCGCCGTTTTCACTAATTGTTGTTTGCTCTTGTTTGGTCCAGCAATGTCCAGCAATGTCCAGCATTTACAAGTGGCTTTCGGAGCTTGTAGTGATCATTTAAAGACATCCAAACACGCTTGATGCTACCTCCATGTTTCACGTTTAAAAATTGCATCAAAGGTGGACATCCTATGCCATCCAACCAGCCCTCAGTTTTTGAAAAGTAGCAGCCCCCAAAAAGATTGCGACACGTTGGACAGGCGCGTTGTTTCCATTAATGGTAGATTGAGATCCGGAAAACAACACAACGTATGTTCACCAACCGGGAAACACCACTGTTTCGATTCATCTTTTTCGGGGCTTCCAAATGATATGGTTGGTACCCTCTGGTTATGACTCACAGTTTGCTATAAAAAATGACCATTTATAGTGGATTTACCCAGCTATAAAATGGTGGATCTTTCCATAGTTTTTTGTATGTTTACCAGAGGGTATTAATGATATTCCCAGTATGTTCCCAAGAAATCTCTCATGTAGTATTGGCTATACATCTCTAAATTTTCGAATGTGTTATTATTAGATCTATAATGATCTATATACTATATTATATACTATCATTATTACAGTCATTACATATAATTACTGGGGGTTATATATTATTACAATCTATATATACTATTCTATCATTATTATACTATTTTTACATTATATATATATATATGTATGTATGTATATATATATATGTATATCAACCTTTTGTGTGTTTGCTGTACTTTGCGCTTGTTGCGCTTGGCCATTCTGTACATGTCCATCTCTAAGGCCCAAAGAACCGATGTCGCCACCCCGAAGTCGCCAGCCCAGGGCCACCTGGCAGAGTCAGACCGGTGGTGAGACCGGTGGTCAGACCGGTGGTACTTGGGGAGATCTGAAAAATGACCATTTATCTACCACGAATTGGAAAACAAAGATCTCCCATTGTTTTTTTTGTTGCTATCCATCATTGAAGTTGGTATCTTCCATTCGAATGAGCATAAAATGGAGGGTTTATCAATGGGAATTTCAGGATCCTAAAATGGAGGTACGTTAGTACCATATTTTTGGCCATATTTTGTGGGGAAATATTCCCTGAAATTTAGGCCTTATATAGGCCTTATATGTGGTAGGTACCTCCAATTTAGGTTCCTGGGATGGCCGTTGAATTTAGTTCGTTGTTTTACCTATTAAAAACGATGTTTTTCCACAGCTATGTTGACTGGTTGATGAATGGGTTATTGATCATTAATGTGGGTAAAACAATGTCATAAACCAGCCATGACTGGGAATGGTAAACATAGCACCTATAAAAATGGTGATTTGGGAGATGGTTTAGTATTGTTTTCGCCACATTATTATTGGAACATATTGGAACACCTCCCCTGAAATTCTGTTAGCTACCTGAAATGGCTATTGATATCAATTGCCACCAGGGAATCTGGTGGCTGCAGTTCCACTTGATATGTTGGTAGATTAACATAATTTTCATGTGCAGTAAATATATATATATATATATATTTGATTTAAGCAATGTAATGTAACTATGTAATGCAATGTAATGTCATGTAAATGTTAATGTTAATGTAATGTAATGTATGTACCATAGTATGATCATATAGATTAGCCATAGTGGGATCCCTAGTCCTCACCATGTGTTTCAATACTAGTCGTCATGGTCATCACCTTGATCCATTGAGTTGGTGGTACCCCGATTTCGGATTTCGGATTCCAATTCCAAGATGTTCCATCAATACTCCTACCCTCTGGTAATTTAACATAGCTATTGAAAATGGTGATTTATAGTGGATTTACCCAGTGAAAATGGTGATTTTCCATAGCCATGTTAGTTTACCAGAGGGTAATACAAGTCACCGAGTTGTTCCATCATAGAATGGAAATTATTAATCCGAGTCTTAAGCAAAAATCCAGAAAATCTTACCCATATGCGAACCATGGTGCTGGAATATGCACACCAACATGACTACCCCTTCTACATGACCCAGTCATGTAGGTTTTTATACACCAGCAACATGGGTTGCATATGGGTCTATTCCATTTATATAGTTATATAGAATATAAATCCTATCTGTAATGGAATAGAATATCCGTGAATCCTATTCCAAATCAATCTAGATCAACACACTTTTCAGATTTTGGTCTGTCCAGGCACGGATCCAAGTGATGCCGCCGGCCACGCCGCCGCGGCAGAAGCACCGGGCCGTGATGCCCCTAGGCCGTCCGTCCGCAACGGGGGAAGCAACGGGGAAGCAACGGGGATGTCAAGCAAGAAAATATACCATCTGGTTATTTAGCATAGCCATGGGAAATGGCCCATTTATAGATGATGTACCGAACTTAAAAATGGTGATTTTCCAGTTCGCTATGTTAGTCATAACCAGATGGTAGGAAGATCTGTAGGAATAAGGGGTGAAACATGGTTTTTCTAGGGTTAAACCATTAAACCCAAGAAAAAATCAAGGGTTTATATAGCAGCAATGATTGGAATTCTTGTTGGACTTGACCTTGAAAAATCGTCGACATATTGGAATTGAACCACGAAAAACACTTGACGTCCCACTGACATCACGACCCTGCCATTTTTATTGGGGGTTTCAACACATGTTCTTCCCAGGGTCTACCCTCTGGTGAACTAACATAGCAATGGTTTAAGATCCACCATTTTATAGCTGGGAAAATCCACTATTTCGACTGGGCCATTTTCAATAGCAAACTGTTAGTTCACCAGAGGGTATTTCAATTTGTCCCTCCCACTATGAGAATCGATCCGGGGGAAACTCCAGGGAATTGACAACATAGTTGACCCTCTGGTGATGACTTACATGGCTATGGAAAATGACCCATTTATAGATGACGTACCTATTAAAAGTGATGATTTTCCAGTTCACTATGTTAGGCATAACCAAAGGGTATATGGTATGAATTAGTTGGTGGATGTTGCAAATCCATCAATGGTGTCATTGTCACTCCTTCCATAGGATTTTATAGGGAGCCCCAAATGATAGGACCCAAGATTTGCTAGATCCCTTTAAAGAAACAGGCAATGACACAATCAGGTTTAGAAAGTTCACAGCTTTTATAGGACTACCCCCCATTCTATTGGGAGTAGTGTGGGAGTAGTATTGCTTAGTATTGGGGGAGTCCCATCATTACTTAGTCCCCCAAAAAATCCACTAATGAACATGAGGGGTTGACCATCCCTCCAGATGGCTACATAAGGGTGTGAAATCTGGGTAGAAAACTGATATGTTTTGACTCGATTCGACCATCGAAACGAATTGTTTTTTTCACAATGAAGAATAGGTTCTCATTGATGGGTATTTAACATGATTTAACATCCTCAAGAATGGGAAATTCTGGGGATTTAAGCAATCATCTATGGGGATCATGGGGTAAAAAATCAGAAAATGCTGGATCACAGTGGTTTCACTCAAGCATGCGCGAAGCAAGCAGCATCCAGCAACTTTTTAGCACATTTCAGCTCGTATGTGAACAGACAGAGGCTCGAATTTGAGCCCTCTCTGGTGTGCACCAATTGAACATGTGAACATGGGCATGATGAGGTAAACCCGACATGAAACTTATGACATGCCCGTGAAAGCGAGGGTAACCAGCATGGATTCATCCATTTCCCCGTAGTAATGTGGTTAAAACCACCATTTTTATAGGTGCTATGTTTACCAGTCCCAGTCATGGGTGGTTTATGACATTGTTTTAACCACATGATATAGATTAAGATAGATATGGAAAACCCATGGTTTTCTGAAGAAAGGTGCAAGGCGGTGGCTGCTATAGTGGAGAGATTAACATGAAGATCATTGAATTTCCATATCAATGTCAATTGTCCAATGTTTTTCCAATGTTTTCCAATATCTAGATTCCCAATTTTTTCACAAAAACAAACATATGTTCCAATTTATAAATTCCAGGTCTTCATTTCCTCAAAATTTTCCATGGTGGTGTTGCTCTTCCAACCTTTTCACACAGGTGCCGCGCCTACGCAGCCTGCGCGACCCCAAAGCCTGCTGAGGGCTGCTACGAGTGCGCGGTCTGTGGAGGCACTAAGAGAAGATTTGTTTGATGTGTTTCATCTTGATATGATAAGGATAGACAACAAACATCAACAAACAATCTATAGATCATTGATCTCTATATCATTCTATATCATTATATATCTATAAATGAAATATTTTATGTTTTTTAGTGATAAGTGATCTATGGATGAGTATGTATTACAGGGAAGTGTTGCATCATTGATAGCCAAATGTTTGAATGATTGATACTCCCATATATATATAATGGGTTATCATATGTTATTATCATCATTGTCCATATCAAAAGAATGGCCGTTTGGGAGTAATCTTCCCTTGTAGTTTCGAAGATGGGAGTCCCATGGAGTCCCCTAGAAATTTCACAACCAAACTGGGTTTACCGCACTTTGTACATTCAACAACCAATATAGGAGAATATAGGATCCAATATACGGTATAGCTAGATGAGTTGCTGAGCCGTAGTTGCTGAGACGGTAATATTCATCTGATAGTGACTGATAGTGAATCATGTCCAAGCCTCTGGTTGGTATCGCAATCATGTGGTAAAAGCCATGGTAAAACCATGTAAAACCAGCCATCCCATTAACCACATCATCCCAGTCATAGTTGTGTAGACCCAGTTTCACCTCTATTGGGATGGTTTATGGGGTTTATGGTTTTAAGATTTACCACATTACCTGGGTTAACCTGGTAACTGGGTCTACTGTCGCGTAATTCAACCTGCCTGGAAGAAAGCCAAAGACTATTGGCTGGAAAAAATCATCGAAAAAATCATTCAGAACATGTTTCTGAACATTGTCCATTGCTATGCTTATTTTTTTGTTTCTTTTTTTAGGGTACATCTGTTCATTTCCCATACACAACTGGTATCTGCCCACGGATGGCCGTCGCAGATGTTGAGCCCCAAAGATCCCCAGACTCCGTTCGGGGGCTCAGAGCTATTGCTCCAGCATCTGCTGTTTTTCGTGGTCTGTTTAAGTGGGTGGTTCCCACATGGTTCTGTTAAAAGTGTGGCACTATTAAGTGTGGTTCCATATATAAAATATAACCAAAATAAGGAAGCACTTCTGTCAAGTGTGCCACTATTTTATCAGTTTTCAACATATTCATACATATTCTATGATCTATGTTTGTTGAGGTTTTTTGGTGATTGAATAATATTGAATACGTAGTCATGTTGAAAAAGAGTGGGCATCAGATTCAGAGTTGTCTCCCCACTTGCGTTGGAAACCAAGTGACCTATCCAGCATAGTCGAAGACCCAAAGTTTGCTCAGCATTTCTCTGTCGCTTTAAGCGGTTGAACCTCACTTGGGGGGGAGGTAATCCCATTCAAAACCATGATATTCCCATGAATCTTGAGTTGATACCCCCTCCGTTGTTGGTTAAGTATGTTTTATCACCATTGATAACTTCTAACATGTTATAACATTTTATAACCATGTTAAACCCTCAGTTGAGCAGTGTTCAAAAACCCTGTCGGTTGGTTATTCAAGGGTGTATACTATCCAATAATATCCAATATATTGGGGACTATCACAATCCATGAACTGGGAAATCCATTCTCAACCAGCCAGTTTTGAAGGGGCGACGTTGCGAATGTTGAAGACCGCTCAATTACATGTCAAAACCAGTATATTCCCGGTAGTATTCCCAGTATACTCTTGAGTTTACACCTCTACAGTTGTTGACTTATCAATCACAATGTAGAACTTTAGATAATCATGTTAAAGTGGGACACCCATTGATAGTTACCATATGATAGTTACCATATAGTTACCATGATAGTTACCATGTTGCCATAAACCTCCCATTGATAGTTACCTAATATGTTTCCATCAAGATGGTGACGACTGGAGACGCTGCAGCCGCCAACGTCGCCGCTTCCAAGGCATCTTCCGATGTCCCAGTCCTTGCTGGTGCCCAGCACCCGTAGCACCTCCCCTGGGCGAAATGTGAGTCCCGTGCGACAGATGGTTCCCACGTTGTCGCAGCGCACGTGGCCTGGCTGCGAAAGCCTGCCTCTGGTAAACTTGGTAAACATTTACAGTTTGCGAAGCGGAAAATCACCATATGTAACTCAACTATAACTCAACTATTTCACTAGGGTCATTTTCAATCGAAAACTGTGAACAATTACCAGAGGCTATCCCCAAGTCATCTCTATCCCCAAATGAATCCCACATGCAACCCATGGTGCTGGTATATAAAAACCTATCTGGGTGACGTTGGACAAGGGCAAATGTTTGTAAATATTCCAGCACCATGGAGCATATGGGTCATTGGCTATGATTGGTAAGATGTTAATGTTGTGGTTCATGTTTCATGGACAAAAACATGAAAAACATTGGTCAAAACAAAAAAACTGTATATAATTGGATGGGTACAGTACTAGAAAGTACAAGCTTTTTTTCATTAAAAGGAACGTACGGTACAGCCAGTGTTTTCCTTGCGGACTCTCCGAGATGAAGCAAATAGGCAAAGGATCGTAAATGATGGTAAATGTTACCCTCTGGTAAACAGCCACATAATTATGGGAAATCACCATTTTATAGCTGGGTAAATCCACTATTTCTATGGCAATTGTCCATAGTTATGTGGCTGTTTACCAGAGGCTAAGTAAGTTACATGATCATAACTCCTATAGAATCCTTCTGTCCCAAAAGGATTACCCTCCGGTAGTCAAACATGGCGGTGGAACATCACTAAAAAACATCTCCAAAAAGATGAAATGGCCATGGACGTTCATAGCTGGGAAAATCACCGAACTAAATGATCTGCTTGGTGGTTTCAAACATGAATTTTATATAATTTTATTTTCCATTTCATATATGGGATCATCCTTTCCATTGACTTTCATATTTTTCAAGATGGTTATTGTACCACCAACCAGTGATTATAAGATGGGTGAATTTCCAGGAAGCCACGTTTGATGACACCAGAGGCTATTCCCATGAAAACATCCCCCAACAAGCATTGCTTCAACCCCTGTTAATCGACATAAAATCCCATTCATTCCCATGAAAAAAATCACCGGGTATATTGGTTGGTTATCCTATAACGACCTCACTGCGACCTAGAATGATGGTTCGTAAGGGTAAGTCTCCCTTAAAACAGCATAAAATAGATTAAACTAGCCTTATTTCATAAAAGTATCATAGGCTAAATACCAGTGCGTGACCTAGTTTCAGGTTAGTCAACTGTTATTTTCATTTACCAGGATGATTAGTTCTCTGTTTCTTTTCGTCAAGCCTCTTATCTTAGGCTCCATACTCAACCCGCCCTGGCGGTGACGCCCATGACCGCACCGCGGTCGCCTTTGGGTTTGGGCAACTCAGTGGGTGTCGGAAAATCAGTGGTTGAAATTCTTGAAATCTTTGGATCGAAGTGAAACCTGCTTGAATATACAATATACAGTAACAAATCTGAGAGTTTTCATCCTTTTCCCTGGCTTTTTGTTGCACACAAAATTGAAACCTCACTGTTTAACCGTAGGTCATTTGCACAAAAAATTTGTCCTTTTTTTTTGGGACCATTTATTTGGGGGATGTTAACCACAGATTGGGGGGTGTTTTGATTGATCCAGATGGAAAAAGTCAGCATTTCCCCCAGCTAGGTTTTTGACATCCCAACTTGGTGGCGAACTACCCACGGCTCGTTTTTGTGGGTTGTAACCCCAGTGATTTACATGGGATTTTTGTAGGGTTAATCCACTTATAACTGGGGTGAACTAACCCACTTATATACTGGGATGAGCCACCAAGAAGGATATTGCCAAGATAGATTTGTGTGATTCAAGATGTTTTTGCTTTTGCACTGCACTACTCGAATCTACTCGACTTGTATCGTGGGGGAATATACATGAATATACCATGACATCTGAGATACTCGGAAGATCCATCAAAGTGACTCGCTCTCAGTCGCGAGTCAGGTCCATACTGATGAGGTGTATATAATGGGAGTTCCACACATGCGAAAATGGAACACCGAGAGAAAGACGGCGAGGGTCAGCAGGTGCTAACACAGGTGCTAACACTGGGGCACGGGAATATTGTACAGCTATGTACAACTTCTTGTTGAACATCCCCATCTGCAACCCATGGTGCTGGAATATGAATCCCAACATTTACCCTTGTCCAAAATCACCCAGTCATGTAGGTAAATATATACCAGCACCATGGGTTGCATATGGGATACCCTCTGGTAAACTAACATTTAGCTGTTGAAAATCACCATTTTATAGCTGGGAAAATCCACTATTTCGACTGGGCCATTTTCAATAGCAAACTGTGAGTTTACCAGAGGGTATATCCATTTCCATCCATTTCCATCCTATGAACTATGGAAAGATCCACCATTTTTCATGGTTAAATCCACTATAAATCACCAGTCAGATTTGACCCCCACTGCAGTCTCCAAGGCATGGAGTCACGACATCTGCAGTCAAGGCCGGATGAAAAATGGTGGAGAAAAGGGCAGCTTCCAGGATTTCTCCAGCCGTAAAGCTTCATGGATTTTTCGTAGATTTCCCGGTTGAAAGCCCATGAAAACTGACATTTCTTGGGGATTTTCCAAGATTTTCACATTAAAGCTTCCATTTATAGAATGTTTCCTAGCTTTTTCCATGATTTGTCCATGTTTGTTAGGGATTGTCCATGATTTTCCCATGATTTTCCCACGAAAACTTCATTTATAGGGGATGTTCCCATTGAAACCTCCATTTCTTGTGGATTTTCATGGAATTTCGCAGCTATAAACCTTCATTTTTTTCCATTTCAGAACAGGGCAGCACCTGACGTGTTTATGGCACCACCGTTTCGGCGACGTCGTCTTGCGACGTCACGTCAGGTCCGCGCGGCCGCAGCTGCACCAGTGGGGCGTGCCTCCTGAGAAGTCGGGAGCCGAAAAAAATCGGTCAATCAGAAAGCTGGGATCATGGGACCAGAGGAAGGTTTCAACTGGATATGGGTTCTCCAAAATCATCCATTTTAATAGTGTTTTCCATTGCAAACTATCCATAAACCATAGATAATCATATACCCATATGCTCCATGTATAGTATATTTACCTACATGACTGGGTCATTTATGGGGTAAATGTTGGTAAATATTCCATACATGGAGCATATGGGTCATGGATGGATGTTCCAGTTGAAACCTGATACTGATTTATACTGATTTATACTGCATCTATATCATCTATAATTTAGAATATTACATCTATGAGGTTCACAGGAATATGACATATCATGACATATCGACATGACGGGAGATCCGCTACGAAACTCTGAAGTTCATCCCAGGTTCTCTGAAATTTCGATCCGACATAATATCAGAACTTCCAACAGGTTTCCTTCCGAGAAAATAGAGGCTAAACATTAAACATCTCAGACTTAAACCATGTTTTTCATGTTTTGTTTCTGTTTTCTCTTGGTGTCATCCGTTTTTTTTGAACACATCTTCTGTTTCTAAGGTGGGGCATCCACTTTGATCAGCTTCTTGATCTGGTGCCTCAGCGTGGAAGGGTTAGTGAAACACTATGGCATACTATGGCCACTATGGCTATTTTTTGGGGACTAAAAAAATGCTTTTTTTTTCACAGATGTGAAAACAAATGAAATTTGTGGTGATTACCCTCTGGTTATTTAACATAGCCATGGAAAATTGCCCATTTATAGATGATTTTCCCATTAAACCTCCATTTATAAGATTTATAAGGGATTTTCCATGGCTATGTTAAATAACCAGATGGTATGTGAAAAAAAAAATGTGGTGATAATCGTGGTGATGAAATCACCTGAGTTAGATTCACGGTATGATAAGGTGATTTTCAGCAAGTTAGAACTTGGAGGGCACCATGTTGTAGTTTTTTTGCACCTACAAAACTGGGTGATCGTGTTGGCAAATCATACAGCATATTTGAAGAGTGATGATAGATGTGGGTACTGGGACGGTTTCTAGATTTTTGGTGTAACATAGTTTGTAAATTGGTATATACAAATTTAACTTGGAAGATATTGGGCTGTGACCCAGTCAAGATCAAGTTTGCATAAGTTTACGTTATTTATATAATATACATTAAATAACTGCAGACCATAGTTACAGTATGTTCCTTTTGAACCAGGTATGTTCAACTCATTCCAACTCCATATTTTGGTGGGACATTCTGAAGCCGACTAAACACAGGTACCTCGCTATCTCCGACGCAAAAGCTGTTCAGAAAATCGGAGCGATTTTCCAACTCCAATGGTTTAGAATTTCCACCATGAAACACCTGGGAGTTTTTCCAGATTTTTGGGGAAGATCTCTCAGGAATATGGGAAATATTCTCCCAGTTTCCCATTGAAGAATATCATTGGAATAAATTTTAACCATGTTTTCCCATCGAAATGCCATATCTGATTGGTGGTTTCAAACATTTGTTATTTTCCATTTCATAGATGGGATCATCCTTCCCATTGACTTTCATATTTTTCAAGATGGTTATTGCACCACCAACCAGTGATTATAAGATGGGTGAATTTCCAGGAAACCACGTTTGATGACACCAGAGGCTATTCCCATGAAAGCATCCCCCAACAAGCGTTGCTTCAACCCCTGTGAATCGACGTAAAATCCCATGGAAATGCCATATGTTTGGAGAAGATCTCCCAGTTTTAGACCTCCATCTCCGAGAAACACATCACCCGGGGGGCAGGAACAGCACCAGAAATTCCAACGCGATTGGAACACTCGGGAGGTGGGAGCTGGGAAATCTTCAAGAACCAAGGTCTAAATAAATATATATATATATATATATGATATATGGATCTACATGGTAGATATATATATATATAACTTTGAATATATGCATAGTAGCTATGCATATATATATATATATGTGCCATCACATATATATATATATATATATATATAGAGGTAGCATCCTTCCAAGTAGTAGCTATATTTATGGTAGATACATCTATTAATGGGCTTCCCAAGAGCTGCGTGTTTTAACCACGGTTCCCTGTCCCATTGATCATCCCATTGGTTGATCGATAGGTCATCCCCATTCAATCATTGAAGAGTGCAAGTCACTACAAAATACTCTGGTTGATGGTGAATGATTGATGATTATTGTAGAATGGGGATGATTATCAATCATTGTAGTAAATCATCAAAAACAATAATCATCAATCATGGTGCAATTATCATTATTGATGATTGATGATGATTGATGATTATTGTTTTTTTTTTTCACATCATGGATGGTGAAAAAATCAAAACTAGATCTGGTTGGTGGTTTGGAACATTTTTTTTATGACTTTCCCATCATATTGGGAATGTCATCATCCCAACTGACTTGAAGTCCATGATTTTTCAGAGGGGTAGGCGTACCAACCAGTACATACCAGTACTACCTCAAAGCGGCCCATTGATTTTTTCCCGGACAGTGACTGGGAATGCTGGGATGAGTTGACAGGCAGGAGCGTTTCGTTTAAGACTGCCACTGTTGGTTGATGAGCTTAAGCCAAATTGATTTGGGTAGTATCACACTCCAGAATATTGGAATCCCTATGAACCAGTATTTATCGGATAAAACTATTGGTAGTATCCATTATTGGAATCCCTATGAAGCAACCAGTATCTATCGAAATTACTTTACTTCGAGTGATCCCCACCATGACATTTATCGATTTGTTACTGGCAAATCTTCTGGCATTCTATCTGACATATCTTCTGGCATTCGATCCGGCATTCTACCTGGCATATCTTCTGGCATATATTCTGGTATATCTTCTGGCATGTCTTCTGGCATTCTATCTGGCATTCTATCTGGCATTCTATCTGGCATATCTTCTGGCATATTATCTGGCAAATCTTTTGGGATTCTATCTGGCATATCTTGTGGCAGTCTATCTGATATTTTATCTGGCATTTCTATTTGGCATACCTTCTCGCATTCTATCTGGCATATCTTCTGGCATTCTATCTGGTATATCTTCTGGCATTCTGTTTGGCATATCTCATGGATTTTTATCTGGCATATCTTCTGGCATTCCATCTGACATTCTATCTGGCATATCTTCTGGCATTCTATCTGCCCGTTGAGGTCCAGCAGTGCACACTGAGCTGGGGAGGTCCCCGGTTGAGGTCC
>Ga0126342_10013677_pt1 | contig 14349 bp, 18 predicted proteins | sample Cyp1metagenome_FD_92528 | JGI IMG/M metagenome (GOLD analysis project Ga0126342, IMG submission 92528) | Coral microbial communities from Lord Howe Island, Old Settlement Bay, Australia - Cyphastrea 1 metagenome | ecosystem: Host-associated > Invertebrates > Cnidaria > Coral ...
TATATATATGTATATATAATACTTAGCGTTATCGTTTTTTTTCTTCCTTATCGTTTTACGGTGAATCGACTATACCCGGTACAAAAAGGCAACCTGCAATACTAAATCTAATTGACGGGGGTTTTTTAATTTCCTCACGTTGCTTTCTTTTTGGATTTCTGCGGTAATTGGGACGCCCAACGGAGGTTTCCTAAGTCATGGGGGTACCCCAAAATCAGCGATTTCAATGTAGGATTTTCCATGAAATAAACCATGATTTTTTTGGGGTACCCCCATGACTTAGGACATCTCCATATTGTTTGGACACCAAAAAGTCTGAATCATCAAGCAAGACTAAGACCTTTCCAATATACATCTCCAGGTCCGCCTTGTACAAGGCGGTACCCCCTAGCTGGGTATGATCCATAATCGCTAGTAATAATAGTTCAATAATGTTGGTTCTTCTGGTACAAGGGATTATAATACACTATTATGTCCCTTGTACAAGGGATTATAAAATAGAATCTATACTTACTGGTGCTTCGTAGGGAACCTTTCGGGAATGATCCCACTAAATCACTAGTAGTGTCATCATCCCAGCAACCCCCAGCAACCCATCCATTCCCTACGTTTAGCACCAGTAAGTATTTTAATTTAAAAAAAAACTAACCATCTATAAACCATATCCGAACTTGGGAGCCGCCAATTTCTTTTGCGCCAACTGCATTCTGCGTATGGAGGGAGGGATTGTTGGAATTGTATGATCCAAATTAGTGGTTTAATATGGTTTAATCCATCTGAAACTATCTAAATATATCTAAATCACCCCTAGGGTTGAACCATATTGCATGTTGCTTGGTAAATCCAACAGTTTTTGCTTGAACAATACTGGTTTGCATGTTGGTTGCTTCACCATTTTTCTTGGTTTATCCGTTTATCCATTGAAATCGTCATTTTGGCGCCTTAGACCAAAGACTCCCAATGATTCAATGGTCATCCTGCGGCTCCTGATCAATGACCCCGTTCGCATCCATGTCAAAGAGTTCCCACAACTCATCGGTGTTGGTGGTTTCCTGGGAGCCAGGGATCACCATCCATGGAGGACACCATAAGCGGCTTACGGGGCTGACACCAGGTTTATCAGCTTTATCTGAAACACTAAGATGTATAATTGTATGAGTCAATTCAAGAAACGCAAATGCTGTTTTCATCCTAGGGATTTCTCAATCAGACACATATATCAAACAATCAACAAACAAATTCAAGTGACAACCGGAATTCAAAACACAAAAGGAAGGCAAGGTGGCTAACACCAGGTTGTGGACAACCCAAAAAACTAACATGGACCCACCCACACACAATTTCTTGGAACTGCACGGAAGATGATATATATATATAAGTATAATATACGTATATATATATATACACACGTATAATATATATATATATATATATATATATAATGTGTATATATATATATATAAATGTATAATATATATATACAGTATATATGTATATGTATATATGTTTTTTTCAAAATTGACATGTGTTAAGAGTTCTCATCATATCCACCCAAAATCCCCATTTCTATTGCTTGATGTTCGTGAAACCCACAAAGTGCCACAAAGTATCTCCATCACCACTTTCAAGCCTTCGAGAAAGGTTCTTTGGGATACTAAAGCACCCATCTCTTTCCCCAGTCAACGGTAGTTACCCTCTGGTAAACATACAAAAAACTATTGAACATGGCCATAGAAATAGTGGATTTTTCCTTTGAAAATGGTGATTTTCCATAGTTATGAGGCAGTTTACCAGAGAGTAATAGTCCACTCAAATCAATTAATCATCGGGCAACCGGCAATGAAATTCTTGGTCTATATATCCCCATTAGACCAAGTTTCTGCTTGGTTCAGTCATACTTGTAAATGAATTGTTGGTCAAATTCCCCATATGAAATCTTCTTGATTAAGGTGGCATGCCACCATGTAATAATAGTGTTAAACCCATGATAAGGCTTAAACATGGTTAAACACAAGAGTTAGTCAACCCCCCAAAAAAATGATGTTTCCAGAAATAAAACTAGCCATCGGATTGTCCCTCGAAACAAAAAATATGCAAAGCGGTTTAATCACCATTTGTTTACAGGTAATTCATCATAAATGATCAAACTACATATGGAACTGTCCATCGCAAGCTATGAAATAATCAGGGTGTATCCCAATAACAATCAATCACCATTGATCATCATAAGTTATCAATCATTATTAACAAGTAATAACATGTAATAACATGTAATAACTATTACTGTCAACCCCGGATTAATAAACCCTGGTTTATTAATTAGGGGGGTACTCCCCAAATAGTAATCTAATACTTAAATGGTACCCTCCCAATTAAACAGCCTAGGGGTTTATTAATCCAGGGTTGACATTAATGATAACCATTAATAAAAACAAATGCCCTACTCTAAACTAACAGTTCGATGCGCAAAACCCACCCTTTGTAGATCATGTTCCATGCGTTTTAGCATGGGGTTTTCCACATCTATGTTAGTTTACCCTAGGGTATTAGTAATAACCAATATTTCTTTTATAGTACCAATTGGGGATGCGCCCAAAGATTTCCAGACTATCACAATCCAAATTATCCCCCGCAGATTGTCCAATCTAGTCTAATCTAGTGATCTTTTCAGTGTTTTTGTAACGATCAATAACCAGTAATTATCAATGTATATCAATGTTAACTAATAAATTAATAATAACCATTGATAACAATACATAACAAATAACATCTAATAAATCATTTCTATAGTGATCTCTCTGTTTTTTTAGTTTTCCAAGGCTCTGTGTTGATGCCCAAATGATAGAAGCACGTATTGATACGATCCGAGTTGGTCACCTCCGGTGACAGGTGACCATTTCATGGGAGATTCGTCCGGGAGCCATGCCATGGTATCATATGGAATATAATAGTGAGTAGATAGGTAGATAGGTGGTTAAACATCCCATTATTTATAGGATTTATAGGATTACTTTTTTATCCATCACATTAAAAAAGGATGGTTGAAACCGTACCCATAGGATCCATGGTGCTGCTATATATGGTAACATGGATCCCATCAATATACCCCAGTCATGTTAGCATATATACCAGCACCATGGATCCTATGGAATATGGAATATGGAATTGAATGGGAAAATATCCCGTGAGTTTACTATAATATATAAATGCAATATACCGATCAGTGTCATGGACCTCTGTTGTGAGATTTTTTTCACAATTCTTGAGTATCCTGTAAAGGGGGGGTGGGCCTCTATTGTGAGAAGTTTCTTCTCAGATCCATGCTTTTTCAGGAGGAGCTTTACCCACCTTTATACACCTTTCTTTGGGTAAAGCTGGTCCATTTACTTTAGAAAGCCATATCCATGTTAAAGCCTTGAAAATTCAAAGTTTCCCAAATAATTAGATGCCTTATTAAACCCTTATTTCAAGGGGGTACCCCATGAGTGACCCAGATCCTCAATAATGTAATTGTTTCGATGGCACCCTATTGTGCACAAAAACTTTTGGGGTGAAAAAAAGCACACAAAACCTTTTATCCACCTTTCTTTGGGGAAAGCTGGTCCATTTACTTTGGAAAGCCATATCCATGTTAAAGCCTTGAAATGCAAGTTTCCCAAAATAATTAGATGCCTTATTAAACCCTTATTTAAAAACAGCACCCAAACAATTTTTCAAGGGGTACCCCATGAGTGACCCAGATCCTCAATAATGTAATTGTTTCGATGGTACCCTATTGTGCACAAAAGCTTTTGGGGTGAAAAAAAGCACACAAAACCTTTTATCCACTTTTCTTTGGGTAAAGCTGGTCCATTTACTTTGAAAAGCCATATCCATGTTAAGCACCCAAACATTTTTTTTAAGGGGTACCCCACGAGTGACCCACTCCCCTAAATAATGTAATTGTTTGGATGGTAGCCTATTGTGCACAAAAACTTTTGGGGCCTTTTGGGGGGGATTTAAAAGGACAATCAATTGAACGTAGATTCAAATGAATTGAAAGCAAATTGGTGTCAATTGAAATCCTTTCTTAACAATAGATTTCTTTGAGGTTTAAAAGGAAAATCAGTTGAACGTAGATTCAAATGAATTGAAAGCAAATTGATTTCAATTGAAAACCTTTGTTTTCTATAGATTTCTTTGAGGTTTAAAAGGAAAAGCAATTGAACATAGATTGATTTCAAATTAACGCCTTTCTTATCAATATATTTTTTTTGAAGTTTAAAAGGACAATCAATTGAAAGTATATTGGTGTCAATTAAAATCCTTAAGTTGATCATCTTGAATTCCCCAGACCTGGTTCCCAAGAAAATGCCGAGTTATAGTGATTTCATCCAACGTATTGGAATCAAAATGGTACAATTAGGATCTAATTAAGGTATATCATGAGAACTTAGCCATCAAAACTGATATAATGGAATTTATACTTAGATTTCATGGGATCCTCTGGTCAAACATAGCACTTGATCATCCCTTATGGTTAGTGCCACAAATGATTCATCAGCTCATCTGACAAAGCTTATCTGGTTGGTGGTTTCAACCAACCCCTCTGAAAAATATGAGTTCGTCAGTTGGGATGATGACATTCCCATATATATGATGGAAAAACAAAAAAATGTTCCAAACCACCAACCAGTTCTGGATGATGAAGTACTTGACTGTGCATCGTAAACTCTTGTGGTTCGTATCCCTTGTGATTGTGAGTCGTTGTCTTTTTGTCACCCTCTTTGGAACAGTACAATGGGCGGGATTCCCACTCAACCAGTCGCCTTTTCTTTTGGGGGAACAAACAACATCTTCAGACATAACACACTGGTTGGTAGTATAGCTACCCCTCTGAAAAATATGAGTTCGTCAGATTGGATCATCATCCCAACCATTGGGGAAAATAAAAGCCATGTTCCAACCACCAATTCTTCATATTCTTGGTGAAACAATTAAGTTAAACCACAATGCTTCACCCATTTTCAAGGGTTGGTAAGTGTCCCAATTCTGGTTTCACCATGTTTCACCCACCATTTCTTGTGAAGCCCAAAACGCCACAGGAGGTTTAGCCATCTTTAGCGAGCTGCATGGTAGATGAAGTCGTCCTTGGTGAGTTTTGCATCCTTCTCAACGGAGATCTTCGAAAAGAGTTCCTTGAAAACACACACCGGTAAGCACTGCGGCACAACCGGTTGCTGGGGTGAAACACTGTTGTGTTTTCCAGCAATATTAAAACATATTAAAGCAATGACAATAACGATATGAACAGATCATTGGTGTGTTTCAAATATCAAACACAATAATTAATATAATTTTAAACCATTAAATATTGGTTTACTGTTGGTGTGTTGAATCATCCCGTTTGTGTATTTAATCATCCCTGATTTTTGAACCATGTATAAATTGATGTCGACAAAACATTGCCGTTTTTGGCATGTTCAAACTTTATTGCTGGGTTTTGCAACATTACTAATTCATCTAATTCTATTTCACCCAAATAGTTTGATGCCTATGGCATGCTATATCTATGGCTATCATTGGTTCCAAAGACTGTGATGGTTGATGTTTCAGTGATCCCCTTTCCCCACTCTAATACGTTTCGAATAAATCCCCTCGACTTCAACCCATGGTTCAGCTCTAAAGAATTTGCATTGATTTAACCATTAAACCCACAAATTTGGGTTATGAATATTGGATTATATCCACAAATTTGGCTTATAAATTTATAAATATTGGGTTCCTCGGATTTTTAATCATCCTTTGCCATTATGGGTGAACATTTTCATCGCCAAGGAACAGCGACTTCGGTGATCCATTTCTGACGCTCCTGCAGGATCTATGCCACCACCGAAGGATTTCCCTGCTGAGATCCCCATATTGAAAGTGTGAGTCATGACCTACCTTAGGTTAAACCAAACAAAGAATTCAAAGTGGAATTCAACGGTTAACTGAAAAAACACTTAGAATTGTTGATGAAAAAACTGGGTCGTTGCACAGTTTTTGTAAGCGGCCAAACCACCTCTCGCAGGAAAGACCTACAGGAAACCCCCTGTATTTGATGGTAACACCATGTAAAAGAGAAAAAAAACATGTTTTTTCTGCAGATGTTTCTCCAAATCAATCCGATCGAACCTCACGTTGCCGAAGCGTGGCACACTTTGCCTTGATTCTTCAATCACTTCTTTCAGAATAGATTGCAACAGTAACATGTGAAAATTACCCTCTGGTAAACATACAAAAAGCTATGGAAAATGGCCCATAGAAATAGATGGTTTACCTATTAAACATGATGATTTTACCTATTGTCAAAGAATCTAAATTCTAAATGATCAAATACCCTAAATCCAACATGGCTAGCGACATCCTCGAACTCAACAAATGGCTGGTGGATTGTCTACCAGGGCTGCCAGGGGTTTGGTGAATTTCAAACCATCTTTGGGAAAGAAAAAACTTGTGGAGCCAAAATACCATCTTGTTATTTAAAATAGCCATGGAAAACCACAATTTTTAATAGGTGAACCATCTATTTCTACATAGCCATTTTCCATGGCTATGTTAGTCATAACCAGATGGTAATTAACATAATCCTCCGTTCTGGACATAAGTGGGAACTTATACTATGTCCCAAAGAAATCCAAAGAAAACATCTGAAAGGCTCGGGGTGATTTCCCACATATTTCCACCACTCCCATCATCGAGCTGGGCTTGGTCATGGCTGATAGTTTACCCAGAAATATATAATCTAGCTATATTGTTACAAGATTAGATAATACGATATTAGAATTATGATAGAACTACTGAATATCAGAACTTATAGCAATCCCCAGAAAAAAAAATGCCGTTCATAAAGTCAAATCTTAGAATACTGGGTAATCAAATGGAACCTTTTCGTTTTTTTTTTGGGGGGTTATATACTATTCAAAAGACATGGTTACAAAGATTTGAACTGTATTTGAACCAAATTAGCTTGATGCTTTTCCCAGCAAACTTCCATGGCTATTTTCCATCTAGCCATTGGATAAAATTAGAAATATACTATAACTATATTAGAGCTCTATATATATATACACATGCTACCCAATCACGATAAAATAACTAAAAACTTGATAAATGCATGGATTGCATATATATATAATTTATATCATCACATTTATATATATATATACTGTATATAATAATAATAATATTCACCTGACTCCCCCGCTTCACCCGACTCCGCCCCGAACGATTCCGCCCCAAAAATCACGGTCACGGCGTGGCGTCCTTCATGGCCTCGTGGTGCATGGCCTCTTCATCCGCCACCTTCAAGGCCTTGGCATTGTCCACCTGGCAGAAACCGAGAGACACGTTGAGGAAAACCTGGGGAACACCTGGGGAGAAAAGAAAAAAAAAGACCTGGGAAAAAAATATATCAATATGGATATGGTTGTTTTGCTTGTTGATTCATATTCGATATTTTGGTGATGGACTTTTGGTGACATGATTCCAGGATTGAGCTTGTGTTTTTTGTGGGACATCCAAGGCCGTAAAGCGTCCATTTTTTGGGATCCTTGAAATCCCAGCCATAAATCCCATGGTTTTGAGATGTTTTAAGACTTGGGGATGGCGCACATGGCCTTGGGTTTATGTATGTTTATGTACCACATATTCTTGGCCACATTGAATGGTTTGTTGAATCCCCTCACAACTTCAACTTGCGAATTGTTCGGTGCCCACAGCCATCCCTAAAAGCACCAACACCCCACAGTGTTTGGAATCCCCACGAAGATTCCTGTCACGATATTCAGGCAGCAAAAGACCTGGGGCAGCTTGGGCACTCCGGATGACAAAAACAGCTCATTTTCCTCAAACCATCGTTTTTTTTTTAATGTTATTCATATGGGTATGGGTCAATACCTATAGATACATTTTTGGTGGGATGAACATCCATAAATCCCAGCTATGACTTGGGGTTCACTTACCAGGGTTTTGACCCATCCCCATATCTATTTATGTGAATCCAATGGCTGAAAGACACCACCAGTTTAGGGTAAACCCTCATCTGACATCGTGAAACCATCCTAAGATTGGGAGTGTCTCTCCGTAGCTTGGGCTCACTATGCCAATCTTGGAGATGATAACAATTATAAGAATGATTAGATACACTGCGCTAAATATCGTTGATCATGGTACATATCCAAATTTATCACACACAGATAATGTACCAAATTGCCAAAGTACCTATCCTAGCATACTATCCAAGGTGTTTCATGTTGTTTTTCCAGTTCAGCATGCAACACATCTTTTTCAACAGGCTTAAAAACCTTGGACTCCACAAAGGAATCGTTTACAACTCTGCCAGCCGGGCATTGGCTGAGCGTGACTAACAGCAGGAAAAACCTCTTTAAGAGGGAAAAAAACCTGCCAGTGATGACACTCTCCCTTGGACTCACATCAAGTGCGATTCGTCTGCCAAGCAAACTGCTAGACATACCGAAGCTCATCAAGGACCGCAGAGCTGTCACCTCCACTTTTCGGATCGCCCCATGCGACCACGGAGCCGTCTGATAGGAGTGCAGCAAATGCACCGTCCGTGGCCTGAATCTGCTCCACTTTCCTCAGCTGATCTTGCACTGAAGAGCTGTCTCCGCCTAGCTGTGGATCGCCCCATGTCACGATGGAGCCATCTGAGAGCAGTGCAGCAAACGCACCTTCTGTTGCCCGCACCTGCTGTACACCTCTTAGCTGATCCTGGACTGCGGAGCTGTCACCACCATGACGTGGTTTGCCCCACGAAACAACACAGCCATCCTCCAGGATCGCAGCAAATGCAGCATTTGTGCCCTGAACCTGCTGCACCATCCTCAGCTGATGTTGCACTTCACTGCTGGGTGGAGGAATGTTTTTGCCGCCCCATGTCACAACGGAGCCATCGTTTAGAATGGCAGCAAATGCAACCCGCGTGGTTTGAAGCTGCTGCACATTTCTAAGCTGCTCTTGCATTGAAGAGCTGTCACCACCAAAGTGCGGATGGCCCCATGTCACAATGGAGCCATCTTCAATTATCGCGGCAAATGCGCCAGTTGTGGCACAAACCTGCTGCACATTCCTCAGTTGATCTTGGACCGCAGAGCTGTCACCACCAAGATTAGGATTGCCCCATGTAACAACACTGCCCTCTTCCAGGATCGCAGCAAATGCACTTTCCGTGGCCTGCACTTCTCTCACATTCTTCAGCTGATGTCTCACTTCAGAGCTGTCTGCACCAAGAGGCTGACCGCCCCATGTAACCAGGGAGCCATCGTTCAGAATGGCAGCAAATGCACCAGCTGAGCCCTTAATCTGCCGCAGATTCTTCAGCTGATCTTGCATCCCGGAGCTGTTACCACCATATCCTCTGGCTCCCCATGTCACAACAGAGTTGTCCCCCAGGATCGCAGCAAATGCAAAATTTGTGGCATGAAGCTCTTGCACACTCAGATAAGATACACCCGAATCTGGCTCGCCCCAGTGTACAACTCTATCACCCCCAGGGCACCACAAAGCAAAGCCGGTGGCAGTTGCCAACAACTGTCCTTGTCCCACTATAGCTGTTAGCTGATCACCATCTTCAAGCGTATTCTGCAGAAGTTCTAGAGGATCAGTCAGCACACGCCCTTCTGCAGTCGCAAGCCTCAAGAAGGGTTGTCCAAAAGATTTCTGTGCCATCAGCTTCAAGTCCCCTACTTTGGAGGACTCAGGAATCGTAAGGCTTTCACTGCGACCGCTGGTCAGAGCTACAGTCAGCTGAAGCATAGTATATAGCTGACAAAAAGACACACTTCGGTCAAATCTTGAGCCAGCTACATTTTGGGTACAATCTACCCTCTGGTAAACATAGAAAAAAATATGGAACATGGCCATAGAAATGGTTGATTTACCTCGTAAAAATGGTGATTTTCCATAGTCATGTTAGTTTACCAGAGGGTAATCACAGGTATGAACTCATCTTCTTACACACCACCATGACGAACATTCCGACCATTGCCATTACCGGGGCATGGACGGTCAAAGCCCGATGAAGACCCTGGTGAACATCAAGATAACTGGTAAGTGGATGTTCATCCCCATCTAGATCTACATATATCACCAATATATATATATATATACATTGATACATAATGCAGATGTATAGCAGTTGTGCACCACCCCCATATATACATCTGCCTTGTCTAACTAGGGCCCCTGGGCTTCGCTTCCAAAGTCTCATTTCCATGCGCCAAGAAGCCGTGAAGAAGACATAGGCAGAGAAGATATATTCGATCCTCAGCCGATTCCATGCCGGGCCATGCCCTTCTGTATTGGTTATTTGAGGTGATGGATGTGGACCTGTGGATTTGAAAGGGAAACCGCCAAAAAGATATACAAGTGATTTATCACGATTTTTTTTTGCCTAGGAGAATCATTTTTTTGAGGTTGCTATATACTCTTATGTTGAAAAGGGGTTTCCCGTGGGTTCGCAGTTCATCAGTTCTGAAGCCCCCAAAATCCACAGCAGAAATCATCCCTCACGACTTGCTCGAGCACATGGGGGGTTCCTAAGTCATGAAAATAACCCAATAGCTGGATGCTTTTTATTTGCGGTAAAATCCAACCAAAATGGATGATCACTGGGGAAGTACCCCCATTTCAAGAAAAACCCTACATAGTTGGAACCATTTTGGTATTTCATATACGGATGAGAGGACTGTCTGGGCACTGCCGACTTGTTTCCCAGGTCTCCAAATATCTACAACAGGTGAGCGTTGTGTTCAACGCCCGAAATGTTGTCCCTGGATGTTTGTGAGTTCATGGATTGTGATAGGGCCCAAACACACTGGATACTATGAGCCTATAAGGCCCTACAATCATCAACAGGGGTTTAGCAGATTAGTTGGTGGAAATAACTAGATGAATCCTATGGTTTATGGTAGATATACTAAACTTGTTTTCATGGGCTGAAACCAAGAAGCTTCACTTGGGGGCCAAACCCTCAACCTGCTGAGCAGTTGAAGAGAAGCCCTCGTGACATGACCAGTCACCAAACGGCAATAGCTGGAGTTATCATACCATGTGCTTGGACATCCCTCATATTGCGATACGTATCCGATACGTATCCCATCATATCCCCAACAAGACAAATCACCATGTCCGTTGCTTTATCCTCAAAATTCCATGTTTAATCATATTTTATGCAGTTTGGTGGAGAATTCTGAATTTTACGCTGGTTACCCTCCAGTAACTTAAACCTGGCGATGGAAAATCCATCATTTATAGATGATGTTCCAACAGTCAGCATGTCAGCCAAACACATTCATCTGGCGACTGAAAAAAACACTATGGGACACAGTGGCAGAAAAAAAAGGAACACAGGCCATGTACCTGCCAGGGCAAAAGCAGCGCCGTACAACCTATATGATTCTGCAGCTCTTATTTTCGCTCAGGAAAGCAAAGCGCTGCACACTGACTTGGAAGAGCGGTCCAAAGCAGAGGCGGCTTCCGAGAAAAGTTACATGCAAAAAATGCAAAGACTTGAAGTGGACGTTGTTTGTGCTGCTGTGCCATATTTTCTTTAGAGGGCTTTCAAACTTTCAATCTCTTGTTTGACAGGCATGTGCATTGGAAGACAAGCTCAAAAAGACAGAAGAGGCCCTCTTCTGCCTGTTTCAGCTTGTCTTCCAAACTTGTCAAAGAGCTGCAGCCAGAAAAAGCTTTGTATAAAATCTGAGTCACTCTGGGATGGTCAAATTCGTCAAAGAGATGCAGCGAAAAAAAGTACATTCCAATCTGAGTCACAGAATCTGGGATGGTCAAACTCTTCAAAGAGCTGCAGCCAGTGAAAGCATGATCTCCAATTTGAGTCACAGACTTCGGGATGGTCAAACTAGTCAACGAGGTGCAGTAACGAAAAGCACCATCTCCAATCTGAGTCACAGACTCCGGTATGGTCAAACTCGTCAAAGAGCTGCAGCCAGAAAAAGCTTTGTATCTAATCTGAGTCACAGACTTCGGGATGGTCAAACTCGTCAACGAGGAGCATGCACGAAATGCACCATCTCCAATCTGAGTCACAAACTCCGGGATGGTCAAAAGAGCTGCAGCCAGCATGATCTCCAATCCAAGTCACAGACTCCGGGATAACCAGTCGCAACAAGCAAGCGCATCCTTCGAAAGCATCTTCTTGGATGGATGTTTCAGTGCTAGGGATGCGTACGTCACGCAATTCCGTCACCCTGTGGCCAAATTTGTTGACACACTCATTTGCCGGCTTGACATAGAAGATAACCTGCACGTTGGCAGAGTCGAGGATAGAATCTGAGACGGTCATCTGAAGATCATTCAGCTTCTCCCCGTGAAGGACAAACTCCACGGTGCTAAGTATCCGGGTGATCTCATCCTCTGATGGATTGAAAGCCTTTACTTCTTCTTTCAACTCTTCAATCGTCAGGCCGCACTGCCAGGGTGTAAACTTTGCCACTGAGCAGTTCCACATTGATGTTTCTTGCCATCGCAACACACAAATTTGCCAAGCAATCTCTGGTCTTGAACCACTTGAGCCAAAATGGCCATATGTTCCCATTGAAACCTCCATTTATAGAGGATATTCTAGCCACGAGCCCCTCAGAGTGTCCAGCGTCCAATCCCCCTACAGGATACAAGACCACCACAGCGTTGTACCAATCGATGCCGCCTGAAATGGCTTGGTACCTCTGCCGCTGGAAGGGAACATAATTATGGAATCTATGAAACCATACAATCATCCTGGAGTAGATAGAATATGGAATGTTCAACATATATTCCCATGTTGGTGATGACTTTTGAAATGTCCATATTCTATCTACTCCATGATGATTACCCTCTGGTGAACTAACATAGCAATGGAAAATCACCATTCTTAATGGGAAAATCCACTATAAATGGCCATTTTCCATTGCTATGTTAGTTCACCAGAGGGTATATATAATATATATGTGGATATAGAGAATATCGGAGAAATCTCGTGGGACTATGGTGGGATTTTTTTGAGGAATATAGGGGGAATAGGCCTGGGAATCTTATGATATCATTTATGGCATTGCGGAGGTAGAAACGCCAACAATCCATGGGAATTCAAAAGGAAAACCCTTCAAAGGTAACCCTAAACCCAACACTACATGCTTAGTAAGCCTCGCTGCTAAGCTTTCACTGGGCTCAAGAGACCCTCAAAACAATGCCAAACCTATACACACTGCCAAAGAAAATTAGTTGCTCTATAGAATGTTCCCCTGAAAATGGCCAAACAATGGCCCACCGTTGTACTTGTACTAGTTGTCTGACGAATAGTGTCCATCTAGTTGGTGTATACAGTGTATCCCCTTGGAAAACTTCGTCATCCCATGGGGAAAATCCAGGCAGAGTATCTACGACCAAACCAGAGTGACATCAGAAAATCAGAAATCTTAGAATCGAATTTGAAGGGATTAGCAACTGGGCTTGCACCCCCAGCTATAGATTTAGATAAACCTGCAATGTCAGCACCCATCCATAATCCATGTAATACATATTGTTGTGGGTTCCCAGGACAGAAACAATACGCCATACATGGATTCCATAGGATATTCATAAGTGTCTTCATGAATTGAATATCGTCGATTGACATGATGAAATTAATAACATCAACTTAGCTTAGCAGTTTCTGGGTCAAATTTCAGCTTGCGAGGGTACTTCTGAATAGCACCTATTTCCCCAAAGTATTTCCTGAGGTTGATACAAACAAAATAGCCAAACAGGCGTCATGCCGATTTTTTTCTAGTATGATCAATTAGCGAGGGGGATTCAAATTGGATACCCCAATTATGATTGTTATTAATCATTACTCATTACTATTTTTTTCTGATGATTATAGGTTTCCCTTGAAGAAAACAACATGTTTGGACGGTTTTGGGCTTTATGACAATACACACCAATTTCGAGTTTTTATGACAATACAAAGCATTTATCAAGCCCATGAACTATACCCATAGGATCCATGTATGGTATATATGCTAACATTTGGGGTATATTGATGGTAAATGTTACCATATATAGCAGCACCATGGATCCTATGAAATATAGTTATATAACATAACCCAATAAACTCATAAGTTTCACCAACATTTTCAGTTGTAAGTCAATTTCTACTTGGTGGTTTTTCGCCTACCCCTCTGAAAAATATGATGGAGTGAAAGTCAGATTGGATCATCATCCCCAACGACCTTGGGGGAAAATCATCCAGCCATGTTCCAAACCACCAACCAGTTATATTAGATATCCACTATTCAAAACATGATTTCTATGGTTATATTAACA
>Ga0126342_10013678_pt1 | contig 14349 bp, 14 predicted proteins | sample Cyp1metagenome_FD_92528 | JGI IMG/M metagenome (GOLD analysis project Ga0126342, IMG submission 92528) | Coral microbial communities from Lord Howe Island, Old Settlement Bay, Australia - Cyphastrea 1 metagenome | ecosystem: Host-associated > Invertebrates > Cnidaria > Coral ...
ACATATATACATATATACATATATACATATATACATATATACATATATATATGTGCATATATATATACATATATATATCATATATATATATATGTGCATATATATATATGTGCATATATAAATATATATATACATATATATACAAATACATAAATATATATATATAGACATATATATATGTATATATATGTATGTATATATATATATATATTCACCTCTGAAATTTAACTTAAAACCCCAAAAAACAGTCTGGAGGATGACTCTCCCTTGAAGTGGTAAATGACATGTTGTGGTTTCGACTTGCCCAAAAATGGATTGCTTAAACCATGTGTATGTGTGGGCTGCGTGCCGGAAATCTCCAGGAATCAGTTGATAACCCCCCAAAAAAAAACCCAAGTCCTTGGCTATGCTATGTCTGCTGATTCACCATGTATTCTCATGGTCTACTCATTCAATCTCCTCCAAATCGTGTATCTTCGATGTACACCGATTTGATTCAAGGTTGATGAACCAGTTGTCTGGGATGCATGGTCCAGCTGTCTGAATAGTCGACGAAATTCAAAGAGAATGAACTATGTTCAATCATTGCGGTTGACCAGAAGGAAACAAATATCCTAGATATCCTTAGATTCCAGATTATCTGATTAGTGAACCGTTCACCCATTTCTTCAAGAAAACATATCTAAAAGGAAGAAGCAGATGGCACAGTTAGTCCTCCTCTCAATGGAATTGTATTTCCCGAATACAACTGTACATGGATTTCCTGCAAGTGTTTACAAACAAACCAATTCTGGTACATAGATATAGCCAGCAAAAGCAAAAACGCTTGGTTTTTGGAAGTATGGGGAAATAATGGGAAATATGAGGAAATTTATCCACCTTTTGGACAAATGCGGTGATACCTCTCCGATCCAACGTATCTTCAAATCATTTCCAGTCCATTTCACCAAGCTTCCAGAGATGCAAATGAGAGCGCCATAAAATTGGTATGGCTGCTGTCCGGCAGCAGAAAATTTCCGGCATACCTCCATCCAGAAATGGGGCGCATAGTCAAGTGGCCCAGTTCCCGACCGCTGTGGGTTGGTTCAGTGGCCATTCAAATGTTTTCAAATCAGGAGATTTTACAGCATGACTTCACAACTTGAAAAGATGTGTACGTATATAAATGGAGGTTTCCTAAAGTTGGGGTATCCCTAAATCATCCATTTTCGATTGGGATTTTCCATGAAAGAAACCATCCACCTATTGGGGTACCCCTATGACTATGTATGGAAGCCCCCAAGTGTCACTGACCTTTCCAGTACCAATTGCCATCAAACATTCTGTGGGAAAAACGCGCGTCCTGGTGAGTTTTTGTGGGTTACACCATTTACTGTATAATTTATTCACTAGTTGCCTAACTTACATGGCCCATCTAGGTAGTCTGGTGACATTGAGATGTGTGAACACCAGAGTTTTTGGCCCATGCCCATCTGTGCTGTCTTAGTCAACTCGAGGTCGTCGTCTAATGATGTGCACCTTTTTTCCACGTCTAATACAGTTATGTGATGGCCCTTGACCAGTTGCAAGTCAGTAAGTCACCCCATTCATGGAATGCATAATCCCTTTTATAACCATTTTACAACCATTTTATAATTGGTAAAGGGGTTTAACCGAAAATTTAACCGTCAACACACCAACACATGGCCATCACCATCCCCTGACCCGTTGAACCCCGGTTTGACCATGTTCGTCAGAATGGGCCGAACTCGTCATCCTTGGCTCATCTGCCCTTTACTGCTTGAATCTCGCTTTTCTGTTGGTTACATCATTTTTTCATGCTGGTTGAACAGTTTAACCTTCATGCTGGTAAAAAAAAACACACATGTTTGTTGGAATATAGACCCTTTTGGTGCCATGTACCGTAACATCACTCACAAAAAATCATGCGGATTCTGGTTTTCTATTGGCCACATACCCATTCAAATAAGTATATAAACATGTTTTAATATCGATTGTTTGATTGGTTATCCCAATCTTTGAAGCATTAAAACCCTTGATAGCCACATATATGTATATATATATATGTATGTAATGTCATGTCAAGTCAGGATTAATCAACATCCCGTTATTAATCAACCTCCTCCTCCCCCCCAAAAAAAAACAATTTAAAAACAGGTGGTCCCCCAGGATTAATAAACCGGTGGGCCTAGCTCCGGTTAATCAACCACCACTTCGGAAATCCATGTTTTTAATCTAAAATTCTTCCTCATAGGAATCTGTTGGTTTACCAAACCAGGAGCGATGAAAATGAGCCAAAATGGCTGCGGATTCGGAAATCCATGTTTTTAATCTAAAATTATTCCCCATAGGAATCTGTTGGTTTACCCAACCAGGAGTGGTGAAAACGAGCCAAAATGGCTGCGGGTTCAAAAATCCATGTTTTTTAATCTAAAATTCCCTTCCTTCCTTCCTTCCTTCCATCCTTCCTTCCTTCCTTCCTTCCTTGGAATTCTATGACGATCTTATTGACTCAAGCCATATCCAAATGTTTATGGTTCAGAGTTGCTTATTATTAAGGGGTGGTCAAGAAAACCAGTCAGAAGGTACCCCCCCCTACCTTCTGGGGGGGGAGGTTATTAATCCGGTGTTTACATTATATATATATTAAATATGTACAGTATATAAACCCACAAAAATCCACATCAGTGATGTTTTTTGCGAGTTGAAACCCAGTTTGGCTGCCTTCCCACCAGCAGATCCCAGCGGCCTGTAGACGTTTGCGTTTGGAAGCTCCAGCTTGCAGAGCACCAGACAATCCTGTCCGATGGGACCCAAGTGACGCTAGTGCTTCGTGGGGCTTACAACAAACGCTATGGTGAAAATGGAGATATAATGGGAATATAGAGGGATATATCTGAATTATAACAGATTATAATGGGATTATTGGAATTGCCCCCCTAAGATTAGTATTACCCTAAGATTATACAACAAACATACTGTGGATCGTTTAGTGCTTTCATGGAGGGTATGTTATACTGAAATACCCCCAGTTTCATTTAATCCCAATTTTGTAGTTTCAAACGTTCAAAGGTGGATACTATACCTACAGTGGATGGTTGCGAAATCCTGCGCCAGTTGATCTGGCTGAATTGTAATATTTCGTAGGTCGTTGGGTCGATTTTTTTATTTCAAAATTAAAATAGGGTCTGCGTCGCAAGAAATATTGATATTTGTTTTACGTCGTCCAGGGCATTGCAAACCACGCCTAATGTTATGTAAAGGGTAACAGGGTACCGTAGGCTAAAATTATAAGCCACAAGCAAATAAGCGATGCTTGAGAAAGCCTGAACATACCACCCTTTACTGACTTTGGGGAAAACGTAATGTTTCAGCCATGCCCCGGCATGTTTTTCAATGGTGTGAAGCATGGCCAATTCACCCGTGCTAAAGCAGATATGGGACTTGGGCGCGCAATGATTTTTCAAGACGTCCAATTTGAGTTTTTCACGGTGCGAAATTTTCAGATTTTGGGATTTGTTTTATTGTGGATCTCTTGCAGTTCAAGCGTACCGTGTTTCCTTTCTACCCTTTCAGCTGCAGCGGGGGAGTGAATAGTGGCCACAACTCAAAATCCTCAATTCAGGCTTTAGGTCGATTTCTGGGGCGACGTCGGGTGGCGTCGTTATAATTCGGGCAGAGGTGATCGATGTTTTTTCCCATGATATACAAGGTTTCAACCATCTAAGTTGGCGGTGCAGGATTTCGCAACCATCCACACTAGCTATGGAAACAGTAGGAATATAGGTGTGTGTGTGTATAAATACACATATATAGATATGTACATATAAATAAATAAATAAATATATATATATATATATAAAAACATATTATATTTAAATACATATATATATATATATACACAGTTTTTTTAATATAAATATAAATATATATATAACTAAATATAAAAATATAAGTATAAGTATAGATATATATATATAGATATATATATATATAGATATAGATATATATATATATATATAGATATGTACGTGCATATCTATTTATATATATATATATGCATTTAGGGATTGCAGTAATAATACCATAGAACATGGTGCTTGCAAAGAAAGGTTTATATAGTAATGTGGAAAATGAAAATACAATGGGAACATAGTATGACATGTATGACGGGATATTGGGGCATATAACGGGGATATAATGGAATACCATGGGGATATAATGAGAATATACTGGGATAGATTGGTTATAATAGGAACAGGAAAGGATTGTTTGATGGCAATGAGAAGGAAAGTGACTGGTGATTTAGTTTTGATTTATATAATTGGGTATAGTATGACCATATGACCAACTGAATATGTGGATACAATGTGGAATAAACATCAGCTATACACTCAATACGCTCTGGTACTATTTGTTACAGTGAGCTATGAAAAATCACCATTGCTCAACATTATTCAAATAAGTTTTCGAAATAAATGGGCTGTGGCTTCCATAGCAAACTGATAAATCACCGGAGGGTAATTGATGACATTTTATAGATGGTAATTAATCAGTTGCAATCCAATCGTGCGATGGTCCGTTGCAATATACAAAACAACAGTGAATTTCAACTAACGCAATATCGTGCCACAGATCAACAAAACACAAAAGTTTTTTCCCAGAAGGAATATTAGCCCACATCCTCGCTATCTTCCCATTGACGTCGTGGTGAAATGTTATCAATATGTCATCCAATCTGAATGACAATGATCTTGAACAAATGTCATACATAAAGACCTGGTTTGAGGACCATGTTGTCCAAAAAATCATCATACTTCTTATATATGACCAATTTTTCCCCAAACAGTGTGTCCACATTGATGGGTTCTTACGGTAGTTGTAAAGGCCGCTGGTGGATCAGGGTGCTCCAGCTGGCCCGCGGCATTTTTCCTGTAAATTTATGTATAAAGTGGCTCATGTGAAATCTCCAAGTACATTTCGATTGGAAAGCCTCACACGAAGCGTCTGTCTGCGTTCTGGGCTGGGGCGCGGCATTTTTCCTGTAAATTTCCGTATAGAGTGGCTCTTGTGAAATGTTGAAATGCATTTCGACTGCAAAGTGTGGTCCTAGGTTCTGGGGCGCGGCATTTTTCCTGTATGTTTGCGTACAAAGTTGCTCTTGTGAAAATGTTGAAATGCATTTCGACTGCGCAGGCTCGCACAAAGTGTGGTCCTAGGTTCTGGGGCACGGCATTTTTCCTGTATATTTGCGTGCAAAGTTGCTCTTGTGAAAATGTTGAAATGCATTTCGACTGCGCAGGCTCGCACAAAGTGTGTGACCTCTTCCAGAGATCTGTGCAGAGATCTTCCCACGGGTCTCTTACATAACTCTTGCCAAGAGAACTCCTCTACAGAGCGTTTACAGACGTTTCAAACCGAGATCTTGTACAGAGACATTCCATAGAGATCTTTTGAGATCTTGCCAAGAAGACCCTTACAGAGATCTTGCCAAGAGACCTCTTATAGAGATCTTGTACAGAGATCTTGACAAGACACCTCTTATGGAGACCTTGTACAGAGACATTGCATAGAGATCCTGTTGCAGAGATCTTGCCACGAGATCTCTTACATAATTCTTGCCAAGAGAGCTTCATAGAGAGCTTGCACAGAGATCTCATGAAAAGATTTTGCCAAGAGATGTCTTATAGAGATCTTGTCCAGGAGGTCTTGCCAAGACACCTCTTACAGAGATCTGTGCAGAGATCTTGCCTTACGGTCTCTTACAGAGATCTTGTCAACAGAGCTCTTATGGAGATCTTGTACGGAGATCTCATGAAAAGATCTTGCCAAGAGATCTCTTATAGAGATCTTGTCTAGGAGGTCTTGCCAAGACGCCTCTTGCAGAGATCTGTGCAGAGATCTTGCCTTGAGGTCTCTCACGGAGATCTTGCCAACAAAGCTCTTATAGAGATCTTGTACAGACATCTTGTCAGGAGACCTCTTGTGGAGATCAGATCTTGTACAGAGACCTGGTGAAGAGAGCAGAAGTCTTGCTTGGAGATCATGTATAGATAGTTTGAACAGAGATCTTACTCTTAGGGATCCCTTACAAAGATCTTCTGTGGGGATCTCATATAGACACTTGTACAGATAGCCTTACACAGGGATCTTCTACAGAGATCTTCACAAAGGGAACTTGCAGAATCTTACCTGGTATCTCTTCTTTTCACTACTAGGGTCGCTCTTGTCCTGCTAGCTTGCAGCCACTGTTGCTTTTAGGTCCTTTCCGCCCTTCCTCCACCTTTCCATCATCAACTTCATCTTCCGCATAATCATCCTCATCCTCATCCTCCTCAACATCATCATCCTCCACCTCCTCTTCCGCAACATCATCCTCCTCCACCTCATCTTCGGCAACATCATCCTCCTCTACCGCATCTTCCGTAACATTCCTCAACATCATCCTGCGCAACATTTTCCTTCCTATCCCCATCCTTATCATCATCTTAATCCTCATCTTCATCCTCATCATCATCATCATCACCCTCATCCTCATCCACATCATAATACATTATCCTCCCACTCCCCCACACTGTTTGGGGTCTCTTGCCGGTATAATTTTCACCATCTTTTAACCATCTGACCTAGCACGGTCAAAACGCAGAACGCAAAACGCGTGTTCTGGAACGCGCGTTCCGAACGCAGGGGGGGTTTATAGTGGCTGTTGGCTCCAGAAGCCTCCCAATCCTTTTTTTGCTCCTTGCAAAAAGGATCCGCTGTGTGACATAGAGTTTTTCAACAAGTTTCCAAAGTCTTCTTGGACCTCTGTGAATAGCACAACGATAAAATTTGTGAGAGGTCAGAACCTTTTTCTTTCAGATAAAAAAAAGGATCCGGGAAGGGAACCTACTTGCCCCACAAACCTGGTGAGGCCAGAGCCTTTTTTGCTTCAACCAAAAAAGGATCCGGAATTGGGAAGATCAACTTTCTGGTGGCTTCATCCACCATTTTGAACCCATAGGAGCTCTCGAAATCCTTTTTTATTTAGGGAGAAAAAGGTTTCAGTGTCCAGGCCCAGGAAATACATAAACTTTGGGTTAGTTATTGGAAAAAGGATCCGCTCAGAACGCGCGTTCTGGAACGCGAGTTTTCAAAACGCGCGTTCCGAACACCAAACCGTACCGAAGGAACATGCTAAGCCATCTGACAACCATCTATCAATCATCTGACAAGTATGAGCCACGTATTAAGCATCTATTCACCATCTGTCATTCGATTTTCAGGGAAACTTTGCAGGACATCCCCATGTGGAGATTTCCCAAGTCATGGGGGTACCCCCAAATCATCCATTTTAGTAGGATTTTCCATTATAAACCATCCATTTGGATCCATTTGGGAGTAACCCCACTTATGGAAACCCCGCTATTTCATGGAAAAAAAATACGGTTTGCTGTAGCTTCTCCCCGAAAATCCAATGAATCTATCCACGACCTGTGCCTGCGCCCCCCCGCGCTGCGCACCGGCAGCGCCACCATGACCCTCTGTTGTGACAAGGGCTGAAAGCCCAAGATGCGGCCCCTGACGCCTGGTGCTGCCAACGCCATCAAGATATGTGTGTATATATATATATATGTATTTCACATCTGTGTATGTATATATATATATATCATACATATATGGATATATACCCATTTTTTTGCATACTTAAATATATAAGCATATAAGTGTATATGTATACATAGCGATTGGAAAAGAAAATTTGAGCTAAAACAAATATCATAATGTGTTATATATATATATATGTGTGTGTTGGGGTGAAGCTATATACATGTATACACATACATGTATACATGTATACATCTTTTTGTATATTCATATAAAACTCATATCAATGTATGCGGTGCTTTATTGGGAATAATATATATATATACACACATAATGGTGAATATAATTGGGATCTAAATGGTAGACAACAAGTGGATGATGGGACTGCTATGTAGCAAAGCGCAAAAAGGTAGAAAAGTTGGACACCTAGAAATGATAGGGGAATCATCATCTTGGACATCCTGGAAAAACTGGTCTGCATCTTTGTGGCGGTATGGAAAATGGCCCATTTATTTCGATGATTTACCTATTTATTTAACCGCTGCTTTCAAATGCTGAATGGGGAATTTGTTTGCTTTTTAGTTTGGGGATTTTGTTGTGGTCTGCAAATTGCTTGCACAATAACACAGCTGGATCGACAATCCAAATAAAAGGTGAAGCAACCTGGAAGAAAAAAGGTTGCCAGAGGGGGTAAACTGGTTGAAATGAAATGAGTACAGTGGCAAAAATTGTAGAAATTGAATTGAGCAGTTTCATGAAATATCACTGGCGGCCATTTGACTGTAATACTAGTAGCTTGTAGCAACCCTGCTGGGCTCGAGATCGCTGAGATTTCTATCATAAAGTTTATCAGTGACATTGGGTTTCCCATTGCCATCCTTGGTTGCCGGTGCCAATCATCATCCATATTTTTGATTAGACATCCTAGAGATGCTCATACCAACGTGCTTTTGGACATGAACAATCTCATTGACTGAATGTGTTTCAGCAATTTCAATCATGTTGGATGTGAATGTACACATACAAGTCTATGTATTGTATGTACCTAAATATATATATATATATATAATACACAGGTATACGTGCACATCCATCAACATATTATACATACATACACATACATCTCCACTGCAAAACAAATTCACATTTCAACTTGATCAGGTATGAGTATGAACCATTCACCAAGGAAAAAATGGAGCATGTTGCAATCAGTACACAGGGATAGAACTAGCTAAATGCAGGCCGTCGACCTCAGGTTCTGGCTGAACAGAATTACACAGCCTTTGGTTTACTAGCATGAAACCTGAAAAATGAGGTCCCAAAAATGATGTTTCTAGCAACCCCCAAAAAGATCGAAAAATTGAAAACCTAATATGTGGGAAACAGGAAACATCATTTATCCTGAAAACACAGTTCCATCTTTTTGGGATTGCCACACATACTACTGAATACAGTCCTTTTTGTGGCCCAAATCAAAGGTGTTCCATGCGTTTTTTTTCTGTGGTCCAAATTCTGAACCAATGTATGGAAGTTTCCACTATTGTGGCAAGAATTCTTGGCATACCGTTTTTTTAATCAACGTGTGCTGAGGCACCACACTTTTTGTTCAAAAAAGACCTGGCTCAGTCAACCTTGTGCTCAGGCTAGCTAAGCTATTTTTTTAAAGAAAAGTGTTGTTGTTGTTTTTATCAAAAATAATGTTTGCGTGCAAAACCGGACGGAACATTACAATCTCCATTGACTCAATATCAATATCCATCAACATCGAGTAACACCAATTAACAACCATTAACATCCATTCACATCAATCAAACACCTCTAGCATTAGTTAACATCCATTAGCACCCGTTAACATCCATCAAAATTACTTAGCACCAATCAAATCCATTAGCAGCCCTTGACATCAATCAACATACATCAACAATCATAACTACACATCCATCATTATACTTTGAGAAGTTTTGACATCAATCAACATACTTTAACATTAACATCCATCAACATCCTCAAAAATTCATGAGCATCCATGAACTAGTTCGAATTAGTTCGATATATCTCCCACAAAGCCTAGCTAAGCTGCTGGTCATGGAAAGTTTCCACCGGCTTCAGCCTGTGGCGGTTTGATCCGCCTGCACTCTCCATGCAGAAACTCAGACTGGCAAAGGATGTGTGTCGGGAACTGGTCAACTGCGTGGCGGAAGCGCTGAAGAAGTGAACCTCCAGCGGTGGCAAGGCGGCAAGGCTGAAAAAAATTGCTTGTCTCCAGGATTTTGTGCCGATCTAACCAGCAGAAATATGGATTGATATGTAATTGATATGTGATTGATGCTAAGTTTGTTGATAACTAGGTTAACTGGGGGCACCACCCTTCAACGGCAGAACATTGCAGGGTTTCCTGTCTGCCGGTCTGCCTGAAACCAAGCCAGGAAATGATGAAATGGATATTTTTCAACCATTTGTTTGCATCAAAATATTGCCTTACAATATATGGCCACGATTTATATCATTAAATATCATGGCTACATGGGGGGTTCATCATCTAAAACCATTGGATTGTGGGGTTCCAACCAGGGTGATGTTTTTGAATCCTTCAATCGGATCACTAGCTGACAATTATAGTGCCGATTGAACTGAATCACATGGGAAACTGGAGGAGCCTCAGGAGCTGTAAAGCACTGTAAAGGCCATGGCCAATTTCATTCCATGATTTTCCTATTTGTTATAGTGATGCATTTTCATAGCTAGGCTATGTTAGGGTGAACATTGGATAGGTTCAAGAACTGCAGGAGAGACCTTCCAAATTCCACGTCACCCCTTCCATTGTTTATCTTGGATACCCCGCAAAAAAAAAAAACAGTGGCCAGATGTGGCCAGTAGCTTTCCCCGTCTCAATACGTAAATGCGAATATATATATATATATATAATATTATCGATTTAATGTCTATATATATATACACATACATATGTATATATATATATAACTCTATATATATATAAATAACAACATCTATATATATATATGTATAATATGTGCGCAAGAGACAAATGCTGGTCTTTAAGATTGTTGAAGCAGTGGTGATGAGATTTGGCGCCTGTGTGGCATGTGCCACGGCCGAGGGGATTGCTATGAATCACGAAACAAACCCCTTGGTAAATGAACATAGACCCTGGCAGATAGGGGTTGGAAGATTAAGTGAAACCACTCAAAATGGATTATGTTATGATTTTTCCAGGTTTGAATTGTAATTTTTTCAGAGGTATAAATCGCATTAAATCCCTCCTTTTCTGGTGCTAAACGTAGGGAATGGGCATGGGAAAGGGGGAATGGAATTATGATTAATAGACATACATAGATATGTCTCATTCCATAGATATGATCATTCCATTAATAGGGATATGATCCATTAATAGATATAAGTTCGTTTCTATGGATCATTCCATTCCATCATTCCCTACGTTGAGCACCAGTTTTGTAGAGAAATCCCATGTCACCGAGCCGTTTCTTCCTGCGTCAGGCGGCATGTTGTAGACCTGCCACCGCCAAACCTTGGCCTGGCAACTCCAAGAAATCCACCACACGGCTCTCGATGGGAATGATCATACTGGCTTGCCTCGGCGAGCCAAAATGATGCCAATCATGTTGAAATACCCCAGTGATATAGGGGAACTTGCCTATATATATATATATTGTGAATAATTGTATGATATATATATATATATATATATTGTATTGGGTTATCAACATTGACCACGAAATCGGTTGGTGAAACCATGTAACCATGAGGATCAGGATCTATCCGATCTATCCATTGGTAGGTTCACAGAGAAACATCCTCAAACAAACGGTCACAATGATGATTAAAAAACACCAGAACAATGATTCCAGCAGCAATGGGCTAAAAATGCTTTGCCCCAAGTGCCAATGGCTATTCAAAATATCTCCCCAAATACTCTGGGTCATGGATAAGCTTCTCAAGTTTAGAAAGATAATGTCTTGTTGTAATATTTGACATCGACATGATAAACACATGCAAACAATTATCACGGAAATCCTATAGGGAGCTTTCCGAAGTCATGGGGCTAGCCCAAAATCATCCAAGTCATGAATGACCATGACTTAGTACTGAAACAACCATCGTGACTTGGGGATCCCCCATGACATAAGAAACCCGCAATATGATCCTGGATTTGCTTATCTCAGGGGCTTGCTTGTAGCGAAGCTTTGAAAAAGACATGGTCAAATGATTCATCACCAAACATATACTGAAATTGAGTTTCTGATAGGTTCTTACGAGATGCTTCTCCACTTAATGCTGAACATTGACGATACCAGACATGCACATAGAATCTTAGAATGTACGTCCTGGAAGACGTGCAATGGTCATCTTATGTGCCGGGGATATCCCAATGATATCCCCATTGACCATTGACTGAAGTTTACACCCATTTCGAAGGATTGATCCCACTTTACCCCATGATAGCCCCATCATACCCCCGCAAAATGATACTATGTAGTGATCAAACATTATTTATGATTAATATCCTCATCAAATAGTTGTTTTATACTCCAACAAATCCAAGTTTCATGGTCAAAAAATATCTACAATCTACACTCATGATAGCCCGGTTTTCAAGTTCTATGATGTTCTATCACAATCTACACCCATGATACATGTTATGTTGTTTACTCATCCACAATGTGGGCACCCAATACTATAAGTTGGTTTGTAAACTCCATTAAATCTACTTACTGTATAAGTATATATATATATATGGAAGTTTCCTGAAAATGGGGTACCCCCAAATCATCCATTTTCATAGGGTTTCCCATTATAAACCATCCAGCTACTGGGGTACCCTCATTTCAGGAAATCCTAATATTATACGTACATATACATGTATATATATATGTATATAAGCATGATAAAGCAATTACAGGAACTATTTCAACCAACTTAGCTATCTGTCCAACTGACCAAGTCCCATTGGCTCCAAGAGTCCCTCTGCTCTTGCTGCGCAGCAAGCGCTTCAACCCAAAGGTCTCCACCTGGAGGGCAACTGGGCGCCGAGGCGGTGAACACCGGTGCCCCGGGGTGTTGTGAATCTTTGGCAACACGAAAAGGGAGATTTTCTGGGATCTGATGGTGATTTTGTAGGGTGATTTAATGGGATTGAATAAGGGATTTCATAATAACAATAGTAACAATAATAATAAACAATAACAATAACAATATGTAAAAGTAATATGGGATTTAGTGGTGATTTAATGGGATTAATGGTGATTCAATGGGATTTAGTGGTGATTCAACGGCGATTAATAGGGATTTGACCAGCAAACATGGGGATATGAATGGAACCCTCTGGTAATTTTAGAGCTTGCTATGGAAGCCATGGCCCACTATAGTTTGATGATTTAGCTGTTAAATGACCAGAGGGTAACTAACAAACATCGAGAATTTCAGGAACAGAAAGGGAACAATCTGTAACAGAGATGGAAATATATATATATTATATTATATGATGATACATGGAGATTTGGGAAACAACTAACGGTTGTATAAACCAGCAAAATTTTCCAGAGCAACCCCGATGGCCCCGATGATTGTTCCTAGATCCTGAGGTGCCATCCTATAAACGAAGTGCATATGGGATGATTTAATACAAATAATAACATCACATAATTGGGTGATTTGGGATGGTCAACCTCAGAGACCACTTTAATCATAAACATGTGACTTTGCAAGTGCGATGGCGATATCATATCATGATTGCTGCATTTCCGGATGAAAATTGAGTCATTGACCCAAATTGACCCAATTGACCCCAACCAAATTTTGCCCAGTAGGGATCCAAAGATCTCCTGATGACAATGAACAATTCCACAAGGTCCAGCATCAGATAGCGCGTCACTGGGGGATCCTACCCTTCCAACAAGAGCTGGTTATGACATATTCACAAATGGCAAAGGATTATATATCCCATTCCCCGCTCATATAAATCACAAGCGAAACCATGGTTTTCTTTTGGGAATAAACACACATCTTTGGGACGTATTGGGTGCTATGATAGGAGGATGAGTTTTATACCCAACCAGAAATCCACAGCCACCTGATTCTCAGCAGTGCCAACAGCCAGGTATGCACCATGGACGAAACCTAACCTCAGCGTCGCTCTCCGCATGCGTTGTGGGGGTAGTCTTAGTTTGGTTCCCCCAGATTGCCAAAAGAACTGCTGATTCAACATGGGGAAACTCCACAATTTCGTTCGATGATTTTCGCAGTAAATGGATTTCCGGACTTTGCTGTGTTTGATTACCCGAGGGTTTTCCATGAAAGAAAATGAACAAAGGTCGACCCAGTGTCTTGAAATGATTGTTGATCATGAATTTTGACCCAAACACTGGTTGATATTGGCTGAATTCACACACACTTTTCACAATACGCGCTACGTAAGAGCTCCGTAACAAAAATATACAAAAATAACAAAACAGACATGCGTACTCCATGATATTCTGAAAGGTCTAAGTAGAGGGCTCGGTTTGGTACCATTGGCATCATGTCTTAAAAGAGAAAACGGGGTCATCCAAAACTAATGAGAGATTAGCTTTTGGCTACAACATGTTTTTGGTTGGGGTCGCTTTTATATACATTGAGGGTTCAAGCAGCTGTAGACCCAAATCTCCCCCGCAGGCGGTTTCACAAACCTAACCCAAGCCATGCCTTTCTCTACCCCATGCAGGCTGTTACTCCAAATGATAACAC
>Ga0126342_10013679_pt1 | contig 14348 bp, 13 predicted proteins | sample Cyp1metagenome_FD_92528 | JGI IMG/M metagenome (GOLD analysis project Ga0126342, IMG submission 92528) | Coral microbial communities from Lord Howe Island, Old Settlement Bay, Australia - Cyphastrea 1 metagenome | ecosystem: Host-associated > Invertebrates > Cnidaria > Coral ...
TATGTATGTATGTATGTATGTATGTATGTAACGTATATAACGTATGTAATGTAATGTAATGTAAATGTAAATGTAAATTAAATGTAATGTAATGTAATGTAATGTATGTATGCATGTATGTATGTATGTATGTATGTATGTATGTTATGTATGTTATGTATGTTATGCATGTTATGTATGTTATGTATGTTATGTTCTGTTATGCTATGCTATGTTATGTATATTGGAGATCCACCACATGGTGCAGATCTTCCTTGGTTAGCACCGGAGGTGTCACCATCGAAAGTATCGACTTTCAACCAGCCAGAACAGTCCTAGAAGCCATAAAATGCTGGAAACCACCAGACAGAACTGCAGCTGGAAGTAGTGATTCAAACAATTTCTGGTTGGTGGTTTTAACCATCTTTTGAAAAATATTAGTCAATGAGAAGGATCATCCCATATATTATGGAAAATAAATTTCATGTTTGACACCACCAACCAGATTTAGAATCATCTTTCATTGCCAGTCCGAACTCCAACTAGAGTAACCCAGCACCAAAATCTGGGACCTACCAACATGCAGAATGGAAAATTCACATTCTAAAAATGGGGATTGTCCAGCCATTGGATGAAAGTGCTTGCTCCAACACAGCCAAGAGACTTTTCCTTCATTTGCTCCTGCAAGTGATCACAATCTTTGATCATTTGCAATAGATTTCACCTCTTTTTTCTGCGGCATTTCTTTTTTTGGAAGTTTTAACCGTGTTGAAGGACAATTTTTGATGTGTGTCTACTGGCAAATGCTACATCCCTGTTTTCATGATACTGTCATATTGCCCCGCCACTCATATTCATATGACCAACCGCACTTGTTAGTTCTTAGTCATTTTCTCGTTTCATCTGGAATTTCAGGGCTGTCCTGTTGCTTTGCAGCTGCCTGCGCAAACTATTATTACGTCCGAATCGCGAAGATCCCACAAAAATTCTCACCAACCTGAAAGGTTCGGTCATTTTAAGATAATTACCCCAATCCACTTCCCATCATTCCAGTGACATCGCAGAGAATCCACAAATGTATAAACACATACATCCCAGCTATATCCCAACTATATCCCACCTAAAACCCTGCAAATCCCTAGTGTTCTTGGGTAAACCTCCCTTTTGGCTGGTTCAAATCCCCAAACATTACCCTCTGGTAAACTAACATAGCTATGGAAAATCACAATCTTTAATAGGTAAATCAACTATAAATGGGGCATTTCAATAACTATCTTAAATTACCAGAGGGTACAGTACTTCCTTTGCCTTTCCATCATAGGTGAAGTTGTTTGGCCAGGTGTGCCAGGTGTGCCGGAGAGACTTTTTTTCTGACTGCGCTTGGCATGCGCTTGGCATTTTGGGCATTTTGGGTGCCATAAAAAGGATCCGTGTTTCAAAAACAACATGATTTACCATTCATGAAAACTTGGGATATCCCCAGTCGGATTGATAGGGGTTGTAAAGGGGTTGTAAACCAAAAAATCATCAAGCAACATTTATGGTCGCAGTTTCCCCATAGTCTTGATGGTTAATGTTTAATCAGTCATGATTAAAGATTAAAGCCTACAGGATGGTGCCCCAGTTATAAGTTTTATGTTTGTTGGCAACCCCATGAATACTAGCGAGTGATATCTACCATAAACATTAATTCAGCCACTTATCCATATCTCAACTTGGCTCGCTATCTGCTTCGGGGGCCCCATCCTGTGGGACATGCTGGGTATGGGGCTTGATACCACCTGAATATTAGCTCTGGCAATACCATCTGGTTATTTAACATAGCCATGGAAAATCCCAATTTTTAATAGGTACACCATCTATAAACGGGCCATTTTCGATGGCTATGTTAAATAACCAGAGGGTATATATATATATGTCATCTATCTCCGTGAATTAGAATCCCATTCCATCCTAGCATATCTACATCAATTTAAAAGTAATTCACCAACCTGAAAAAATCGGCTCGGGGAATGCTCCTATTTACTAAACATCATCATTATGTGCGGTCGCAATATCACTTGTCCAGACTTATCTGTTCCTAATGTTGAACACCCGCCAAGAAACCATGGTTTAGTAGGGGATGAAACCACGTATTTGGAATATTCAAATGGGGCTATTGATTTAGCTCTGGCAATAGATGTGCCATTTTTTGATGACACCCTATTGATGATGCTTAAAACAGCATAACCAGTCATAGTAGCAGCATCGTTCCGGATTTCCCACCCCTTGTTCCTGATTTGCTTCTCTCGCGCTTGAAGCCTGGCCAAAAAGAACTGGCTATATGGCTGATTTATGCGGAATTATATCTACTGCAGGGGATATAGTATAACTATATATATATATATGTATAATTAAATATTAAACTATATATATATATATACATATTATCTAATTAATGATATGTATATATATATATATATTGGGATAATAAACAACAACATCTACTGGGACAATCAATGGATAAATGGTGCTTCAATGGGCTTTAAATGGTGCTTTAAATACCACTAATTCACAAACCTTAAAACAACTGTCGATTCCCTGGCCGTGGAAGTTGAAGGGCACCCCGAAGGTCCACCGCTCAGGGCAGTTTGCCAAGCTCACTGTCAAGCCGCGAAGTCGCCGAAGTCAACAAATGCTATTCTTCCAAAGAGACTGTGCTTTCAGTCGCTCCATTTGTATCGCCGCACGCCACAGATCTGGGCTTTTGCTGCCTTTGTATAAGGCCTTCAGCGCATCCATGTCAAAATGCTTTCTTTTCAGTTGCACTCTCTTCCGTGTGTCACAACACGGCAGAAAGCCACCTGTGCTCGATTGCTTATCCAGGTACCCCAATCGTTGAATGGTTAGTACTAAAAATGGATTGGAATCTGTGGTCCCCCCCAGGTCTGGAAAATCTTGACTCACACCCATGTGGCTATGGGTCAATACCTACTAATACCATTTTTAGTGGGATGAACATCCAATTACCAGCTATTTTGGGGTTCACCAGGGGTACAAGGTTTTGACTCACACCCATGTTGGAGTTCCTATTTTCCAGCCTGAAAGCCAGCTTCTGGACTTCTTCTTACCTGTCAGCGTTGACCTAGAACCTGGACATCGCTAAACCGCTAAACGTTTCACCGAGAGAAAGTTGAACAAACCAACAACATTCGGTTTCAACTGCAAGCTGAGATATAAAACTCCATTTTTATTCTTGAGTTGATATCACCACAACATAAATATGAAGTTTTATATCTTAAATACAACAGTAGCCACATATCATCGCATCTTTTGCTGTAAAAAGAAAGGCCCATGGGCTTCGGTTTCAGTCAGGTTCAAAACAAAAAATGTTGCAGCTTGCCATAGTTTGTTGGCAGTGTAGAAAACAATCACAATTCCTGGTATTTGAATCCAATTTGGCAATGGGGTTCAGCCCCAATCCTCCTCAGGGCCCCTCGTTTACGCAACTCCAAGGACTATGGTTTATTATACGCAAATATACGCAAATAACGAACTAGTATTCATTTTTTTTTTTGTGGCTTTCTAGTTATCAACTTCTTGGTGATTTTCTCCTCAATTTTCCAATCAGACCCAATCAGGTCCCGGCTGGTCGAGGATGGCGATATCTCAAGCTGAAGTCCCTCCAGCGACTCGCCTCTCATGGGGCAACGTTCACCAAAATCCATGGGCTCATGGTCCCTATCCATGGAAGTCATTCGGTGCCAGTCTAAGTTTACATACCAAAAAGGCTAGTTTCTTTTGCTCGATATTATATATATACATGTTTATACAAAATATAAACCCATGTATGGTTCCAAGAATGGACTTGTAGGATATCCTCAAATCCCAAAGTTTATGAATCTATCATCATTTCCCTACAAACACGACAATTTAGCACTGGCAATTCCGTAATTTTCAGACACAACCATCTCACATGGTATGTTATATATTTGTTAATGTCCATTAACTGCATCCCACAATATCACTAATCGCATCCCCCTAGTATTAAATACAAGCAAACTGCAAGCTCCGACATGAATCAGTCCAATACTAAATCAGGGGCTTCGATCGGGGGAGTTTGAGATTTGGGGGAAGTGATTGTTCAATAACAATCCAACTAAATCCAACTATATCCAACTATATCAATCTATATTCCTTGGATCTCATCCCATTTTTCGGGTATCTCCCCCCATCATGGTGGGGGGTTTTCCCCTTGGATGGGCATCCGGGAAACTCCACCAGGAAAAACTTTCCCATTTTTCGGTTGGTGGTAAATTTTCCACCATTCCCAGGATGGGTGGTAAATTTATGGCATTGTTTCACATCTTTTTTCGGGCTATTTCGAAGGATTGTTCGGCACCATGAGCCCAAGTAGCGGGGACCGCGCCTGGCATCTCCGTCTCCAAGGATGGTAAGAGGGAAAAAAGGGCACCGGCAGAGACTTGAGCTTGGATCATATCCTTGACGACCAAAGGAAAGGATCTTTGTTTTGGGGAAAGCATCCATTCTGACGAAGGGGGGGATACCCTCTGGTAAACGTTTACAAAAAACGAACTGGAAAGATCCACCATTTTTGATGGGACAACTCACTATAAATGGCCATTTTCAATAGCTATGTGACAAATTACCAGAGGGTAGTCGTTTTCAATCATGTTCAGTTCAGGCATATCCACATCAATTGTTTTTGCAACATTGTGGGGTGTTTTTACCATTGAGTAAACGATTCGCGAAAGATGAAAAACATACGTATATTTCTAGTATACACCTCTAGCACATCATTGAGCAAATAGTAAGGGTCTTTTCGCTCGCCAAACATGTTTTTTCCCCAAGCGTTGGGCGGAATGCAACCGGGTTATCCTTGGGATCTTTTTAGCCATGCCGTAAGTTCCTGGGGTCACAACCATCCCGGTCAGGTTGTCATTTTACTGCGAGGGGCGAGGGTTTAGGCTTCCACTTTTAACTACCATCTAGTTATTTGACATAGCCATGGAAAATCCCTTATAAATGGAGGTTTGAATGGGAAAATCATCTAGACATGGGCCATTTTCCACGGCTATGTTAAATAACCAGAGGGTAATACAAACAGTCCTGAAAGCTGCTTTTTTATGTGTTTTTTTTCCGCTTCAACCGGTGAAAAAAATCGGGGGTGTCATCAGTGTCATCCAGTAGATGCACCAAACATCCGTCCCTTAAACAGGAGAATTCCTTTCGGGTTTACGCACGTAAAATGCAACAAAATCATCTTCCAGGGCTCCAAAAACTCATTGTAGCCCACAGGCACATGGTCGCGGGTCTTGGTTTGCCTTCAGTGGCTTGAAACAGCCAAGTTGGATAGTAACAAAAACTGGGAGATCTGATGGATGGTTGAGCACCTCCAGAAAATTAACAAAGCAAAATGGAAAACTCACCATGAAAGTCTATGTTTTTTTCCACATGGAACACTGTTGGATTTCCATCTGAGCCTTGTTCCAGAATCGCCATTCCATTATACTGGTTGGTTAGTAAGGATTCCCATAAGAGATTGTGATAATGCCCAAGATGGTGAGTAGTATCATCCCCGAACTATGTCTTTCTATGAATTTACTGGAGGCGAGTTGAACACCGAGCACCGTTTCATAGAGGTTGACTGACGTGACGATGCGAAACAATTCCATCGGCAAAGAGGAGAGGACATCCACTTTCAGGGTATTTTCACGCAATCTTCCCGGACAATAATAGATAAGATAGATAAGATAGATAAGATAGATAAGATAGATGAGATAGATTAGCCGAACCAGTAATAGGTTGCTGTTTATTCCCCATGCATTGATGAGTCCTTTTCCCACGGCTGGTTCTACCTCCATCTCTCTTGGATACATCAGCCAAATTGTGACTTTTTGATGATGCAGGGCCAAGAAATGCCAAACAAATGGATCGAATCGGCAAATGGCCAATCCTGGCAAATCCTCACCTGTATTCATTCCCAGTATCTCCTCGTTGTTACCTCTTTTAATTCTCCCAATCATACCACCTGATGCTGATCTCATTATCCCCATGGTTTCATGAGTTTATGGCCCAATAAAGTGGCTACTCTAAACCATATGAACACCCACCAACCAGCTTGGATTTGCGATCCAGGACTTCCCATGGGAAAAAACGCTTCATCAGCCAATCCAAGATGTGGAGGTTTCCAAAAATGCGGGTACGACTGGGGATCCAGCATTTACGCCTCCATATTTTTAGCAATTAAACCCCACCAAGCGGTACAGGATTGTGCCCCACAGTCATAAGTTGATATATAAACCCCATCAACTAGTTAGTTATATCTACCAGAAACCAGACTTAATTCAGCCACTGCCATTCTCAACTGAACGTTAGCTGGTTTAAGGGGGCCCCATCCTGTACTTATCATCCAGTTATAAATCCCTCTGTCATTCCATTATACTGGTCGGACCAAAATTGGTTCATGGGGATATCAGGGGTTCTTGGATTATCATACCCACCATCATTCCCCAAACATTTCCAAATAGGCTTTAATAATGCAACAGAATAATGGTTAGTAATCCCAAATATATTGGTTAATAATGGAAACTATAATCATTTGGGATCCACTGAAAAAAAACCCGTTGGGATCCCCGAACTAATCATCAACCACTAGTTCCCGATATTAACAAATATTTGATGATCCATTCCCAAGATGATAAATAATCAAATATGATCCATTCTAAAATGACTTCCCGGATGATTATTCCGGTAGTACCCAATATGTTCCATTCCAAAGATGAGCAGTGTTCAAAATCCCTTTATCATTCTATTTAATCCTGGTTGGTTTATAGGGATTCCCCGCTCTTGGGTTACTATAATCCCGCATAATTGGGTAGTATAATCCCTTACAAGGTGGGTAATAATGATTGATTATGGTTGATCATGGTGAATACTGGATTATTTATAAATCTCCCATAATTGAACCCCCTGAAAAATATTAGTCAGTTGGGATGATGAAATTCCCAATATATGGGAAAATAAAATTCATGTTCCAAACCACCAACCAGATATTCCAGCCCATTCTTAGACTAAAAGATAATCCCATTGATACCAAAAGACTAGTTAGGATTAAAGTATCCATGTAAGATTGACCTAGCAACCAAGCAGGCTTTGAACACTGCTCAGATTGCCATAGATTGCCCGCCTGATTCGCCAGGCGCGCTCCGTCCCAGTGCCACGCAGTGGGGTGAAGCCGCTGCCGAAGCGAGTGGTGCCCAGGTGACGACCGCAGGCGCAGAGCCTGATGGGCTGGAAAAATGGCACATTTTGCCATGGAAAAAATGGGGGAAAACATAGTGTTTTCCATGGTGATTTTAACCATCTGGTTATGACTAACAGGTCGCCATGGGAAATCACAATTTTCAATAGGTAAACCCCTATAAATGGGCAATTTTCCCATAGAAATAGATGGTTTACCTAGCGACAAAAAAATGGGTGGGACTCCTTTCCATGGCGAGCTCTTAGTCATAACCAGGCCGGGTACATTCGGAAAACATGTGGTGGAACACCATGGTGATTTTAACCATAAGAGATTTAGGGATTCACTATGGTGAGTTTATGAGAGCTAACTTGGTGAGTTCACTATGTTTACTGGTGGGTTTATGTGCTATGTTTAATATAATATAACTAATATATAACATAATGTTTACTTTACAGTATAAGGAATCCCTACTTGAAATATCATCCCATGGATCGTAAGTGGTTAGTAATAGCTCATCTACTGAATGCAGTAACCACACTTATTAACGAGTTACGATTTGTGGGATGATCCTCCAAGTTACTCAGTCAATTGATGATTCACAACCCTGATTTTTTTTGTCACACTCAAACAATCTAAACATCTCTACACAACTAGGTTGTATTGGTTTGGGCATGGAACTTTTTCTTCTGACAGAATGGAATATGCTCGGTATACCATGACCAATCTTGGATACCCTGCAAAAAAATAAAAGACTAAAGGATTAAACTAGGCACGGCGTCAGCAACTACCCATCCAAGATTGACCTAAATATTGGCCATCCAGACCAATTTTGATGGTTTTTACTACTCATTTCTGAAGAATTTGGGTTTGGCCATCCCGCAGTTGATGCCCCATCCATGAGAACATGCAAAAAAAGTTGGTGTTTTCTGCCGCATTTTCAAACACATGCCGAATATCATCTGAAGTTGGTCACATATCCCATTTATCTCAATCCCCGAAATATTCCCAATCAAATCATCATTTATCTCCCATTTCTATCCAATAATTCAATGGGCTAAGGGAAGCATCTATAGGAAACCATGGAGATAAAATCCCAAAATCTAGGGGTTCTACATTTTTCCATCAATTCAGGGAATATTCCACATCGTGATTCCAATCTATACATATACAGAATACAGCAGCTTTACATGGTATATCCTATTTACATCCAATATGTAAAATTGGATTGGTAACATTTTTTTAGATTTGCCCATATTGTTTTGATGGTACCCACAGATTTCTGGTGAAGATTTTCCCAACAAAACCAATCCATTGACATGTTTGCCCCCCAAAAATCCGATATTTGTCCCATCTCGACACCTCTCCAGGCGTCGATGCCGAAAGAGACCCAAGGAGATAATATGCCAATTAATATCTGGTTGGTGGTATACCTACTCCTCTGAAAAATGTGAATTCGTCAGTTGGGATGATGAAATTCCCAATACATGGAAAAATAAAACATGTTCCAAACCACCAACCCATTTCTCATCATTTTCTCAATCCCTAGGCTGCGGTATCCGAGCAACACACCCGCCGTGTCCATCGCTGCATCTGAAAGCGAGGACATCCGGATGTCGAAAGGAATGGATATCTGACCATGAACATACATTACATAAATATTTATAGGTCATATACCTATAAACATACCATATATACCTAAACATGTACATATATATATACACACTCTATCTATACCTATATTACTATATCTTGACCATAATTACATTTATAACAATGGGTCAGTATAATTATAGCTATAGATATCGTATATCTCCAGGATAGGTCAGCATATACATATATCATACATATATATATATATATGTATGTATGTATGTAGGTAGGTAGGTACGTAGGTAGGTAGGTAGGTACGTAGGTAGGTAGGTAGGCAGGCAGGTAGGTAGGTAGGTATGTATGTATGTATGTATGTGTGTATGTATGTATGTGTGTATGTGTGTATGTGTGTATGTGTGTATGTGTGTATGTGTGTATGTGTGTATGTGTATGTGTGTATGTGTGTATGTGTGTATGTGTGTGTCTATATATATATATATATGTATATAGCATATATACATATATGTGTATACACGTGTCTGAACATGGTGTTGACCCATGAAATAGCAATTTCAATGGAAAATACCATGATTAAACAACAAATTGTCTGAACCACAAATTTCAGCCATCCATCACCTTTTCTACTGATCATCTCCTGTCTTGATCCACTGGTATTCGTTGGTTGAAAACGGTTTCCTATGTTCATAATCCGCGATGAAAAAGATAGTATAACTCCTTACTTCATAACCAATCAACGGTTTGGTATTTTCAATGGCTGATATGGGAACATATTTTTTTCCACAACTTCTATGACTGATGCATTGGTCTACCGTCTCCTATCCCAAAACGATATGAGAGGTTTATTGGTGCGCGAAGGATCAACCAACCAAACATGTAGAACTTAAATTTCTATAAAAACCCTAATAGCAACGGTGTTTTTTTTTTTGTATGGCTGGTTGCACCGAACACTTGTTCTGGCTAGTTGATCAAGATCCGTAAGAAATATAAAACCCTACTGGAGATATAGGTCACCCAGGTCACCCTAAAACCCTAATTTCATCGTCGCATCGGACATGTCCTGGCAACCCCATCGGCAAGTTGTGTCGGACCTGGAAGTCCAACATGACCACTGCTCGAGGACTGCCAGACATGCCTTGGAGATGGAGGAGCCTGATTTTTTTTTTCATCGAAACATGGGGGGGCAGGAAACTGTAAAGGGTTGGTATTGGATGGTTGATGGTGAATCATGGTTATAATGATAGTTGATGATGGTTACCCTTTGGTAAACGTTTACAGTTTGCGAACTGGAAAATCTCCATCTTTGAGAGGTAAATCAACGAACTCAATGGGTCATTTTCAATAGCTATGTTAAATTAGCAGAGGGTATTGGTAAAAACCCAAGTGTATGAAACCCGATTTTCAGAAAGTCTCAGCATCGTCTGAGTCTTAAGGAAAGAAGACCTGACACATTTTTCATGATTGCCGACCTAGTCTGTATAATATATGGATATTTTCCAACGCCCACCCACGTGAACCATTGAAAATACTACTATTCAATCTCATTAATTATACTAGTTGGTTGATAGGTTTCCCTACTATTCGTTATAATCATCCCCAATTGGTAGTATAACTCTAATAATTATCAATCAACCAGGTTTTTTTTTTTAAATGGACTCATGTTGGTTTATCAAAGGCTAAAGAAACACCCTTTCACACCTCTGGCTTGGAGGACTGCATATGTTTTTTTTTTTTTTTTCGGACCCAAAGAGATAGAATGGATGAATCACTTTTCTAGAAAATGTAGCTACATTTATCTAGTGATACCCCAAAATGACTAAAAATCTAGTGTATCATATCATTTTTTGCTGGGTTTGATACACACCATTTCTAGTCTGTCTTGAACCCGACGTCCGAAAAGATCCATGGTGTCCTGCAACAAATACTCGAACAGGTACCGCAAAACATGGCGGAACAATTCTCCTTTTACAAATATGATTTTCCCATTTCAGGCTGCATTGAAAGCCCAATTTACGTGACCGGAATTTGTATGATTTTTTCCCATTAGAAGTATTAGAAAAACACCATTCAAACCCAGGAAATTTTCCATGAACAATGGTGGTTTTATGTTTTTCCTGGAAAAAATCATGGTTTTCCACCATGGAAAACCGCCATGAATCCCCAAAAACCTGCGCCGGATGCCCCATGAACCGTCCGGCCTGGATGGCAAGCTTTCGAGGGATGTAAAGAGTTGGCCCAAGCCTTCAAGTGACGTCAACAGCAACGAAGGCATCCGCAATGTCGCCGGAGCGCCAAGGCGGCCCACCTCGAGCGAGTTCAGGAGCGCGAATTCAATGGGATCGTTGGTTCATGAATAGTGCTTAAGAATGGTGAAGAATAATGGTTATGAACCATTATTAACCATTATTAACCACTATAATGGTTCATAATGGTTCAATAATGAAGTTCATAGATTTTGATCACTCAGTGTTCAAAACCCCAAATTGGGCGTCCTTTTTGAAGTACTACTTTTCGTAGTTGGTTTCCATGGCTTTCCCGTAGTTTTCGATAACCCGTTTTCCTCAACTGCGCTGATTCATAGGTGAACTGTGACATGACATCGGGGAACTAAAAGCCACAACATGAAAAATGGATTGATCTAAGCGAACATCTACAGGAAAGCTGATATGGAAGTCACATCCAAATCTCTTTATGCTGCAAAAGATTAGTTGAAACATTTCTGGAATCTTGGAGGAAGAACGCTTGTTGTTGGTATGACCGGTGCATCATGGTGTATCCCAAAGGGCAATAAACCATTTCTGGGCGAGTTTCAATCAGTGCCTTACCACAATTTATCCAACTTTAAAAAAGTGGCTTGATGCTTCAGTACTTCCAACCCTATCATCAAGGTTTCATCATTGCCAGCATCGAAACTAGTTGGAAACCATGGCAATGGACCATTTCCCATTTATAGATTAATTTCCCACTGAAACACCATTCATAGCGAATTTTCCCATTAAAACCACCAGTTCTAATTGTTTTTTCCATTCAAACTTCCAGTTATAGTTGTTTTTCCTATTAAAACCTTCATTCATAGGGGATATTCCCCTTGACGATGAAGTTCCCATTAAAAACCCATGAGCACCGGGGATTTTGGACCGCCACCATGGCCAGGGTAACCTGCGGAATCTGAACCGTCAGCTCGTGCACACGGACACGGCACCATTCCACCGCAAAGGGAGGAGGCTGCAGCAGTTGGGTGAAGGGCATCACCACATTCTTCACCTGGGAGTGCCCTATGGATAATAATAGTCTTACCCAATATATGTATATATAAATGCACACAGATAGATAGATAGGTAGGTAGGTAGGTAGATAGGTAGATAGATAGGTAGATAGATAGATAGATAGATAGAGTGATAGATTGATAGATCAGTGGATAAGATCGATTGATAGATTGATAGATTGATAGATTCATAGATTGATAGATAGATAGATAGACAGATAGATAGATAGATCGATAGATAGATAGAAAGATAGAAAGATAGACCAATAATTAGATAGATAGATACTATATGTATACTAGTTGGTGGTTTTAACCATCTTGAAAAATATTAGTCAATGGGAAGGATTATCCCATATATGAAACGGAAAATAAAATTCATGTTTGACACCACCAACCAGTATATATATATGCATGCTCTATATACATATACATACATATTGGATAGTATAATCTACATGTAATCATCAATCAGCAGGCTTTTTCAAACGGGATTCATACGGATTATTGGAGGTCCCCCCAAAAAATGCACACCATTTCGCCGGATTATTTAAGGAGGTCCTCACTGAGGCCTGACAGATGCGTGCTATTCAATATACCCTCTGGTTATGACTAACATAGCCATGGTATAGATGGCCCATAGAAATAGATGGTTTACACAGCTATAAAATGGTGGGTCTTTCCATGGCTATGTTAAATAACCAGATGGTAGATACATCATTAATGGCATTTAATTAATGGGATATATCATGATTAATGGTGGTGAATGGTGGAAGAGCCTCTGGTTAATCATTTAAGTGATGGTCAATCATGTCAACCCTGGATTAATACCTTAGGCTGTTTAATTGGAAGGGTGCCATTGAAGTATCATATGAAATGACTATTGGGGAAGTACCCCGCCCCAATTCATAAACTATGGTTTGGTCTCATCCGCGGTTGACATTACATATTATTATACATTATACATGGGATATCTCATATACCTTCTGGTTATTTAACATAGCCATGGAAAGATCCACCATTTTATAGCTAGGTAAACCATCTATTTCTATGGGCCATCTATACCATGGCTATGTTAGTCATAACCAGAGGGTATATATATATAATTATCAACCACTATTCTCCAGTATTGTCCCATTATCAATCCATGATTAACCCTAACTTGCCTAGCTGGCTTGTATATATGGCTATGACCATGGGATATCCCATATACTCCCCAAATCTAATCATCAACTAGTCAACAGGCTTTTGAAGAACCACCTTGCAATGGGAACGAAGACAGGGATTTCCCTGGAAATTCACAGTGTAAGCAACGAGTACCCCCTGGTAAAGTAACAGTTTGCTATTGAACATGGCCATTTATGGTTGATTTACCTGGTAAAAATGGTGATTTTCCATAGTTATGCTAGTTTACGAGAGGGTATAGCCAGTTCATCCCATCCCCATCGAACTTCCACCGGACATCGGGGTGAAAGCCTGGCGGCGACAATTTTAAATTCTATTAACCAGATTATCATATATTGATTTCCGAAAAAGCCAAGGGGTACAATATCTATTTCACCATAGGTATATGATATCAATCAATAACCATGTACGAACCATATGTTCACCATATATCAACCATACAGTATTATAGTATCCCCTGAACTTAGCATTAAATCCCTTATTAAGCAACCATTGTTGACCGTTGTACATCGCATTAAATCCATTTAAATCACCATGAAATCACCATGAAATCCCATTCATAAATCATTAAATCTGGGTAAATTATAGTATTTCACTAACCTGAATTAAGGCCATTTGGGGATGATTCCCCTTACTAACCATGATTCCAGTGAGGTCGCAGTGAGGTCGTTATAATTTACCCAGATTCATAAACCATTAAATGGGACAATCACATATTGCCATGGATCGGTTTACCAAGATCGCCAAGCTACGGCGTGGATGATCTGTTGGATGGCTGACGTGTTGACGCAGAGCTTCACGGAATGCACACAGCCTGGAACATCTGGTAGTGACTGCTAGTGGTGCCGCATGTGAATGGAGATATTTCATGGGGGTTTCATAGAAAAATATCATCTGGGTACATGGCTTATAGATGACTTATGATGATTTATATTTATCATATACCATTGTCGAAGGAAGTTTAGAAGTCAAACTTCCGACAATATGGAGAGATGAAAAGCAGAGCAGGGCAGAGGCAGAGAGAAGAGGAAGATTAGAAGAGAGAAGATCAGAAGAGAAAGAGTAAGA
>Ga0126342_10013680_pt1 | contig 14347 bp, 17 predicted proteins | sample Cyp1metagenome_FD_92528 | JGI IMG/M metagenome (GOLD analysis project Ga0126342, IMG submission 92528) | Coral microbial communities from Lord Howe Island, Old Settlement Bay, Australia - Cyphastrea 1 metagenome | ecosystem: Host-associated > Invertebrates > Cnidaria > Coral ...
AGAGAGATAGATAGATAGATCGATAGCTGGATAGATACATAGAAAATAGATAGGTAGGTAGGTAGATAGGCAGAGAAAGAGAGAGAAAGAGTGAGAGAGATCAAGCACCTTTCGGTCCATCAGCGGATTCGCTCTGCCATCCCTGATTCACAACAACCAACCTCTCCTATAGGTTTCCTATTTTTGAAACTTCCGCCGCCGCCTTGTGCGGTACTACTGGTGGTGGTAGTAGTAGTAGTAGTAGTAGCAGTAGTAGTATTCGTAGTCGTAGTCGTAGTCGTAGTCGTAGTCGTAGTGGTAGTCGTAGTCGTAGTCATAGTCGTAGTCGTAGTCATAGTCGTAGTCGTAGTCGTAGTCGTAGACGTAGTCGTAGTCGTAGTCGTAGTCGTAGTCGTAGTCGTTGTAGTAGTACTAGTCGTAGTAGTAGTAGTAGTAGTAGGAGTAGGAGTAGGAGTAGGAGTAGGAGTAGTAGTCGTCGTGGTAGTAGTAGTAGTAGTAGTTGTTGTTGTTGTAGTTGTAGTTGTAGTGTAGTGGTAGTTGTAGTTGTAGTTGTAGTTGTCTATCTATCTATCTATCTATCTGTCTATCTGTCTATCTGCAATCTGCAAGCAAATGAAGCAATTCTGCGAGACTTCCTCAACTTTTGAACTTGATAACGTCATAAAAAGGAAGCAAGTCTGCGAGACTTCCTCAATTTTTGAAGTTGGCAACATCAAAAACGAAGCAATTCTGCGAGACATCCTTCAATAATAAAAAGTCGAATGCAGAGCTGACAGCCTCGTACCAATGCGCTTTGTTATTTTTTCACTCCACCTGTCTAAAGTATTGCGCCTGCCACGAAAAAGTGATGCCAGGTCATACGAAGTGCTGCACCTGTCACGCAAAATCATCTTCCCAAAACTCAAGATCTGATGCTCTAAAATGCAACCTTTCTCAGGAAATCAGCGCCCGGACCTCCTAACATCTCTGATGAACATGTCTCTTGTACTGCGCCTGCCACGGAAAATGCATCTTTGCAGATCCTCTTCAAATGTCCCAAGCCTGCCATCGTTCTTGGAAATGCCACAAAAACCCTCACATTTTGTGCTCACTTTTGACAAGGTGCGCAATCCCTTGCGCCCATGTGGTGTTTTTCACATTTTGACTTCGAAATGTGCTTCGCGCCACAACGGCGTACACTTTTTCGACATCTCATCTTCCAAAAGTGGTCCAAACATGGTGTGTTTTGTACATTTTGACTTGGACATGTGCCTCGCGCCACAGCGGTGTACACTTTTTCGACGTCTCAACTTCCAAAAGTGCTCCGAGACCGTCAAGGTTTAACACTTTTGACTTTGAAATGTGCTTCGCGCCACAATGGCTTTCACTTTCTCGACATCTCAACTTCCAAAAGTGGCCCGAACATGAGGTGTTTTGTGCATTTTGACTTGGAAATGTGCTTCGCGCCGCAGCCGCGTACACTTTTTCGACATCTCAATTTCCAAAAGTGCTCCGAGACGTCAGTTTTTAACACTTTTGACTTTGAAATGTGCTTCGCGCCACAATGGCGTTCACTTTTTCGACATCTCAACTTCCAAAAGTGTGGTCCGAACATGAGGTGTTTTGTGCATTTTGACTTGGAAATGTGCTTCACGTTTCATCTCTCATCTGGCCAGATGGCTCCGCACCCGCCGCTTTAGCGAGCGTACTTTTCGACCCTCCGGAGCCACAAATCATTCGCGACTTTTTTACCTTTTCGCGCACCTGCGCCTTCTTTCTTCTGACCCTTTATCTTCTCTGATCTTCTCTCTTCTGCTCTTCTCTTCTCTGACTCTTCCCACCTCTGCTTTCCCATTTGTCCATATTGTCGGAAGTTTGACTTCTAAACTTCCTTCGGTCACAATTCATCAAGGATTTATCGCTCATTTGTAACCATCATTAATCCCGTTCCATCCCATTAAAATTCGTTAACTTCTTTTAAAATTTGGATTCCGTTTTGGTGTTCAGACTGTCTTCAGCTCGGACGACGGGAAAAGGCTGAAATGATCCGTCCCAGATCCCTTTAAACGGGAACCGGTGCAGATTATAGGGGTTCACCCCAAGAAGATAGAACAGATTAAGGAACAGTGGCAAAATCATCCTGGAAATCGGAAAGTACATGATTTTTGACAACCATTCCGAACCGAACTTTAAAATCTGAAAGATGGTTTCAGCCACGAAAAATGGTTTTATCATGGTTTATCTGAAAAATTATGAAAGTAAGACCATCATAAATGGTTCAACGAACAATATCGCGTGTCGCAGTGCCGCGAATCATACACCATAGATCTGTTTCTAAATCTATTGTTTGATCATCATTTTCTATCATTTACTATCAAAATGGCCATAACCTTCGGGTCCACCCATTTTCGGAACACGTTTTTTTTTTCCGAACAATCCAACGTCCAGGACACTGGCAGCGCCTCCAGCTACCGTCGTTTGGGCTACGAGGACGCCGAGCCGGACTATATCGATGCAGAGGACACGGGCGTTGTGGCAAGGAGCGTTGCAAGCGCTGAGGCACGGCTTCACAGCTGGGAAAGGACACATGACATGGGAAGTTTTGGGCATGAGAAAACCCTTTATATAATTGAGCAGGTGGAAAAGGACGTTTTTGCCGGTATCTTTATGTATTTTTATGTTGGGTATTGATTTTTTTAAACATTTTTTTTGGTTTGGCATCACCATTTAATGAGGATTTATTGAGAGAATATGGAGATTTCAATGGGGTTTTCATCACTTTCATGATGAACAAATGGTGACCCAACCCATAAAAAAAACGTGGCAATTTAGCATCTCCCCCAAGAGTAGCGAAAGTAGCCTGCCCATATTGAGGGATGATTATCAATCTATTGATAGGTCAAATATATATATATATACCCATGATGTTTGGATTCTCATTCTGGGATGGATGACCAGATCAAATTCTACCATGTGTTTGGCATCTCATATATGTAGGATGGTTGTTGCATGGTGTTGCTATGTATTTTCTGCTGATATTCACCATTGTTCAACGTCAGTGCCATCCACATTTGGAGGGTCCTTCTCAGTTTCCCTTTTTTCGTGGTTTGTCCCATTTGTGGGTTACAACTCGGCTTACCAACCAGTTGCTAAGTGGGATGATCCTCCAAGCAGTGACCAACAGTGACTGTCACTCCGGCAGGCGAGACGTTTAGCGGTGCCTCTGCCAGTTGGGCATAGTTGGGTTTGCTGGAAAGATATGCAAAACCTTGCGATTTTCCCTGGAGGATGATCCGTAAATGATGGAGGACTTGGTTTTTATATCGTTTTGTTAATTGGATGGAGGAAAGCGACAAAGGTGGGGGGGACTTGGCACATGTTTTTTTCAGCGCAACACATCTGGATTATGACCTATGAAACATGGGAATCACCAGTAACATCAAAAAACATGGGGCATAGCTAGCTTAATGGCATTGGGGGAACATATTGGAAACAACAGGTCGGCAAACATTCCAGCAACATGAAATCAGCAAATGGGGAGACGTCGTTTTAACATGTTTCCACAGTGAAAGACTGATTTCAGGCAAGACAATGCAGGAAACCATAGTGGTTGAATGCTGTTGATCAATCTTGTTTTGTTTTTTTCAGTCTGTTTCCTGAAAATAAAGCTGGTTGTGGTTTCAAACATTTTTTATTGACTATTTCTTTTTCAAGATGGTTAAAACCACCAAGCAGAAAGGTTTCGCGAAAAATTTTGCCAGCTGGCCAGCCCAAGATGTGCCATCGGTCATTGCTTCCTTCCATTGAGGTCACAACTACCACGGTCACGTCGACTAGCAGTGGCTCGACCGAAGCCCGAAAAAACGTCGTGGTTTTTATAGTGGTTGGTTGAGAGGATGTCCTATAATCTGGTTGGTGGTGACTGGAACCATGGAATTTATGACTTTCCTGGTTAATCTATGGTTAATCTATGGTTAATAATGGTTAATACTCGGAATAATCAATGGAACTGGTTGGTGGTGACTGGAACCATGGAATTTTGAATGACTCTCCATTGAGTTGGGAACAAAATCCCAACTGACTCATATTTTTCAGAGGGGTTTGTTGAAACCACTAACACCAGTAATGGATGGTGATAGTCCCCCATTTTTCCGGGATAGTATAACCCCAGTCATCAACCAATACGGGGATTCAATCAGCTATGGCAGCTATCAACATGCTGCAACCACGAGAACTGATGGTGAATTCATACAATAAATACATAGGTTATATTAAGATGATGCTCGCACTGCTCGCACATACAAATATGGTGTGTGTGTGTGAGTAATACATATATAATATACATATACGGAACTGATTGGTGTGTTTTAATGTGGTAAGCCCAATAAAAGTCACCCTCATTGTGATCATCATCGGGTGGTATACACAATCCCCAAATGGTAGGTTTATTTTTGGGTTTGCCACATCACTGGATTTCCAGATTCCTGTTGTGAAACAAGCGATGCATTGGGTCCCGTGGATGATAGAAATGGATGATGCAGATAGCAGCTATGGTGTATTGCTATCATCCACTAATCTGACTGGTGTTAAAACACAAGTAATGACTGGGCTCTGTCTCATTGACCAGCAATCAGGCACAACTAGTTCAAGCACCACTTCGACTAGTTCGAGTTCAACCAGTTCCAGTGCAACCGGTACCTCTTCAACCAGTTCCACCGCAACCAGTACCACGTCAACCAGTACCTCTTCAACCAGTACTTCTTCAACCAGTTCCAGTGCAACCGGTACCTCTTCAACCAGTTCCACCGCAACCAGTACCTCTTCAAGCAGTTCCAGCTCAACCAGTACCTCGTCAACCAGTACCTCTTCAACCAGTACTTCTTTAACCAGTTCCAGCTCAACTAGTACCTCTTCGACCAGTTCTACCTCATCAAGTACCTCTGCAACGAGTACCTCTGCAACCAGTTCCAGCTCAACCAGTACCTCGTCAACCAGTACTTCTTCAACCAGTTCCAGCTCAACCAGTACCTCTTCCACCAGTACAACTATTACGTTGCCTGGCAAATATGGCTAAATGTTTCACAGGTATGAGATAGCTGCAGTTAGCCATTCAGAGGCAAAGTTTAAAGACTGGGGACAAAATCTTTCAGCCATCAGCTGAAATTCAAGATGAGGTGTGTCACAACGTGGAGGTTTCCTAAATTGACACCCCAAATCCAAAATTAGACCCATCGTACTATTGAAACCGATTGAAACCCTACGGTTTTTGGGGGACCAAAAAGAAACCCATGAGATGTGGCCAACTTTGAAGCCCTGACATGGGGATGAACATTGCACGTGGAAGGGTACAAAGGTCGGCCACCCATATTATTTTTGTATAATGTGTATATATATATATATATTATGTATTTGTATATATATATATATAATGTATTTGTACATATGTGTGTTCTATTACAGAGACATATAGTAAGCTACCAAAAAAAAGGAACAGTGTAGACTCGTAGACCAGAAAAATGCTACTAAAATATTGGCAGATTGTACTTGTGCTGAATCTTTTTAGGGTCTACCATTATTCCTTGCTATCACCAGAATTTCCACAACCTCCCCATGTCGGACGCCCTGTGGTAAGCCACAGGGTGCCACATTGGAAATGCCCCTTAGAATTCATATCATCTGACACCAGATTTCGGAGGTAAAATCATTATCATCCATTAGAATCAGACCCTTGTAGAATATCTTGGGATATTTATTTTTTGGGGGCCAGTGGGTTTTTCTCTCGCCAGCAGGTCAACTTCCACCAGCGCAACCTCCAGCTCAACCACCAGTAGCTCCACCAGCAGCACCTCCACCAGCTCTACCACCAGTAGCTCCAGCTCCACCAGTAGCAGCTCCACCAGTAGCACCAGCACTTCGAGTAGCTCCACCAGTAGCAGCTCTACCACGGCCACCAGTAGTAGCAGCACGGTGGGGCTGGGGTTGGGTGGGATAGAGGTTTACTGGGGAGATGTTGATGTGGGTTGCTGAAACAGCTTTTGAAGCTACAGAAGTGCAGATCGAATCAGATTTTCTAGGTAAAGCAAAGAGAGGCAGACCAAATGGACCCATGATAGAAACACACGATTTCCTGAAATGCCTGCAATTTCACAACCATCATCCATCTTGTTTCCCAAAAGGATCAAACAGAACATCGCCTGCCCGATTCAGTTCAAAGTTCCAGGTGTCCAGCACGAGCACCACCAGCACCACTGCGACCTCCACCAGCACCACCAGCAGTTCCAGTACCTCCACTACTTCCAGCAGCACCAGCACCAGCAGCACCACGGTCTCCTCCACTACTGTGACCAGCACCAGCACCACCAGCAGTAGCACCACCAGTAGCAGTAGCAGCAGCACTTCCACATCTTCAACGAGTACGAGCTCAGTGCCGCGCTGGAGGTTTGGTGAAGATTGGAGATAGAAATATATAGAAATCGGTTTCAGAATACACCCCCTTGAAATTCACATGGAACCCCCTGCCAAGAGGTGACCATGGATTGAGACCAGAAAAAAAAGGGAATTTTTCTCACAGCAATCCATGGAAATCCATGGAAATCGTGAGCCAACTTGGGATCTTTGTTGGCTGAGGGCGGCCCGCCCATTTTTCAATCTTTTCCACAACCGAGAGGATGGCAGGATGGCAATTGAGACTGTATCGGTCGAGCAAATCGACCCCGATCTTCACCCAGACACCATAAGAGTTCACCTCATCACTTTGTACTTCGGACCATCTGCCATCAGCAGTTTGAGTTTTGTTGGTGACATACACATTTTCGTTAACCTTTACTGTTGATAGCTGATAGCCCTTTCTTGAAGTGATGATGAAAGGGGTATGTCCAGGGTCTGTCCTAGAAGTCTGGAAATTGGAACCCCCAAACAACCCGTTGATGGCCTATTTCAACAGGGAAAGGAATGTCTTTGGGTTCTCCGAAACTGTGGACATCGAAGAAACAAAGACTTCAGAGGGTTGGCAAAGATGATTTTGCCAATCGTGACTCGATGCTAAGGTCACTCTCACTACTTCCACGTCCTCGTCGGAGACTTGTCTGAAACTGCTGGACGAAGGGGGCATAGGGGGCGTCCGAAGATTGTGGAGGATTGATCCACTTTTTTCAGGTATTTGTTGACATTTTTGGGTCAACCTTGGGCGGATTGCTCTTCAGAGCTACAGATTCGTGATTTGGATTTGCCTTGTGAGGTCTCAAGATTGAAGAAGTCAGAATCACTCGGAAATAAGCAATGAAGATCTGTTTTAAGGTCGAACATTCCTGAGCCTGAGTGAAGCCCTCTAATGCTTGATTCTTTGGGGCTTCTAACCCCCCATTTGGTGGTCAATAAAGTATGAATGGCAGTCTCACTTAAAATGTCAACCGTTTGCTGCTTCACCGAAGTGACCTTTTCTGGGGTCTCTGCCCCATGTATGTGTGGCATTGTATGGCAAATATCCGTAAATCAATGGCATGTTTCAGCGGCTTTTTCCCCCCGAAACTTGGTCAGTACAATGCCCATTGACCCTTTCTCAGCTCTCATGTTTGAGAATCAGCTATGGAATCCATGGAAGTGATACATATAAGTTACCCTCTGGTAAGCATACAACAAACTATGGAACATCACCATTTTTAATGGGAAAACTCACTATAAATGGCCATTTTCAATAGCTATGTTAGTTTACCAGAGGGTATCAAGATAGCAAACGATTTTTGACAAGAATCACAAAGTCACTATGAAATCATTGAAACCGGGATCATATCCATCTCCTATCCCCATCGATGATCCCGCCCTTTCTACTTTAAATCCATAGTATTCCCTATCATTTTTTGAATCATCACCATTGCTACCTATATAACTACCATGGAACAAATCTACATCTATGTGGTGGTTCACCCCAGTCATCACAAGTAGTTCACCCCCATCAATTCACTGGAACCTCTTGCTTTCCCTGCTCCATACACTGGGTGAACCACCAAGTATGGAAACATTGAACCATCCCATGGAAAATACTATGGAAAATACTATGTTATCATGGAAAATACTATGTCATCTATCCCCATTCCCAACGGATCACTATCTCCAGATTTCCGAACGACATAATTCATGGGTTCACAAATCCCATTAGATTAATCCCGATTGTTCGAATCACTAAATCACCATTTTGGTTGGTAAAACCTCAATTTCCATCTCCATTTCTAATACAAATACCCCCTGTTTAGGGTCAAGATCTTGGTGAAACATCCTCAAGTTTTGTCTCAAAATCAGCCAAACAACATCTCCAACTTCCCAGTTTTTGCAATGTTTTGTTCCATCAAAAAGGTCAGAACTGGTCAACTGGTGTTTTTATTTTGAGGTGACGAGCACCAGCAGCAGTACCACCTCTACCAGCACCACCTCCAGCACCACTTCTACCAGTTCTACGAGCACCAGCAGCACCAGTACCTCCTCGGCTTCCCGGAGCAGTTCGTTTTTTTTTTTTTCTTCTTTTTTTTTTGGGTGAGATTTAACATCAATTTTCCCCATCTTTTATAGTAATAAGCAACATATTTTGTTGGTAAACACTCTGTGTTATAGAAAAAACATACGGTAAAACCATGTAAACAACCAGTCTTGTGGTAAAAAAGACTCCATGTGTCTACCAAATGTCCTAGCGTTTTCTGTTTTTTTAATCACCACATGTTGAACTTTTTGTTTTTAATTTTGCCTCCAACATTTTTTAGCAGAAAAATGTTTGTCAATCCGCCATGGCAACCCTGAAACATCACATCGGAGAAAAAGACCAGCAATAGTGGGGATTTCAACAACAAAAGCTATGTGTGAAGTCAATGTGTTACCTAAAACCCCCATGGAATTGACAGATGATTTAGATGGCCAATGATTTTGGGAAGGCATCTTCGTGGTGATGATTTGGACCCACATCAATTTGTGGATATCAAACCATTTAATAGTTAATGGCTGTATAATTGTTAATGATGGTTAATCGTTGTTAATGATGATTAATCATGGTTAACACTAGTTGATAATGGTTAACACTAGTTGATAATGGTTAATCATTCTCAAACATTGGAGATTTAACTGCAGGTACACCTCATTGGGGTTCTAACATGTTCTAACCAACAAGACTTGGAACTTCGGAACTTGCACCACCACTTGATACTGCTACGAGATGCTATGGAAACATGGGCCACCCATCGAAACATGGCCTCTGAACTCTTGATGACACTTGATAGCCTCTGGGAAACATACAAAAAGCTATTGAACATAGCCATAGAAATGTTGAAATTTTCCCATTGAAAATGCTGGATCTTTCCATAGTTTGTTGTATGTTTACCAGAGGGTACCCATTAAAAATCATTGAAACCACCCCATTTATCACACTTGCATCCCTAAATCAATGGGAATTTCAGGATCCTAAAATGGAGGTACTGTACCATATAAGGGCAGATTTTCTAGGGATATTCCCTTACATAGGCCTTATATAGGCCTTATATATGGTAGGTACCTCCAATTTAGGTTCCTGAAATGGCCATTGACTAAATGTCATGGGCTTTCATGATCGGCAGATCGGCTGCTCCTTCTTTTCGCCAGCTGTTTAGGACCAAAACCTCTGCTGGGTCTGCAATTTTTTCAAAATCCAGATCTTATTAGGTCAACATGAGTACAAAAAATTTAACATAGACCCTGAGAATCACCAATTTTTTAAATGGAAACGAATCTTCCACCCCCGATGACTGGCAGGGTCGAACTGTTAATTTACTGGAGAGTAACATGAGTAGTAAAGCCACACACCATTGCTGCCACGATATCTACGTTCTTTCTGAAAATAAACCCTGCCTAGAATCGTGGTTGGAAGATGATTCTCGTTTGGTGGGATGGGTTTGATGGTGTAAATCCGAATTGTTCGAATCACCCTTCATCACCATATTGGCTGATAAAATCAAGATGTCCATCTCGAATTCTGGTACAAATCCCTTTTAAACGGTCGTTCACGATTGGTGAATTTCTTAAATGCTTGATTTTTTCATCATTTTCCCCACTTTCAGTGTCTCAAAATCCAAAAATCCAGGTTTTCCAGGCATCTCAGTGCCAGTTCCCAGGTGACGCAGACGACTTCCACGTCCTCCACCATCACCACGTCCTCCACGTCGCAGACCGTCACGACCTCCACCAGTTCGTCGGTAACGAAAACCACTAGCACCTCCTCCAGCGTCACGGTGACGACCACCTCAAGGAGCGGAGGGTTGAAGATGTTATGAAAATATTAATGGTGAAAATATTTGGGACATTGAAATGTGAAATCCCAGTCATAATCCATTATCTATTAATGGTGAATAGTCCATTAATATAAATGGTGAATTAAGGATCATCCCATTATTGATATGAATTACCCATTAGATTCATTAGATGGATCATCCCAATATGAATATTAGATGCTTTTACAGCATATGGCTATGGATCAATACCTATGAAAATACCATATATATATATAGTGGGATGAACATCCATGTTAACCCAGCTATTTTGATGTGAACAGAAGGGGTACTATTGGTTTTGACACACTGCCATATATGAACATGTGTTTTTGATACTTCAAAACAACGAGAAGATGGAGATTTTGGAGGTGATCTATATTGGAAACATGCTGGGGACCAGCAAGGTCTGGAAAATCGACACACCATGGGCAGATTTGGGGCTTCCAAGTGGGGACAATCCGAAATCAGGTGGCCATATCCCAATGCGGCCCCTTGAAATCTAGTGCAATCTGATCTTTCTCCTCTTTTTTGATTGTGGTGTGGAGAGGTTGCAACCTTGAGGACTCATACAAGCACAACAACTAGCAGTGTCACAAGCTCATCAACCACCAGTACAAGCAGCTTGGCTGTTTTATCAAAAGGGGCATGAACTACTGGCACCCGTGGGAACGTGAGGATGCAAGGCCGGACCAAACAGCAAATGCCATTTACTAAGTGGTTAGTAACTGCAGTCATCCCAGAGTTATAAGGGGGATACCGGGATAATCTCCTTACGGGACTTCCTACAGTAACCAGGATGATTGCTGTAACCACTGTCCATGGCATGAGGCAAATGAAGTGGATATAATTGGATCGTTAAATGGTACCAGTAGCGTCAGAAGAGGGAACACCAAAAAATTGAGCAAATTGGTTTATTGGTGTTATATCATATCCAACTGTCATATCCACAATACATCCAAACAGTACATAACTAAGCTAACTGTTGGATGTATTGTGGGAATGATATGACTTGACAGTTGGATGGTTGAAACCAACAAACATCACTGATAGGGTCGGGGTCATCCTCCCCCGTGCGACAGTAGAATTTCCCCTGGTTTCTGTGAACATTTGGTCTCTGAATCTGTGTTGAATCAGGGTGTGTCAAGAAAATTGGCGAAAAACACCCCACAACAACATGTTTTTTTAAAATGTTGATCATCCATGGGTGAATTGGTGGTTTTCACCTATTTTTTCGGAGAAACACATCAGACTTTCAGGCCAGGGCCGTGTTCTGGTGCTCCATCTGAACCCTGAAGGGGGTCCTTCGTTCTGCGTCACCAGGTACCACTTCCACATCCAGCACCACCAGTAGCACCACCAGCACCAGTACCAGCAGCTCCAGCACGAGTATCCTGGTGGATCATGCTGTCATTGTGGATATGTACAGTACATATTAAATCATATTGATATATGTAATTACAGTGCATACACACATATATATATTATTATATATATTATATATTTTTATATAGGATGATCTACACTTACATGGGTGTATGAATGAATGATTACGGAGGATACATACATATATATATATATTAAGTAAAGAGGATACATACATACATGTATATATATATATATATATTTACATACACATGGAATTCCAACCCATGGCCCTCGCATGCAGAGGGCCAGGAGGCAGAGAGCAAAAAGACGCTCCTGACGGTTGATCAACAACATATATATATATATTTCTCTCTCTCTCTCTATACTATTTGTGTATATCTCTCTATATATATATAGACATATGTATTTATCTTAAACATATAGTATATGTATATTAAACATATATCTATATCTATATCTATATATATATTATACACACTATAGAGTTTTCCCCCTTGGAAGATGATAAATGGTATACCAAGCCTACCTTGTCGGACAAGGAGTAAATATCTGCGCTGGAACTTGGTCGTAAGTTGAGAACTAGTAGAATAGATACATTTTATCAACAAAAGCATATTATATCTATTGCAAACAGATTCAACACGCACATTGAACTGATAGAACTAGTTGATAGCATATGATCAACAAAAGATATCATTGAAAAAACATGTCATGTACTGAAAAATGTTCTGAGCAGCATGTGGACTCCCGAATCGCCGTGGGCTCAAAGACCATCCTGAAGACGTCCACTTGATGTATGCCTAAAGTCATAGACCAAGAACTTTCAACCCCGTTTGATGTTTTCTTGATCCATCTTCATCTCTACTCCTTTTGTAGTATTTTCATTTATTTTCCGTTCGATTCGTTTGGCGCGGTCGCAAAAGCTAGTTCGAACTTGCAATGCTGCGGGTCTGCCAGCTCTCGGGGGAAGAGATAGCTCGACTGGACAAGGAATTTGTCAGAACGCTGCAGGAAAAGAAGTACGGGAACTCTGTGAGAGCTTTGAAGTGGCATCTGTCAGAGGCATTGGTGATATCATCCATTTCCAAAAAAGACAGAGCTCCTAATGTTTACAGATTCTTGGGATGAGTATAGGGGGGTCAAAAACAAATGATCTGACGTGAGAAGTTTTGTGTAGCGTTATTCGAATCCCCCAAGATAAATACCAATGCTATACCAATGGTTACAACTTCTATCATAAATTATCATAACTTATAAACTGTGAAATGGAACGTTTTTATTCCAATCACTGCGAGAAATATCAACGGCTGCTTTCAGGAACCCTTTTCAGCCCCCAGGGACCAATCTGTCCAATCTGTCAGTAGGCAGTTGGTGGTGTCCATCTACTGCCTGAAGCTGATTCATGGGGAGAATCCTCTGGAAGATGCTTGCCAGTTACACTCCTTAATGGACGATATGGGAGACATGGAAAGGAACGTCGAGGTGATGGACCTGGTGTTAACGATCCTGGAGTACCATGCGCCCACGGAGGATGAGGAGAAGACGTTTCTGTCCGCTGCAGATGCTGGGAAGACCTTAGAGTTGGAGAGCATGTTGCAACTTCCTATGGATCCCAATGGTCTCGGGTCTCCACTTTCAGTCCTTTTTATTTCCAGAAAACCATGGTAATTATAACCATTGGATAATCCATTCACTCTGGGGGTCTGGGGGTTGAGGGTGTGTTCGCTCGATGTTGCGTCTATGTTTGCAACCGTTCGCAACCGTTCGCAACCGCCCGCAACCGTTCGCAACCGTCTGCAATCGTCCGCAACCGTCCGCGCGAGCCCTGTATGGCCGTGCCTATGGTAAGTTTTGCAAAAGGGGTCACTTTTGGAGGTTTCACATGTGGTGTTGCTTCGTTTCTCGTGGCAGGCGTGGCACTTCGTGACATTCAGACGTGTTTTGTAACGCGTCGAAAGTCGTTTTGTGTGGCAGGCGCAATTCTTTTGCGACGTTTTCGCAAGATGAGTTGCAGTTTTCGTGGCAGGCGCAACACTTTGGACGTGTCCATCGTCATTTTGCATGGCAGGCGCAGCACTTTAGATGTGTCGTGTTGCGTGTTTTTTGCGAATCGCATTGTCAGGGCTGCGTCAAGTGGCGACAAGGTGCAAATTCCGTGGCAGGTGTGGCATTTTGTGAGATGTGACGAAAATTGACGGAAGCCTCGCACGAAACATCGATTTTGAGGTAGCAAATTTTGAGGTTCATAAGAAAATTCCTAGGAAAACATCGATTTTGAAGCAACAAAGTGTGAAAATTGGAGGAAGTCTGGCACGAAATGCTCGTTTTGATGCTCCCACGTGTCTCGTCTCGAGTCTCTGGTTTTTCGGTGGCCTCGCCGTGTCTGTGGGGAAAGCTGCAAAACCTTTCCTTCTCGAAGGTGTCAAAGCAGGTTGTAATGTCGTTTTGCGTGGCAGGCGCACCACTTTGTAACATTCAGACGTGTTTTGTAACGTGTCGAAAGTCGTTTTGTGTGTGGCAGGCGCAATACTTTTGCGTCGTTTTCACAAGATGAGTTGCAGTTTTCGTGGCAGGCGCAGCGTTTTGGAGATCTCTGTCGTCATTTTGCGTGGCAGGCGCAGCACTTCAGACGTGTCGCATTGCGTGCTCTACACTCCACACTCCACACTCCACCCTTTACACTTCACACTCCATATGCA
>Ga0126342_10013681_pt1 | contig 14347 bp, 12 predicted proteins | sample Cyp1metagenome_FD_92528 | JGI IMG/M metagenome (GOLD analysis project Ga0126342, IMG submission 92528) | Coral microbial communities from Lord Howe Island, Old Settlement Bay, Australia - Cyphastrea 1 metagenome | ecosystem: Host-associated > Invertebrates > Cnidaria > Coral ...
ATATATATTCTGTAAATATATATATATATGTATTTATAGATATATATAAATATCTATGCATTCTATATATATATATATTCTATTTATATAGTCTATATATATATTCTATATATTGCATAAAAATTCTATATACATTCTAAAATATATTCTATTTATATACATATATATTCTACATATATGTGTATTTAGACTGTGTAGAATATATATATATGCATTATATTTATTATTATATAGAATATTATATAATATATATATTACATTCTATATTTTATATTCTATATATATACAATCTACAAATTTATATTATATATTATTATATATATTCTATTTAGATATATTCTTTGTATATAAATATATTCTACATATATATATGTGTGTGTTCTATACACATATAATCACATATATATATTATATATATATTACCTATAATTTAGCGTCTGGAACCCATGTATTTTGATTGCCAGATTCAATTCAAACTTGCGAAAGAATCTTCCACAGGCAGTGAAATTGGGGTTCGGTTTTTAAATCTCTGGGTGTAAGGTATAAACCGACCATTTTATGCGGAGATCACGGAGATATCATGACGTTAAAACAAAACTCAATACGACGAATAAATACGAATATGACTTGGGTGTGTCCAGAGAGGAGTTTAAAAAAACGCAACTTGCTGTTTAAATAGGAAACACAAACCCAAGATGCAACATGTTGAAATTAAATATTAATTCCATTGGCTTGAGATGGATTGAGTTGCAGGTGGCCCTGAAAATGGCAAAGTGTACTGCAAGTACTTACAGCCACCCTAAAAACCCACATGTCACATGCATTGAACAAATACACTCACACCTGCGGTATTTTGTTTGACATATGTGGCACAATCCAAATCGAAGATGTTCCATTCAATGTCTCAGCCCATGTCTCAACTCCCAGAAACTGAATTTCCATGAATTTCCCCGAGCTTCGGAGTCGAAGGCGATGGTATTGGGGCGAACTCGAAGAAGCGTGCGCATCTGCGTCAAAATGCCACAAGCAAGAAACCACTTCAGGCCCTTAGCACATGCCCCCACCTGGGCACCGGGAATGTGAGAAACTCCATAGAATCCATGGCTGAAATCGTGCCCTTTGGCAGTCCAATCGAGGAAAAATCATCGGGCAGACAATGAAAATAAATTAAACATATATTTTAACATGTTTTGACACTACAGTACCCACTCAATTGGTGAAGCATGGTGAAGCGCGTGTTGTGCTATGTTTGTCCCAGTTATTCGCAAAAAAAAACAAAAACAGGAAACTGACCCCATGTCAACCTCAGACTCCTACGCTAGCACTGCACGTGATCAGGTTGCTGCGCAACGCCGCGCAAACCATGGAAGATAAAAGGGCCAGGGCCGGCTGCCAGGCCCTTTCCTGCGCCAGGAACCAACCACTGGGGTCCATAGATAGAAATCATCCCAGGAGTATGCCCCGCAGTGATGCACCCCATCCATAAATGTGGGATTCTTTATTGATCTTTATTGTTGGGCTTAGCCCATTAAGAAGTTCATCTTCCGAAGGCCATCTTTGATCCTGTTTTCCATATACATATGTAGATGTTCCATGAATTCCATACAGCTTGCTCGCAACAAGCCAGCAGACACAACCAGCATCCAACAGCGTCCTTGGCAAGCCTCAGGTCCGACCAAATCATGGGCATGGAGAATCCTGCACTGAGCATATCAAATCCCTTGGAATGCCCAGGAGCCTGCCCAAAGCTGCACCATAGACCACCTCTCAGCTGTTCAGGGGACTGTGTGGGTTCTGTAAAGTGGTAGATGTGGGCCAATAGCATAAAGAACATACGCACAGCACACAGGCCTTACCCTGGTCTTTCCAGTCACCGACGTTCTTTCTCATCTTTTAAATGCGAGTCCAAGTCAGTCGCACCGATACCTGTCTCCAGATTCAGGCGCCCCCATCTATAGCCATCAATACATACCCACTCGTCTATACTCACTATTTACTATCGATCCATCCATCCATCCATCCATCTTCTTAACATACATGCGTCCTTGTGCACATCATGCAGTGAATATCAAAGACACATCGGGTGTCCATGACATCTGGGCTCATCAGGGCCCTTGAGTCATCACTGAGTTAGCCTTGAGCAGTTCCACGAATGGAAAACATCAGAGAGCCAACTGCCTGCGTCAGTGACACATCACCTTTGTGTTTTAACATGGTAGCGGAGCAGTGATCCCTGGAATCCCTGGAGCGATCAGCAGGGTGAGCTCCAAGCAACAACAACAACACACAGCATCAGCAGGTAAGGTGAGCATCAACAATTACAACAACAGCTGCAGCAACAATGGCAGAGAAACAAGTGAGGACAATGCATCAGTACAAAATCCCCCCACCAACATACGACAGCAACTATTGACAGTTCAAAGAATGGAAGTATCGATTCGCAGCATATGCAGGGCTCATCATTGCAGCATTCCCAAGACTGTTGGCCCAAGCAGAAGCATCACAACAAACCATCACAGATCAACTCCTGACAGATGGAGCAGCATCACCAGCAGAAAGACAACTACGGACAAGACTGGCAGCAGAACTCCAGTTCATCTTTAGTCTCAACAAACAAAGCAGAAGCAGAAGCAGCGGCAGCGGCAGCGGCAGCAGCAGCGGCAGCAGCAGCAGCAGCAGTTTGCCGACAAATGGGCATCAACAACGGCTTCGAGACATGGAGGCAAATTCATCGAAGGTTCTCCATCCCAGTTGGGACAAGAAGCATCGGTTACCTCACCAAACTCCTGAAGCCATCTTTGACGAAGCCTTTGCATCATGGGAGTTTGAGGTCCACAGATATGAAAGGAAGAACAAAGTCACCATCCCAGACTCCATCAAGATAGCCATCTTACTGAACGAGACAAAGGGAGCTCTGCAGCAGCATCTCCAACTCACAGCATCTAGCACGACATCAGCACCAAAGCAGACAGAAGACAAAGGCATCACAACACAGGAAGAAGAGACACCAGCAATCGAGGATCAACAACCCATGGAAGAAGAAGCAGCGTCAGCAAAGAAACAGAAGGTCACCATCACAGAGGAGACACCAGCGCATCCAACAACAGCACCAACATCAATTGCACCATCTATGACCCCCGCAAGAGCACGAGTTGGAAGTCCAACATCAAGAAGGACACTGGACGACAGCATCACAGAAGGAAGCACAGCAAAACAACAAAAGACAACAACAGAACAACAGGCAGCGCAAAGGCCTGAGGCATCACCAGAACCACCAAGAACAAAAGGACGCATCAATGCAGTGACAGTTCAAATGAAGAATAGACAAAAAGTGACAACACAACATGTGAAGATCCGACAAAATCAAAGACAGAGCAAGGACTATTGGAACCCATCCTCAAAGATTCACAAGGATTTGATCAGGAGAAGTTGAAGAAAGGAATGATGAAGGACATGACATCAATGGTCAATCACGGAGTGTTTGAAGAGATCACATTCGACCAAGCAACAGAAGAGGAGAAGAGGAACATCATAGGCTCCAAATGGGTTCACCGAAACATAGGAGATGAAGTAAGGTCACGCATCGTTGGCATAGGATATGATGAAGTCATCAAGGACGCAGATGACGTCTTTGCATCAACACCACTCTTTGCAATCCTCGGGGCCGTCCTATGCATTGCATTAGCATGATCCTGGAGCATCAGGGTAGGAGACATCAGCACAGCATTTTTACATGCACCACGGGGCAACAACAAACATCCTACTAAAACCACCAGCAGAGTTCTACACCAACAAGAACATCTACTGGAGACTGAAGAAGGCGATGTATGGTCTCAGGTCATCACCAAAAGCCTGGCAAGACCATCTGGCAAGCATCATGAGAGAACTGGGCTACATACGACTCACATCAGAGCACAATGTGTAAAAGCATCCAGAAGGAAAGGCACACATCATGGTCTTTGTCGACGATCTGCTTTTTGTAGGAGAAACAGAGGAGATCAACAACATCTTCAACAAGATCCAAGACAAGATGTTACTACGAGCAACTGGTGAAGCATCACCTGGCAACGAATCGCCAACAAAGGAGATCCTTTCGACATCAGTCTGGATGATGAGTACGTGGACAACATCTTCCACAAGATGAAGCTCAACAAATGCAATCTAGCAACAACAACAACAGGAAAAGCCGATGTTGAAGACGAGCAACTGTTCGATCCACAGGAGCATCAACAATTGCGACGACTTGTCGGAAAACTACAATGGCTGGCATACACCAGGCCAGACATCAGCTACGCAACGAAAGAACTTGCAAGAGCACTTCAACAACCAATCATCAAAGACCAGAAGAAACTACGACATCTGGCCAGGTACCTTGCAGGGACAAAAAGGCTACAAATTCAGCACCGGACCAACAATCAAGCTGTATGACAAGACACCACAGCAACTCGACTTGAACATCTATGTCGGCTCCGACTGAGCAGGATGTCATCAGACAAGATGAAGCACAACAGGCTTTGTCATCGAGCTACTTGGCACCTGCATCCACTTTGGATCACGAACACAAGGAGTGGTAGCCTTATCATCAGCTGAAGCTGAGTTCTATGCCAGTGGCACTGGAGCCCAAGAAGCGCTATACATCAGGAACTTCATCATGGAAGCCCTGAACACCAAGCGCATCAACCTGCGCATCCACACCGATAGCTCAGCGCAAAAATCTATGGCAACAAGACAAAGAATATCAGAACGAGCAAAGCACATCCAACTCAAGTTCATGTTCATCCAGGACCTCATCCAAGGAGGCGTGGTATCACTACACAAAGTACCAACCAAAGACACTAAGACACCCCCGCAGACATCCTCACAAAATACGTGACAGCAGAAGTGCTGAGATGGCTCACCTACAGCACTGGCATCAACATACGTTGAAGCAAAGCAACAACAGGTATCACCAGTATCACCAGTATGCATGTAACAAGTAACAAGCATACATCCAGCATCATCAGCGTTTCCGCAGCCATCGTCATGGTGTCATCAAGTGACCGAATCGAAACGAACATCGGGAGATGGCGGCATCAGCGACGGTGTAATCTCAGCAATCTCATCACGGGTCGATCATTCTGGATCAGGTAGCTATCAAAGATCTGCAAGATCAAGGTTACTACCTCTTTCTGCATCTACTCCGTGAAGAGTATCATCACCTGGAGCACTACATCAGTAACCCTCACGATCTTGCCAATGAGGCAAACACCGTGACGAAGGTGACGCATCTTGACGGAATAGTCTGAGACGCCCGTGGCAACATCTTGGCATGCATCAAGGAATCAAGGACACGATCACTCCGTCCTTGTGGCTGATGACGGAAGGCCGCATCTCGACGGACAACATCAATGAATCCTACATCATTGGATTCAAGCCATCGATGTGGTCATCATTCCATCAGTTATTGGAGATCAAAGGCATCAGTGGCTTTACTTGCCATCACATGGCATCATGCTACCAACTGCATTTGGGCCACACCTACCACTTTGATCCCATCGAAATGCGCGATCAAGTTGTCACCAACTGCAAAGGTGACATCTCGACCATCTATGAGCAGGACTCATGGGCATCAGGAGTGATTTGGGACTATCATGTCCCTGTGACCATCGATCGTGCCATGAAGGATGATCGAACTGAACATCTGATGAAGAACATCGCTGATTCCATCGGGCATGCAGGCTTGCATCTTCTCTGCTCATCAAGCCCTTTGGAGGCATCAGTGAAGCAGGCATCATCGACGCCTGCTTGGCATCTGGGACTACCATCGCGAGTCCATCGACCATCCCAAGGAAGAGGTTCAGAGGACATCCTGAGCACCACATCTACCTGAAAGAGATGTTGGAGTGCATCAGGGACAATCATCGACCCAGCACGGAAGAACATCCCTCTGTTCCATCCCATCATTTTGATGAACCCATGGATGAGATCGAAGAGACCATCTGAAAGGCAAATCGAAATTTCAAGATCGAGAAACATCCGTGGAAGTAATATCCTAGGATGAAATCGACATCAACTGTACAGACTTTTGTGCAAAGTGGCCATCTAAAGCTTATGGATCTTTTCAGAACACCATCGGTAGTGATCAGATTTTAACATCAGCTTCAATTACTGTATATAGATTGTTGGCATCAGTTGTGGCATCAAAGGTTGAAACATCTGTGCCAAGGAGGCACGTTATATATCAGAGACACATCGGGTGCCCATGACATTTGGGCTCATCAGGGCCCTTGAGTCATCATTGAGTTTGCCTTGAGCAGCTCCGTCGGCGGAAAACATCCGAGAGCCAACTGCCTGCATCAGTGACACATCACCTTTGTGTTTTAACACATGCATCCATCCATCCGTCCGTCCGTCCGTCCATCCATCCGTCCATCCATCCATCCATCCGTCCATCCATCCATCCGTCCATCCATCCATCCATCCACACTTCCTCCATCCTTAAGTCAGCCCCGTCAACCATTCAGCACCCCAGAGCGCGCGCCTCGTCAGATCTCAAACTGCTCGAGGTCACGAAAGCCAAGATGCCAAGGACACCGTGCCAGCCACGGACACAACCACTGGAAATCTCCTGATCGACCCAGACATCATTGGCTGTCAGAAATTGGTTTAAATTGTAATTTATCGATGTTTATCCCATGTAAAAATGCCCTATCTAAGTGGCAAATAAGATAAATTGATAATGATCAAGCCCGAGTCAAATTGATAATAAATCGATTTTCATTGATATAGAAACTGAATGACCTTAGTCAAACCTTACTCGTTTTGGAGTAGTTGTGCCATATCCCCACTTTGGGGGCCCATCCTTGTGGAGCTGATGTGGTCTTTGAACCAGATAGACAGATAGACAGACAGACAGATAGATAGCTGGATGGATGGATGGATGGATAGAGAGAGAGAGAGAGGAGACAGAGAAAGATAAGAGGGAGGGAGGGAGGGAGGGAGGGAGGCAGGGAGCGAGAGAGAGAGAGAGAGAGAGAGAGCGACTCAGAGCCTCAACCACCTTTCGATCCATCAGTGGGTTCCCTCTGCCTTCCGTGCGTCACAAAAACACACCTCTATAGGTTCCCTATCTTTGAAACTTCCGCCACCGCCTTGTGCGGTCCTACTGGTTATATAATATATATATATATATGTGTGTGTGTGTCTGTGTGTAATTACATGTATATGTATAGATATATATATATGTGTATATATATATACATACATACACGCTCTATCTGCATGTTACACGTGTGTGTGTGTGTGAAAGCCTCAATCACCAACATCCACCAGCCCTTGGCAAGCAGCACCTGAGTGAGGCTCACAAGCTTCTGCTTGAGCACATGTTTTCGTTTGGGCTGCTGATTGCGCGGCGAATCCTGGGCTGCATGCCCCATGCATTGACCAACATCCATAGTTGGGGCACCTTGGTCCTTTGCAGCCTTCCTGTTTAGAATATTTTAGAATATGAGATCTTATCATATGGCAGTGTGTCAAAACCTTGTACCCCTGGTGAACATCAAAATAGCTGGTAAATGGATGTTCATCCCACTAAAAATGGTATTAATAGGTATTGATCCATACCCACATCTTATCATGATTCTGACTGTGCTCAAGGAAGGAGTACCCAAGTGGGCCACATGGCAAGCCAAAGTCGGTTGCAGCTGGGGATCAACACAGACACAGCAAGGAATGCTCGGCCCGGACGTCACGGCCAGCATCTACACACACCTGCAGCCATGTGCTGGCTCACTACCCTCTGGTAAACTAACATAGCTATGGAAAATCACCATTCTCAATGGGAAAATGCACTATAAATCACCATTTTCAATAGCTATGTTAAATTACCAGAGGGTAAGTGAGGCATGCTGGGCCCATGTACCAGGGAGAATCCAGAGCTTGATTCCGTTGATGAAATGTGCTGCGACACTCTGATGAACTGTGGCTTCCTTAAGAATCCTCGGTCAAGACTTCTCCTTGGAGCACTCATCAACTAACCACCAATCATTGCGCAAGGCACCTGGAAGTTGGCACAGCCTCCCTCCTTCCAGCGAACTTTCATGAGAACTGTCAAAGCCATTGCCATGGCAGGGCCAGTGGACATGGCCGGGGAGACTAAGGAGACGCGAGAAGTGCGGTTCCAGAGGCAGCAAAGTTCCAATCGCTTTGAAGTAGAGTAGAGTTGGAGAGTTGTTCCAAGGCGACAGGCTACATGGCCCTGGGCACTTCTGCAAAAAGGCTCGTGCAAAGATGTTTGGTGCTACATGGGCCAATGCTCGCTGACCCAAGGAAGTGATTGCACCCAAACACCTGCGCATGACTGGATTTATCCGCTGTTTTTGGCAGCGCACACGACTGCTTGGAGCCAGGACACATATATTCGTGTACCGGCATACCAAAATGAAGAGCAGCATAGAAAACATGAGCAAATGGTGTGACATATCCTGGTTCGATTCATGGTGGAACATGGTGGAACCATCTACTCGGAAGCCGAAAGATCTGAAGTCTTTCTTCCTCCCCTCACCTCCTCGGTCTCGGCTTGAGTCTTCCATGCCTCCCTGTCCTTTTGACCTTCCAAGCCTCAAAGGCACATGTCCAGCTGAGCTCAACTGCAGTGCAACTACTGCGCATGGAGAGGTTAAAAGTAAACGCATCTCAATAGAGGAAAAGGTCAGAAGACCACACCCTCCTATCCAGAGCTTATGCGACAAAGAACCCCTTGTCAGCTGACTGAACCCTTCCGCCCCAGAAAAGTCAACAAGAAAAGTTCAACAACCATTATAAAAACATATTATGGAAGACCCACCATGAATGATCATGAATGTAGATCACGTTCCTTTGGATTCCCCATGTGTTTTCCATGTTGTCTGATTTATTATTTGAGGGTAACTGCACTCAATGTGCCATCGCTGCTGCGGGCTACTGGGTTGCGAGCTCTCGGCATGGACCTGCTGTCGCTCCGACATGATCCTTTGAAACCTTGATATCATATGACAGCCCAAAGATGTCATGACTATCTCATCAAAATTCAAGCTCCCTCAATTTGCATGGCATGGGAGAGTTTAAATATTTTACAGTAAATCCAACCAGTTTCATGAAATTTCATGCACCGCAACTCAGCTGAAAGGCTGAACTTGATATCCCACCACCAGCACCGCTGGGGCCTTCTGCAGAGCTTGCAACTGTCGCTGGACTTGCTGCTGCTCTTGCAGGCTCACTGCGAGCTGCTGGGAGTGACCTCGACGACTCGACGGAGCGGCAGGCCACTGGGAAGATCCCATGTTTCGTGAAGATTGTGAAGATACACTAAGAAACGACAGATCCAGAAAGAAATTCAAGATGGAACAAGAACTGTGGCGGAACAGCCAAAATATATAATCCGAAGTTTTGGACGTGTCCTTTCAAAAGGATTCAAAAGGCTCAACATCCTTCGTTTCAACAAATCCTTAGTGAGAACCTAGCAGCCCGCTACAACATGATACAACTACTCAGCAAAATTGCATGGATTCCACGGTCTTTTTTTCTTCTCCCTCCGGCAGCTATCAGCACGTTCCACCATGAAGTAGTACCTGTCCTTAGCTGACCAGTTATCAACCACTTTTCCCGCATTTCAAACTTTCAAACAATGGAGCTACACTATGGTACATCAGAATCTCAAAGTTCAACAATTTTTTGAGATGGCATAGGAAATCACTAGGGAAGACTTGAAAACAGGAAAGTCATGGAAAGTCATCTTGCAATTGAAGTTTCTGCAGGTTTCATCTTATCTACGTACCACAGGCTGCGTCACGTCCTTGACGTTTCTGCTGATTCTCCATTCGTTGGGATCCATGGTGCCTTTCGCCCAAGCATCGAAATGATCACCTTTCGCCCAAAGTCGGTCAAAGTAGGAGGTCCTTAGGATCCAGTGATTTTTACCCGTGACTTCCAGACTTTTGCATATGATATAAATATGTCTAGACATGTCCACACACATACACACACACATATTATATATACACACAGGATTATATACACAAACACCATAAAAAGATATAAAAAGCATCGCTTAGACATGATTTTTTTCAGAGACATACTAGAAACACACCTTCAATTAGTCACTAATCAGTTCTATAGATGTCAACTCGCCAAATCGCCAGGCTTCGTCTTCTTGGTATGGCCAACTCGTTTCCCGGGTTTCCCACAGATCACCTGGATGTTCTGCACCATTTCGCCGGGAGGGAGCTCCGCAGACTCCGCAGACCTGCAAATAAGTGATGACTGCGGTTGTTTTTTGGGAATTACTTACCCTCTGGTAAACTAACATAACTATGGAAAATCACCATTTTTAATGGGAAATTATTCCACTATAAATGGTCATTTTCAATAGCTATGTTAAATTACCAGAGGGTATCTTGAAGAACAACACAAATATGCGTGGATATGGTAGAAACATGTAGAAACCATGGGGAAAAACATATGGAAAAATCATGAAAACTTACTATGGGAAGTGCGAAACTTCAGATACAGAAAGTCTCCATCGAAATATTCACCAGATTTCACCAGTTCAAAACCACCAGGGGCTCTTGCAAAGCTTCCTGCCGTTTCTTGAAATCCAAGACACATAAACAGCATCGCACATTGATCATCACAAAGCTTTGAAATTCTGCGTGCCAGTCGTTGGATGTACCTCTGAAGCACAAGTGGAACGCTTGGAAGTTTCTATTGGGTGTTAAAAATGGGCATCTGTGCCCCCCCCCCCTATAGCGGCTATTTCATTGTGAAGGCAATGAATTCATTGAATAACCATGAATAACCGCAGTGAATGATGATGAACTCAAATCAGTGGATCCAGCGTACCCAAGACTGGGGCAAAAGCAAACAACCCGAGCATGAAAACAGCTTACGAATGAGGACAGTTGCACCTCCAATTTGCAAAGCGTTTGTTGTGAATTGGTAATCCATCCCACAAGCATCCCACTCACCAACATTCATCCCACATTACCGGGGATGCCCAATCACAAACTTCTACTGGATTCATATCTACTCATCAAACTAATCATATCGACTGTCAGCATCAGAAAACCTCTATGACTCTATAATGGTGTGTGCCAGCGTCTTGCAATGCTTAGGTTTGGGACACGCCGACTCCCCACTGTTTCACCACGTCAAATTGCATCATTTGGTATGGATATGCATGGTCTTGTTATGGTGGGTGGCTGATTTTGTGACACACCCAAGAATTTCATGGCATCATTGCCCGCGTAACAAGAACAATATGAACAATCAAGAACACAAGGCCCTCGGTGTGAATCCTTTTCCTCGGTTTCTTTGGAATGTTCCTTGCCGGCTCCCGTCTTGGACGTTAGAGCCGCAGATGGCTCAACGCAGCTGGTTGGAGAGTTTCCCTCGGAAAACTGAAGGTGGTCGACTATGGCAATTAAGCCCACGGCTTCTATAAACCCACTGCTTGTGCTTGCAATGACTTGCTGAAAATTCTTGAACTGAATCCAGATTAGGAAGCTAAATGCATCTGGAAGACACTGGACCTCCAGCAGTCACCCTATCAAAGGCAAGCATATGCACATATTTGCGTTGTTCGGCGTCCAAGGTTCCCATGAGTTTGTTGGATCATGTAGGATCCCTATCTTCCGGGTCCGTAGCAGTTCTTTAAAGATTTCAAAAGATTTCAAAGACTCAGCTTCAGCTTCCCGCAGCTTCCCAGCTGCAGACTTTCCAGGGCACACTTTGGTGCCACAGCCATCACTTCTCCGCAGGATCCGATTCCCGTACTGAGCTCAGCGCTTGGCTGAGCGCCGCGCTGATCACGGTGGACGTCTTGGATTTGTGGGACCTGCGAACAGCCATGGAATGGGTTGCCATGGGATCGGATAGGATTCGGAGAGCTTTTTGCATTTTGCATCGTTTTTGTTGGGGGACTGTGCATGAATATAATATGATATTTACACCCTGGTGGTGATTGTGATAAGATCAATGCATCAATCATCCGACAAAGCCGGAAGGACAGCTTTCTCGACTTCTCTTCCAGACTTCCAGCTATTTTTTGCAGCGAGCCTGGTTGCTCTCTTGGAGGATCGGGAACTATCTCTAATGATATCCAGCATGTCTCTTTCAAGCTCTTCAAAGGGGTCAACATCTCCACCTGTCCTCTCCTGGCAGACTTCACAATGGGACCCGCAAACTGCACGTTGTCATTGAACTACGACACCAACATATACCAACAGGACCAAAAGAATGCCTAAAATCTCCGGAACGTGGATGCTCCTCCGGCCAAGGCATCTCAACAGATGACGTCCCACCATAGCCTCGATGCTGGCAGGCCCAGCATTGGGCTACAGTAAGTGAGCGAACACACTGCTGAACCCGAACTGGGTATATCTGGGTATGGTTTTTATCACTCACAACTTGACCCCAAATGGTAAGACTTCGCTTGGTTTGCATATGTTTCTATATCAAGATGATTGTCCAATTACCATCGAAACCGAGTAGGCATCCAAACCAAGGAGGGCGCCACAATCCCTTGGATCCCTTGGATCCCTTGGATCCCTTGGCCAGTCCCATGCTGAAACTGTCCCAGCTGCGCTTAATGGTCTCGGAGGCTGTGGGATGATTCACGGCAGGCTCTAGGACCTGAAGCCCACCAGCTATCCCAACGTCTCCGGCATTGAACTCCTGGGCCACGGCGGCCACGGCGGCCACGGCGGCCACGTGTTATGGCTGGAAGGTGAAGGGACCCGGGATGAGCCGGGCACTCAGAACCCAAAGTGAATCAAGTCAGGGGATGTCAAAGGCATATGCATAATTATAAAGGTTTTCATGTAGTAATATCAATGTACTATGATGTACTATGTAGTAATAGTGTAGGTGTAGTACCGTGTCGTGACAGATCCCAGATTGGTCATATTACATCATATTATAAATGCCCCACCAACATGCCTCATCCGATCCCAAAAAGCCGCAGTTTGTGGGACTCTTGCGCCTACGCTGCAACTAAATCAAGTCCCAAGGTTCCAAACGCTCCCAGAGATGCAGGTTCTCTTGGAAAGTGTTCCATTTCTTCTTGCTGATCGTCTCCACTAGGGCCACCACTGAATCGCACCGGTGCCTCAAAGATTGCCATCCGCAACATCAACTTGGTTAAAGGTTGATAACGCTTCATGATTCATAATGGTTAATACTGGTTAGTAATGGTTAATACCCTCCGGTAAACTAACATAGCTATGGAAAATCACAATCTTTAATAGGCAAATCAACTATAAATGGGCCATTTTCAATAGCTATGTTAAATTACCAGAGGGTAACAGATTCAAGGCAGATTCAAGGCCACAACAAGCCTCCACTGAGACATACTGAGACTTTCGGGCTCCAGCTGTAGCCAGGCTGCAGCCGAGCGAATCCCAGCATCTCATCATAGCGGCTGTCAGAAGCCTGGTTCAGTTGTGCCACTAAAAGACTGAGCAGGAAGATCAAGACCTTACAACGCCAGGGACACGCCTTTTTTTGTGCCAGAGAATATCCTGAAATCTGGGGAAACATGGCAATAAGGAGAAATGAGAAATGATCCGCTACTCAAGATTGTCAGCTGCCAAATCACGAGAGTGATTCATCGACCCACCAATCACTACTATGATGTATGCATGTTTTCTTCCGTGCCCCAACCACTCTGTGGACCTTGGAAAGCTCAGCAAGCCATGAAACCGTGCGCATTAAAACGTGCCAGCTGGCATGATTTTGTCCCCAACCTCCTAAAAAGGTTAGCGGCCAGCGAAACCAAAACAAGACAAAATCTCTTTGTAGCCTTACAGAACATAAGAATCACGATTTCGCTATAAGCAGCCACCGCATCATAATTGTGGGACGGTGACAGGTCCAGCGAGATGTATAATGTATAGAGTCTAAAAGTCTATAAATATGTGTGTATGTGTGTATGTGTGTATGTGTGTATGTGTGTATGTGTGTATGTGTGTATGTGTGTATGTATGTATGTATGTATGTCTGTCTGTCTGTCTGTCTGTCTGTCTGTATGTATGTATGTATGTATGTATGTATGTTTGACTGTCTGTCTGTCTGTCTGTCTGTCTGTCTGTCTGTCTGTATGTCTGTGTGTCTGTGTGTCTGTGTGTTTGTGTGTCTGTGTGTCTGTGTGCCTGTATGCATGTATGCACGTATGCACGTATGCACGTATGCACGTATGCATGGATGCATGGATTCATGAATGCATGGATGCATGGATGCATGGATGCATGGATGCATGGATGCATGGATGCATGTCTGCATGTCTGCATGTCTGCATGTCTGTCTGTCTGTCTGTCGGTCGGTCTGTCGGTCG
>Ga0126342_10013682_pt1 | contig 14346 bp, 10 predicted proteins | sample Cyp1metagenome_FD_92528 | JGI IMG/M metagenome (GOLD analysis project Ga0126342, IMG submission 92528) | Coral microbial communities from Lord Howe Island, Old Settlement Bay, Australia - Cyphastrea 1 metagenome | ecosystem: Host-associated > Invertebrates > Cnidaria > Coral ...
CATGTGTATATATAATATACATATGTATAATATACATATGTATGATATAAATATGTATGATTATGTATGATTATGTATGATTATGTATGTATGTATGTATGTATGTATGTATGTATGTGTGTATGTGTGTATGTGTGTATGTGTGTATGTGTGTATGTATGTATGTATGTATGTCTGTATGTCTGTATGTATGTATGTATGTATGTGTGTATGTGTGTATGTATGTATGTATGTATGTATGTATATGTATGTGTATGTGTATGTGTATGTATATGTATATGTATATGTATATGTATATGTATATGTATATGTATATATATATGTATACGTATACACATACACATGTGTATAATATGAATTAAGGATATTTAAGGATATATTTTCCATCAATATTATACAAATAGCCACAATTATTCTGAGGACCCAGAGACTTGGTACTGGGGCCCACCAGTTGCTTAAAACAGGGCTACCGACGCCCAAAGGTTTTGGATGATTTGATGTAAATTTAACCATCCATTTTAAGTGGATTGGTAGCCCATTTTTCATCCCTGATGTTTAATGATGAAATCTTCACTAAAGTCAGTAAACTCCCAATTTGATCCAATTTGTTCATGATCGATGGTGATAAAAACATGGTGAAAAACACGATTTTATGGTCAGAAATAGCCATCTTGGATACACACAATTCTGACCATTATTGTAGTGGTATATATACCATTATTACCCAATATTCTCCATAATATTTATCCATAATTATCACCCATAATTATCCATAAAACCAAGGAATTTGGAGAGCAACGGAGGGGCCACCTCAACCCGGCAAAACCCCAACGGCAACGGCCGGCGCCGCGGACAGCAGCGGCATGGCTTGGAGTGTCCCGAGGAGGGGCCCCCGTGATGGCACGGCGATGTGGAGCGGGGCCTTTTGTTATTCCCATGATATGATGGGGATACCCTCTGGTAAACTAACATAGCTATGGAAAATCACCATTTTTAATGGGAAAATCAACTATAAATGGCAATTTTCAATAGCTATGTTAAATCACCAGAAGGTATCCCTGATACACCATGATATACGAGTAAAACCCGCGCGAGGCGGTGGCGGAAGTTTCTAGCAGGAAGGAATGTTACACTATAGGATCCAAAGACAAGGTTTGCCTATAGGAATTGGCGTGAAGCCTCAGATCTTCTTGCTTCGTTTCTCTTCACCTGTGCCCGCCACTTCTCAGCCCGTCGCAGCTCTTCTCAGACCATCTCAGCTCTTCTTAATTCTTTTCACAACTCTTCTCAACAGCTCAAGTTTTTTTCATCTCTTCCCACCTCAGCTCAACTCTTTTCACCTCTTCCCCGCTCTTCTCAACTCTTCCCACCTCTTCTCACCTCCCCTCAACTCATCTCACCTCTTTCTCAGCTCTTGTCAACTCTTCTCACCTCTTGTCAACTCTTCTCATCTCTTTTCACGGAGATGCTTTAAACAGCGAAACTCTTACACACAGAAGCTTTTGCACAGAGAAGCTTTTGCAAAGAGAAGCTTTTGCACAGAGTAAGCTTTTACACAGAGAGGCTTTTACACAGAAGCTGAGTATCTTTTACACAGAGAAACTTTTACACGGAGAAGCTTTTACAAAGAGCAAATTTTTACACACAGAAGCTCTTATATACACAGAGAATCTGTTGCACTGAGCAAGCTTTTACACAGAGGAACTTTTACACAGAGCAAGGTTTTACACAGAGAAACTTTTGCACAGAGAGGCTTTTAAGCAGAGAAGCTTTTCCACAGAGAAGCTTTTTACACAGAGCAAGCTTTACACAGAGCAAGGTTTTACACAGAGCAAGGCTATACACAGAGAAGCTTTTACGCAGAGAAGCTTTTACACAGAGGAGCTTTTACGCAGAGAAGCTTTTACACAGCGGAAGCTTTTACACACAGAAGCTTTTACGCCGAGCAAACTTTTATACAAGGCAAGCTTTTGCACAGAGCAAGCTTTACACAGAGAAAGGTTTTACACAGAGACGCTTTTACACAGAGAAGCTTTTACACAGAGAAAGCCTTTACACAGAGAAGCTTTTGCACAGAGAAGCTTTTACACAGAGCAAGCTTTTGCGCAGAGGAGCTTTCACACAGAGCAAACTTTTACCCAGAGAAGCTTTTACACAGAGCAAACTTTTACACAGAGGGGCTTTCACACAGAGCAAACTTTTACATAGAGAAGCTTTTGCACAGAGAGGCTTTTAAGCAGAGAAGCTTTACACAGAGAAGCTTTTACACAGAGAAGCTTTTACGCAGAGAAGCTTTTGCGTAGAGAGGCTTTTGCACATAGAAGCTCTTACACAGAGAAACTTTCAGATACTAGTAGAGCAAACTTTACACAGAGCAAGGTTTTGCACACAGAAACTTGTACGCAGAGTAGCTTTTGCACAGAGAGGCTTTTACGCATAGAAGCTCTTACGCAGAGAAACTTTTAGACAGAGCAAACTTTACACAGAGCAAGGTTTTGCACACGCAGAAGCTTGTGCGCACAGAAACTTTTACACAAAGCCAGCTTTTACACAATGAAATTTTGACCTACATGGCAGCAGAAATTGCAGCTTCAAAACCGGGTCTCGACGCCAAACCGGAAAAACAAATTGAAGCACTTTCTAAAAGGAAGTTAAAAGGAAAATCATCTGCGCAGCCACTCCAATACGCTTGCACTGCGATCTGCAGAGACTGAGTTGCAAAGCAAAAAAAACTAAGCGCAGCAGCAACAGAAATTGCAGCTCCAAAACCGGATCTCGGCGCCAAAGCAAAAAAAAGAAGATTTGAACCACTTCTTAAAAGGAATTTTACAAAGAAAATCAGGGAGAAAAATCTGCCAAAGCAGCTTTCGCCACCTTCATGCAGCCACTCCAATACGATTTGCGACTCTCAGCTGCAAAAGATATTAGTATTACGCACGCAGCCGCAGCAGCGAGGAACCTTGACGCAACCATGCCACTGCGATCTGCAGATACTGACTTGCAAAGCAAACTAGCACAGCGTGAACAAAGAAGAGAAAAAGTCACCTGGAGAGCTCAGCTACAGTGTGCGCGCAGATCGAGACAGATTCGACGGCAGAGCGACGACGCCCGCGCCCGTCACGCCATCGATCCAACTGTTCTCCGCAACAGAACATCCGTTTACCCGAAAAAAACACCATGTTTCGTTTCGTTACGTTCAAATCCTAACATTCAAATCGCATCCTCGATCTATCAGTTCCAATGCGATCTGCCAACAATGACTTGCAAGAATCGCAACACATAACGCAAAAGCACCTCCTTTCTCCTCTTCTCGTCCCTCATCTACTGTACTCCATTCTACTCTAGCCTGCTCTTACTTTCCTCTACTCTGCTCTACACTAGGCAGGAACATGCCAACTGTACTGGAATGTCTTTTCAGCTACTGCTCTACTTCATGTTCATGCCAACTGGCCGTGAAGGTCTTGAGCTACTTCTCTACTTCAGATACATGCCAACTAGATACTTCTCTACTTGAGGTACATGCCAGCTGGACTTAGTGATCTTTGGGCTACTGAGAATGTGGCTTCATGATCTCTAAACGCAGCGGCCAACTGGACCTCATGATCTTTGTGAGCTAGCGAGAATGTGACTTTTTGATCTCTTGTCGCAGGTGCCAACTGGACTTGGGCTAGCGAGAGTGTGACTTGATGGTCTCTCAACGCTGGTGCCAACTGGACACAATGATCTTTGTGCTAGTGAGTATGTGACTTAATGATCTCTTAACGCAGGTGCCAACTGGGCACAATGATCTCTTAACGCAGGTGCCAGCTAGACACAATGATCTTTGGGCTAGTGAGAATAAAACCGTCCGTAGCTCGGAGTTTCCTCCATGAAACTTCCTTTCACTATTGGTACTTTGCCAGTAAGCTCATTAACAGTTTGCTATGGACAAATACCACTTTAATGGGTACACTCATCGAAACAAACCGGGCCATTTTCCATAGCGATGTTAGTTTATTGGAGGGTATTACTGCATAATGGTTGCTGCAACAGTAGTTGTCACTATGTATCATATTTACTCTATTTTATTTTGCTATTGTATGACTGTTGTTTCTTTTACTATGAGATCGTTGTTGTGGATATGGATCACTACCTGTAAATATAATTTTTAGGGGGACATCCATCAATCCCAACTATTTTGATGTGAGCAAGAGGAGTACAGGGTTTTGACCCATCTCCATATACTAGGATAATAGTATGAAATATGGGTTTGAATGGGGAGGTTATGGACGTATTTTTTGAGATCTACGCTATCATATAATGGGATATACTGGGGATACCATGGGGATACTGACAATCAGCAGTTGGGAATGTTTAAACAATAAACAGGGGAATAAAACTCAATAAAACATAATGGGATGTGAATTGGAAGATCATCCCACAGATATCCACAGATCGTAACTAATAAACACGCTTGGCACATAAATCCCCAATTCCTGGGGTTGTCCGTCCCATTAAAAATATACCAAATAATTGGGTTACACCCCACACTCCCCAGTACTTCTATGCAGCTGGGTCTGATGCATCGGCCTGGCAAGTGGCCAGGAACGGGATTACTATCCATACTGGCATCCCTCTGTTTGGCACGACATTGCTATTCTGACTGACGAGCCAGAGACGCGATGTGCTTATTATCAGATGGAGTCGCAGAATGTTAAGGCCAGTGTTTTTATGTTTGATGGTTTTTGTTACTTATTTGGACCTCTGCTTTTTTTCCTTGGTGCTGCATGACCGCAGGCCAAACACATTTGCTCCATCCCAGCCCACAACAACCGTGACGCTTGCGAAAGCAACGATGGACAGTGCCTTTTACGAACACATGCAGATTCAACGCAACTGATGAATTGGCGCACCATGGGTTGTATTAGATTTATTGCTTGGATTAACTATTGTTTGGGCTAAATACTGGTACAACAAATCATGGGTTCTTCTTTGTGGTTTGTTGTTCGATTTCCACAGCGAGGTGGCAAGAAGTCGCCCCCTTCAACGAGCCGGCACCGGAGTGTTTGGGCGGCATCCAAAGCCGCGACAATCACAATGGCAACGTGCGCAATGGCGGCTCGGCGTTCAGAATGGGAGCTCCAAAGGCGTGGGTGAAAGTCTGTGAAATTCATGAAATGCAGGAAGGATAGGAAGGAAATGGAAGGAATTCAGTGATGGTCAGTGGTTGCTGAGCTAGACTTTTTTGATGTTGGTTGGAGAGCATTCGGGCGTCAACTGAAAAAAGTTAGCAAAGTCTTTCTTGTCATGTCGATGTGGCGCAGCATTTTTGGCTCTGTAGTGGGGTCTCTTGCGATGTCAGAAATGCAATTCGGAATCCTTTCGCCGACCAGAAGAAACATGTTTTCGTTCACGCAAGACATGGATGGAATTGGATGGATATGGTACTTGTAAGTCCATGTAAGTCGGTTCATCAGGATTCGTTTGGTGACTTGGAAGATCTTCAAGGGGTTTCAATATATTTTCGTGACATATCTAGAGAGTAGTCAGGTGTGCCACCGTGCCACTGGGTCCCACGTGCCCAGTCGGTCTCATGATAGCCTGCGCGGTGGTGATTTTCTGCGGGCTTCTACTGCTCCACTTTGGTTTTTCCAGATATGGCGACCCGACAATTAAGGTGCATTGGGTCATTGGATGTCACTGGGGCATAGTGGAAATTACTGGAACTTGGTGTAGTCTGATGTGTGATGACTGTCCAGGGATGCGATTGGAATGATGTTGGGAGCCAGGGACACTAGGTCCAAGAATCACTGCTGTGCCTGAATGTGTCTGTTGCTCTTGCAGGTGGGTCAGGCCTTGCAGAAACTGCAATTGCTAAGCAGCGTTGCTGAAGACAGTAAATTGGACAGGTCGGATGCTTGACCTGTTGATGGCAGCACTATACTTGTCAGCTAGCATTTTCCCAGCCCGTACGTTCACGCTCCACATTGTGCGCTGTTTCGGCTAGGTATACCCCACAATTCAAGCAGAATGGCGAGCAAGAAGTTGCATCATTTGTGGGAGGAAAGTGCTAACCAATTCTTCACCCAGAGAGGGAGGAATGCTACTCAATTGAACCAAACTAGCTTGCAAGCATCTGATAGGGTCATTGAGATGCGATACACACCTTTTGAATTTAGCAGAACCCACGGGAATGAATACCTTGCCAGGTTCACATTTTGTCCATTCTGTCCATGTGAAACATTTTGCCGTTTTGCAGCGGTTGGTGGAACTGAGGAAGAAATACGGAAACGGCTTCAAGATAAGCGGCAAGATTTTTTGAAAGCTGTGATGACAGTCTGGTCTGCTACCACTGAGGCCAGTTGAAAAAAAGGGTGGGGCCAGGGATTATTTTGGCACGTTTTGGAGAACCACCTACACAAAAACCATGCCTTTAGTGTAGTCTATTAGTTGCTGGTGTCAAGTCTTTTGTACATTCCATCACCAGGATGGTCCTAGTTGATTCATGATGTTGGAATGTGTGGCTCAACTAACAACCAGCATATCAGAATATCCTTTGCCGCAAGTTTACTTGATTTCGAAGAATAGCTCTACCGGGTTGATTGAAGATTGCTATTAGAAAAGCGAGCTCTTTACTTTGTTGCCGTACCAAAAACACAGCAAAAACAACCAAGGAAGCGACAAATGATGCCACCATGGATGATTTTCGATTGTTGAACATAGGCCACAATGGATGATTTTCGATGATTTTCGATTGTTGACAATAGTTTATCTGCACGTCAGAGTATCCAGAGTCATCGTCCGACGACCAAGGTCTATCTGCTCCTGAGCTTTCTGGCGCAGAATTGCTTTGTCTTTGGCGACATCATGCAGCTGCCAAACTTCTTGACCTGCGCGGCGGCCAACTTTGTATTCAAGGACATCGGGGTCATGGGGATGTTTTTTGGTGCCAGCAATGGACAATGCACAGGTGAACATCGATTACCTTCTGGTCATTTCACATAGCTCTGGAAAACGGCCCGTTTATAGATGCTTTACCTATTAAACATGGTGATTTTCCATAGCTATGTTAAATTACCAGAGGGCACATGAAACGCAGCACTTTGTTTGGCAGCAGACTGATTCAAATCAATCCATGAAATAACGCAGTGCTTGATGCTTCAGCAAGCAAAGTCAGCGTGCCTTGTCAGGAGCTGCGGAAACCAGGGGTGCCATTGACGCCACACTGCATGCAGCGCTTCACACTGGTCATGACTGGTGCTACCCTGGTCTTCACAGTGGCTGGCCGCAGAAGGGTGGAGGCTGCTGTCCTGTATGGCCAGGCATGCATACTCAGTCAGTCAATGAGACAGATGCCATTGAAGCATACTGGTCTTGTCTACTTAGTAAGACACTTGTTTCAAGGCAATTCAGATGCAAAGATATTTGTCCATATATTTTTATATAGCATGCAGTCATGCAGAAGCAAAAAAGGATTGGAGACAAGCTGGAGAGTTGCAGCAGCGTGCTCAGTGTACTCACTGTCTTAACACCCATTGAGAGTGATTCTTCAAGATTGGTTTGGAGGTAATGAGACATGTCGTGATGGTTTAGATGATGTTGGTTGATTTGCCATGCATTGGATTTAATCGGACTTTGTTGAATCCCGCAGATGCCAATTGCTGGAGATGCATCACGAGCACTTTTTTAGCCACAACTTTTAACGCAGTCGTTTTGATCAAGAATGATGCCCCTAATCCCACAACTAATGTATATTGAGATAATATGCAAGCAGCCCAACGGGCCATGGATCCTTGTATTCGTTTCCACAGGTGCCATGCCCCAAAAAGTGATCACTTGCCTTGAACGTGGCATCCCCGAGACAGTCCAAGAGGATCCAAGAGGTTTGTTCATGGATGATTGAAATCTTTTGAACTTCATCCATATTCATCCAAGGTTGGTCTTCCAAGAGAGCTTCTACCTGCTGGGTACATAGCCCGCATCATTTTGTGTGCTTTGTCGGGCAACGCTGAGTTCGCCACCAAGGTGCGGGGCGCAGAGAAACAGGGGCTACTGGGGCTACCAAAGACTGGCGTAAGGTCCCAGCCTGGCCCTGGCCCAGCTGTTCCAAGGTGAACGTGGCGATGGCTCCGTTCTTCGTGCTATCGCACTTTTTGCAAGCCGATCCCGACCCATCGAGAGTATATAGTCGGTTGTGACCCTGAAGCAACGGGCTGCATAGTGTTGGCAGGGTTGAGTGTGCTCTCAAGCGAGTGAAATCGAATATTGTCTCGGCTCTGCTTCTTTCTTTGGGCATCATCTCCCAACAGCACACATCCTCCTTCGTTTATCATCATTAAAGTCACCAAGACCCCAAGATCCCAAGCTTGTTGCAGGATCTTGTAGGTCCCCATGTCTTGACTGAGGATGTTCATGCTGGTGAATGAAATCATTGCAGTTTCCCTTATGGGCATGGCAGTTTCCATTTTCGACAGCAAGGAGCACAGCCGAAGATTTTGGGAGTCCCAGAGAATCAAGGGGGTAAGTTGTAAGGGAAGTTGGGAAACACTCTGAAATAATCATTCAATCACCCTGCAAAATCAAGCTTTTACGGCTCTCCGCCTGATCCAAGGGGGTACAGTACCTTTTACGGACAGCTTCCATTGGCACAGGAGTATCAGATAGAAGTTGCGGCACTGCAACTAGAGGAGAAGGCAGAAACGGACTGGTGTGTAGATTTACAGTCCAGATTTATGGTAAACCATTGGGGGGCCCTACCCCGAGCTCTTATTCCAGACAATTGGTGGCAATCCGGTACTTTTGTTCCATGTGAAGAGGAGAAAATACCAGAGTTTCAAAGAATTAACTCCAGATTCAATTTCTGGTTTAACTGCCCCTTCTAGCTGAATTCCTCCATCACTGACATTCACTGACTCTTGTATTAATTCTTTTGAAACTGATTTCTTCCTCAGGAATTAGATCTGGAGTTAATTCTTCTGACTGATGCAATCGCAGGATGTTTCTTTTCAGACTATATAAGGAATTGTTCTTTTTGGACCATTTCCTTTTTGGCAACTATCATTTATATTCATCTCTGACCAAATGCATCCCTTTCGGGAACTATCATTGCTGACTGCATCCCTTTCGGGAATTGTCATCGCTGACTCCATCCCTTTCGGGAACTATCATTTCTGACTACATCCTCTTTCAAGACATGCCCTTTCTGTGTGTTTCCAATCCGTTAAACAGTTCGTTCTTGCGCTTTTGATAACTTTCCGATAGCTTATATTACGTGTTCTTAAATAGTTATGTTAACTTCCACAAGTACTTATCAAATCCTAACATGAAGATAAGAAACTTGTTGTAACTTATATAATTAAATACATATATACATTATAGACAAATACATACAGCTTTGCCTGTGCTGCCACGTGAAGTTACAAGTTGGCTCTCCATAGATATTGAACTTTACATACTTACAAGTACTTTATAGAGGGAGTTACTGAGGGTGTATACATACGATACATCTTGCCGAAGTCTGTAAACTTTCATACCTAGAAGCTATCAGTCTCCGTACACCCAGAGACTTGGAACAGTCCAATTCAAATCACTCGTGCGATCGATCGACATTTTGACGCTGTTGTTCCAGCAGACTAAACAGCGGAAGAAACAAGTGTAAATCTTTTGCTTGGGCCTTTGCTTGGACCGGCTTTCTTGGCAAACCTGTGTTTTTGTATGTTTTTGTGGCGTTAAGCTTAAGCTTAACTGGAAGAGTTAAACATAAGGAGTTAATTCCATTAACATAACCTTCTCTAGCTCTTGGAACAAGTGGCAGGCCATGTCAAGAATGAATCCAAATTTAATTCTTTGTCCGGCAATGCCAGAACAACTCGTGCATGTGGAAAGATTGAATCAAAACACAAGATAATTCCTGAGAGCCGTGGAAGGACAACCTATCAGAATTAAATCCCGATTTTTCTAACTCCTGTATTTACCCTCTTCCCGAAATCTGATGGCAATGTTTGGTAATGTGACAATCTTTTCACACATCTTTTTGATAAGTAGAGAAGTTCTTGCAGGTGGTGGGAATGTGAAAATCTCTTTCGATCTCGCCATAAGTTCATGCACATTGTTACAATCTTGTTGGTCTCATGCCAAAGGTGGCAATGAGAGAATCCTTTGATCGTCAGATAAGTTCATGCCTCATGGACATTTTAACTCAATGATATGGATATGAGTTCATTCATGTCAATTTCACAACGACTTATTTGCCTTAAACTCAGCGAACGTTCCGTAGTGAGCTTGTGGAGTTGGGCTTGTCCGAAACTGATGGCCACGGATTGAAGATAAATCCTCCATTTTCGTTAAAACACATTAAACATGTATACACAATAACTACTGCTCCAAGATGATTGATCTCTCGCTCGCTCTCTCTACATATATATATATGTAATTTATATACAGATATGAAGTATATATTGTATTAACATCTATTTAACAACAATTACTGGGTTAGATCAGTTGTATGCGAAAAAAGATCTCCATAGATCTCCTCCATCCGACACCGCCCAAACACAGGTGGAGCAGTTGAGGGCCGCCGAGATCTCGGGCTATGCCGTGAAGCGGTTGCTGTCGGTCACCTGTGACGCCATCGTTCGGCTGAATGACGATGCTTGGACTTGACCCCCAAAAAATGGTGGGAAAGTTGGGCCCACATGATTCTAGATAGCTAAGTTGGTTTATAACTGTTTATACCTCCAATACCTCTTGTTTATGAATTTTTATAATATAGTTCATGGGGCTTATAAACCAGCTCAAAACTGGGGGGGCCTCACATTGTGGGAAAGCCCCTCATTTCCCATTTTAAGACCAACATAACTTTCGGGGTTCCCCCCCATTTCCCAGTTATGGCCAAGTTTCCCCACACCCAAATTTCAACCTTTGTATACTTTTGTTAGGCAGGTGCCCATATCCAAAGTGTTGAAAGTCGTAGGAATGAATGGCCATGTTGTGGAAGAAGTGTACAGTGGAAGCGGCTGTGAAAGTTGGGGACCAAGTGACCACGGCAGGAATTGAGAGTAGCGGAGCCGGGCCGCAGCCTTGCAGATTTGCTGATGTGCGGTTTGGGCTTCAAGAACAACAGCCTTGAAGGTGGGAACTCTTGGGCTGTTCAGACCTTTTGATGCGTTCATATTTTGGCAAAGGGTTGGATTTTTGGCGGACTTTGAGAGTTCACACTTGGAGTTGGAACACTTGGAGTTACAGGTGCTTCACGATGTACATTTCGGTCACGGCCACCAGCGGGTCACTGTTCGTAGGTGTCAGCTTCCTTCGCTATGTGGCGCCAAATGACCATGGGAGGCTGCGTGACTTCATCACCGAGTCCTAGCTTTGATGGGGAGGGCAAGATTTCCTCACGTGTTGGGGATGTTGCGGGACGAAGTTGGGGCTTTTCTAACAAGTGTGGGCATCAAGTGTGGGCATCTTTGGTGATATTCATAGCACCCACTTGGGTCGCCGAGTCATCCATCCTTTCAAGGCCGTCGAAAGCTTCACAGGAGGACGGAAACGAATCCTGGGCGAAATTTCACTTTTGGACACGCCCGGAACATCCCGCAACCCAGGAATCCTCCAAGGATGATACCACACCACGGTCCCTCAATCTCCAGTTGACACTCGGCAAACTCGGTGAAGTGCTGGATCCTGGACCACATGGACCAGCGCGATGTTTTCTGACCATTTTGCATGACTGGGTTGCAAAATCATGGCATTCATTCTAGCTATGGGGATCGGAAACTGGGGTCCACTTACCATTTTCATACCATTTTGGTGCGGAGATTGTGAAGGTTTACAAGATTTCAGACATGCCGATCTTGACACTCCAATCTGAGGAGGGACTCTAACGGTATCGCCTTTGATTGCGAGATCTTTCATGTCTGCGTGCCCGGCTTGACGAGCCAGCGGGAGCATTTAGTTGGGATCACTCAGGTGGGCAGCTCAACAGAAACGGCGATGATTTTTGGTACATGGATCCTTCAGAGCTTCAGTTGATAGCAGCCCATCCATGATTCAGACGGCATTCAGATGGTTTTGTTTGTACCATCAACAAATCCAAGCAACCTCGGTGGTAGACAGTTTCCCCTGCTGACGGTTGTGGCTAATACTATACCGTGCACATGCTGGACAGGCATGTGCGGATCGACCAGTCGAGAACCGAGACGTCGACGAATTTAAGGCTGCCTGGCTAAGAGAAGTTGCTCTGCCATGGGTCCCAGTATACCCCAGTGAAATTTAGCGTTTGTACACGTTTCCAGCTTTGATTTTGTCTTCCATTTGTTGCATGAAGTCTGAATTCATTGCACCCCTTTATTGTTTTGCACAGAGGGTGCTCCTCATATGCTTGAAGAGTGCTGGGAAGTGCTTCCCATAGTGAGGAGTTGGTACATGTCCGATTTTTGATGGTTGATGATCCCCCGAAATGGGCCAATGGATCAATTGGCCAATGGACCTGAGGATTTCAATGAGGCAATGGATACCATCAATGAACTTCCATGCCCCCAACAGCCAGACATGCGCCACATCTTGGGCTACACTTTGAAGCAAGGCAAGTCACTAGGCTGCCTCGGCCTGGCTTTCACTCTCAAGGACTCACTTTTTCGGGTTATTTCTTGTCGGACCACAAGTGTGCTCCCTGTGATGGCCGTTCAACAGACTTGATGATGGAACCATCTCCCCATCGAAGCACGAGAAGAGACAACAAAAACTGTATATAGGATAAATCCGGTAGTGCGTAAGAAAAGCTAAGTGAGAATCATGAGGCATGGGGGCCAGCACATAGGATTGACACATTTCGGGCAAAGACTAGATTGGATGCTCAACAAATCTAGTGGGATAGGCAGTCTCTATCAACTTGATGCCGCACCTGGAAATATTAGAAGTGGCTGCTCGTTGTTTTGCTTTGTGGAGAGTGGCTAAGACCCTTCTCTCATGGATTTGTGTTTGTCGGAAAATAGGATCCCCTCAATTTGAATGGTTTATCATCATTTTCCCACATTTTCCCAGAGTTTCCCCCATTGAAATGGCCATGAATTGGTTTTTTGTGTATCCCATTCTTGGACGCCATTCCTTTCGAATGGATCACCCAAAAATCGTCTCCATCTAGGCCGGCATCGCTCCAAGACTCTGCAGAGACCGCCAGCGAGTCGAATAGTAGTGGCAGCGCTTCAACGAAACGACAATATGTCCGCCTTCGAAGTCTGGATCCTGGGGCCATTTAAAAAAAGAATTGAGGCTGAGGTGGATAAAATATGATATAAAATGTATCAGACATGTTCAGGAAAAGCCTCTGTGTGAATACATGCGCAAATAATATGTATAATTAAGAATATATTATACATGTATGTACATGTATGTACATGCATACATGCATTCATGCATTCATGCATTCCATTCCATTCCGTTCCGTTCCGTTCCGTTCCATTCCATTCCATTCCATTAATTTGCATTTGAATGTACATTTACATTTACATTTACATCATACATATATACATATATACACATCCATATATCTATATATACATCCATACATATATACATATATACACATCCATATATCTATATATACATCCATATATATATATGTACATACATATATATTATATATACATATATAGATACATATATATATATAGATACATATATATATATATATAGATACACACACACATATATATATATATATACATACATACATACATACGTACGTACATACGTACATACATACATACATACATACATACATACACAGATACACACATACACACATCCACACATCCACACATCCACACACTGATACATATATACATATATACATATATACATATATACATATATACATATATACATATATACATATATACATATATACATATATACATATATAGATATATATAGATATAAATATATAGATATATAGATATATATAGATATAGAGATATAGAGATATAGAGATATATAGATATATACACATATATACATATATATATAAATATATAGATATATAGATATATAGATATAGAGATATCGAGATATAGATATATATAGATATAAACATATAGATATGTAGATACTAGTATATAGATATATAGATATATAGATATATAGATATATAGATATATATATATATAGATATATATAGATATATATAGATATATACATATACATATATAATATACATATACATATATCATGCATGCATGCATGCATGCATGCATGCGTATGCACACATGCACACATGCACACATGCACACATGCACACATGCACACATGCACACATGCACACATGCACACATGCACACATGCACACATGCACACATGCACACATACACA
>Ga0126342_10013683_pt1 | contig 14346 bp, 12 predicted proteins | sample Cyp1metagenome_FD_92528 | JGI IMG/M metagenome (GOLD analysis project Ga0126342, IMG submission 92528) | Coral microbial communities from Lord Howe Island, Old Settlement Bay, Australia - Cyphastrea 1 metagenome | ecosystem: Host-associated > Invertebrates > Cnidaria > Coral ...
GTAAACTAACATAACTATGGAAAATCACCATGCTCAATGGGTAAATCCACTATAAATCACCATTTTCAATAGCAAACTGTTAGTCATTACCAGAGGGTATATAAACCTCCATGGCTTGTTCCGGAGATTTCCCAGCCATGTTTATGTAAATTACCAGAGGGTAACGAGTCCTCGTAACATCCCGTGTTGATTTCACCGGGAGCCCCGTACGTAGTCCACGCTGACATAGATCCCACTGCCCAGGCCGTAGCACAGCCCAGCGCTGAGGACCAGGTGCCAACGCAGGTCGCCTACGTATGGAAAACTTGGAGGATCATCCCCCGAAAAATCACTGGTTGGTAAGTGGTGTTACCCTCTGGTAATTTAACGTAATTGAAAATGGCCATTTATTGTGAGTTTTCCCATTAAAAATGGTGATTTTCCATTGTTTTTTGTATGTTTACCAGAGGGTACCCGCTTAGAAATGGAACAACCCTAGGAATTGGGGACTTACTAATCAGGGTTATTAACCACTTTCTAAGTTTTTCCACGACATACTGGGGTTGAGACCAAAACTTCCTCCGATTCCGAGACCACCGAGCAACGTTTGGGGTGTTCAAGATATCCTTTAAACCTTTAAGATATCCTAATATATCCTACATAAACTATACCCAAATTATAAAATCGCAATGTCAAACTTACCCTAAAGTTGCATCAAGCGCCAATTTTGCCACAAAAAATGGGATAACCAAACCCATCATCTCCGGTAATACCCAAGTCCCCTGGCACCTGGCACCAATGGCGCCCTCAGTGAAGGCGATCCCCGGAGTTTTTCTCATAGAGGTTTCACCAGCAAAAATATGGGGAACATCTTTGATAGATATATGAAAAAACATGGTTTAATCACCAAAAATAACCAAAAATATGTGGGTTGATTTTGTTTTAACCATTTTGAAGGGGATGTAGCGGGGATATAATTGCGAATAATGGATATATAATTGGATATGATGTGTGTGTGTGTAGTATGTGTAGTATATATATATACAAAATGTGTATTGCCAACAACATGAATGATGGGTTTGTCTCAAAATAGAGGACACCTCCTTTCATGGCCATCTTAATAGTTTTTTTGGGCATTTGCAACAGATGTCCCTGAGGTCAGTGTTCCCCCTCTTCAACCTCCTCAAACGAGATCGAGCGGCCAAATGTAGAGCAAGAAGGTGACTGACATGATCGAACATGCCAGGTAGATCACAGGTTTTCGGCCTCGGACAGGGCAGGTTAAAAAAAAAAGCAGGACCCTGGGAGAAAAAATGCAACAGGCTTCAACCATCCAATATGGGGATACAGTTGGTATATGTAATCATAACCAATGATGATCTATCATGAGTTGCTGGGACCTGCGTTGGCAATGGTAAGATGGACCACCAGACTGCATCCAGGGGAAGCCATCAAAGCTTCATACTTCATCCGACTTCATATCGCTGTAACACATCCGGTGGACAATTATCAGCTAATCATGGCTGGAAAATCCTCTAGCAATCTGATGATGTTCTCAGCTACCCTCTGGTAAACTAACATAACTATGGAACGATGCGTAAATCTACTATAAATCACCATTTTCAATAGCTATGTTAGTTTGCCAGAGGGTAATGAAGATTATGGAGGAACCAATCATTTTCAGGGTGGACGGTTCCAGACTGCCAAACAGCTCCCCAACTCGCCGCCTTTCTGCTCCAGCGGATACTCCAAACACGGAGTATTGCTGTTCCAACTTCGTAGACATAGCGCACCCCAGTCTCTCCCCCAAATCATCCACTTTATGTTGGGATTTTCCATTACAAACCATCCAGCTATATAAACTTCCATGGCTTGTTCCGGAGATTTCCCAGCCATGTTTGACTGGAGGTCCAAATCCTGAAGTCCAAGATGTCCAAGGCCCGAACCGAAGACATTGGAGCTGCGACCCGCTGGGACCTCGGTCTTTTCCGATGAAATATGGAGGTTTGTTTCAGCCGAGGTGTCCTGAAAATTGATACTTCAAGGGATGGAGTCTACATGAGTCTAGTAATCTAGTATATGTTTGCCCATCTTTTCCATTTCAATTCACGTTTACTTTGGGGCAAATTTTAGGACCATCCAGAACCACCTCAAATGCAGAAATCTGGGCCATTTACCATTCAACCTGGTTTCAACAAGTCCCCAAATTCAACAAACGCCCAAAAGCACTACAGTCATTCAACACATATCCAAAAGCATGGCCGTCATTGCGTGCGATCATTCCATGTCACTTCTGAATTCTACATTCAAACCACCCAAACAAACATATATATATATATATATATAAATAAGCACATTTAAACTAAGTTATAGAATATACCACCCCATTCCCCAATTCCGCAGGTTCTCTATTCTGTACCCGTGCCTTCCCTTCCCGCCGCGCGGCCGAAATGGTCGCGCCAACCACCTGCGCGGCGATCATCAGCGAGGCCAACTTGATGCGCAGCTCGGCTTCGTCGTCGATCTGCAAGTTGTCACGCAGGTAGTAGTACCTGGGGAATCACCGGTATAACCATGGTTTTAGCTGGTGATTAACTATGGAATAGTTAAAAACATTTAAAAACCATGGCAACAACTTACTGATATGATCCTATATATGGGAACCCTAGAATTGGGGACTTACTAGAGTTACCAGTTCAGCACGGTGGCGATAGGTGTGTTTGATAGATCCAAACTGTTCAGAAAACGGGGAAATCAGCAACAACCATGGGAATGAATAAATGGCTTTGTGATAGCTAAGCTGATGTACTTCACGAGGTGATGACTATTGGGTTTATTTATAAATCCCTGGCATTGTTTACTATGTGGTTTATTAAGAGATTATAGCCCAATCTTTACTGGGAATCCATGTTTTATGTGGTTCATGGCGTTTTCACCCCCAAGCAATGGCTATGTCTATGGTGGTTTAACCAACAAAAATGGTGGTATAAGGAGACATCAGGGGAATTCAGCCATTGTGAAAGTTGCCATAACTGGAGTGCATCACCTTGTGCTCTAGGACGTCGCCACCAACATGGGCAGCTGAGACACAGATGACTCAAGTTGGCTGAAGTTGGTTGCTTTCTTGGGACTTTTTCGGAGACGTTGGAAACAGCATTCCATTCTGCTGTGGAGAATATGTGGAATCGGCTGTACATAGCTATATTATATCCCATAGGATCCATGTATGATATATGTATATATATATATGCTAACATAAAGGGGGTTAATATTGATGGGATCCATGGCACACCATATGTTACCATATATCGCATCACCATGGATCCTATGGGTGTGTACAATAGTAAAAATCTACCATCTGGTTTATAACTCCAATGTCACTATGGTTTATGGTACCTAATAACTATAGTTATATAATGGGGTTTATAAACCATCTGATACAGTCACTGGGGGGCCCCACATTATATCAGTCTACCTGATCCAAATGACAGGTTCCAAGATCCAAGTGATTTGGATCTAATGCAACAGCAGGGCACAAGAAAACGGTCACCGACGTTGAAACCTCGGTGTTTCAAACCCGCCAGCAGCACAGAAAGCTGGGAGTGAAAATCCAAACCCCCCAAAAGAGTATAGGAACGGCTGAAAACCTGGTTTTGCCGCGGGAAAATGGATGTTTTGTAGGTTGAGGATGGTTTATAAGCTGATTTTTCTGTGTTTATAGTTCAGTTGATTCTTGAAGATTTCCCAAAAGCTGTTGTCCCAAAGTGGTAGGGGATGCATCTTGAAAGGCCATACCCGACAAACTGAAACGCATGCCCCAGCGACATAATAGAAGAGCCGGCCAATGCAAACCCAAAGAAAATCCTGGCAGTGGCACAACCCACCCCAATCGAGAGGTGGCCAAGACTACTGGGATAGTCTGTAGGAATTTCCATCATACACTGAATCTATTTGACTATTTCTATGGTTGATGCGGATTTCCATACACACATTCTATATATTTCTATAGTTTAAATTGTTGCTGGCATGATAATCAATATCAAAAGGCTTTGCTGGTCCCTTACATACCGCATGATATGCCCCAGTTTGGTCGGTGGATCAAAGGCCTGGTGCCCTGGTGAACCTCCAAATAGCTGCGAACTGTCTGGATGCCAGAAACATGACAAGTTGAGGCGCCAACGATAGCAAAAATAGCGAAAAAACAGTTGACTCATACCGACTCATACCTTACGTCTGGGACATTTTGGGACATTTTGGGGGGATAAACATGACATTTTTATCACAACATGACAACCACCGCAGTAATTTGTTCGTCCCCCAAAAACGGACTGATTTACGAGTCGCCACTCGGAGAGCCCCGCCTCGTGGGCGGATGGATCTAGCGTAAAGCTGCCACAGACCTGGGAGATTTAAACAAACTGGGGTCATAACTGGAGTCACAACTGGATATATGATACAATCCATATAGAATATGAATAATATGACATATATATATATAATATATAATATATATGTATAATATGATACAATCCATGTCAGTATCTATCCAGTACTTAGTACTTGAGTACTGGTGAAAACACCAGCTCTTACATGACAAAAGTCCAAACAAACCCAAAGAGTTGCAGGTTGGAGTGTGACTTGTCGCGAATTGGATCTGTAACAATCCTCAATCCTGCCTTTGAACATCCCCATATCCTCCCTGCAAGTCCTTAGCCAGTGAATTGAGCTGGCCAAACAACCCTTTTGGATCCTTTTGGATCCTTAGGTAACTCGGCCACAGTGCCCCCATCCATCGGCCGGCCAAACCCACCCGGCCAAACCGGTCCCCATCTCCAAAATCTCTGGATTTGGGTAATGGATTGGTGACCATCCCCAAATGGACAACCCAACTTCACCATCATATGCGTTTGCGGACAGGGAATCTTATGATATCTATATTTGATGGGGTAAATCCGGACATGGATTGGATATGGAAAATTGATTGTTGGGTCATGGCATTAATGTTCAATTTCTTTCTTCAGGTCACGGGACTCCCGAGTTTTCTGCACCAAGGGCCTCGGCAGCAGTGATTGGCTCCGCATTTTCCGCGTGCAGCGTTGATTCCTGGCTGAACACATCGGTGGGATCCCGGCGAAGCGACGGAACCCCATCTACCGTAGCACACGTCCTTACGTAGATCAACGGACGCTGCATCATCCTGGAAAAGACTTGATCTGCAGCTTACCAGCGCTGGTAATCCCTAAGGTGGCACCCTCAAAAATCTAAAAAGTGGGATATCTCTTCAATATCCCCACACTATATCCCAAAATTGCATGAAATCCCATGAAATCCCCATGAAATCCCATGAAATTCCATAAAATCACCATGAAATCCCAACTCTCCCACCAGATTTTCAAGGGCTTCGGTGCCTCGTTGGCTGCTTGGCAGACCACCGTGCACGCCACTGCGGTGGCAGCCATATAGCAGGTGTACCTGGCCATCCCAAGCTCCGAGAGATGGTGAAGTTCTGATATTCAATGGGATCAAACGCGCGGATTTCGTGGAATTTCATAGGGGATTTTATGGAATTTCATGGGATTGAAATGTTGAATGATGTTGAATTTAAGTGGCATAAATGGTTTATAAGTGGTGAATTCAGGGGGATGCCAAATGGTGATGGGCCGCAAGAAGTTGGGACCGCCTGCTGCGTCGCCTGCTGTTTGACTCTTCAAGGAATTTGCACACGTTTTGTCCATGTAGTTGGATGGAGTCTTCATGTTCAAACATGGGGATGGGTCAAAACCCTATCCCCCTGGTGAACATCAAAATAGCTGGTAAATGGATGTTCATCCCCCTAAAAATGGTATGTATAGGTATTGATCCATAGCCACATTGCAATTTACGGCAACATCAATCAATCAGAACCAAATTCCCGGGATATGCAGAGGCTATTGAGATCTATTGAGAATGGTTACTGTACCAAACACATGTGATTTTCCATAGCTATGTGTGATTCCCAGAGTCCCAGACGTCCAGCTAACTAATAGGGCGTGTATTTCAATTGATGGAGGTTATCATGGCTATAACTTGCCGACCTTCATAGCATCCTTGCCAATATATTGCCAGGTAAAAACATTGGCTAGTTATAGCGGTATCCCTTTATATCCCTTGCAATTTATGTGGTCGCCAGGAGGCTGTACGTGCACTGGCATCCTCAGAGCGGCCAAGGGCATACAAGGTGAGGCCCCCGGGTACATAGTTCAGTTGACGCACACAACTTGGTAAATTCGGCATTATGGTGAATATAACGTTAATGGGGCTGGAAAATAGCTGGGGGGCCTCACTTTGTAAACATACTACTCACTAAGGGATGATTTCCTTAGAAATATCAATGTCATAAACACCAAATCGCTAAAAAATCGCCATCTCAAGTTTAAGGATGGAAGGAACCGGTTCTTTGAAATAGGTGCAACCACCATTTTAACATGTATGGGCAATGGCATACCAGATTTTTCAGCTGTCAATTTTTCCCCATGCAGGATGTTCCAGTCCGACCCAAAAAAAATGAGACCCGCAAAAAAAATATGTTTTTATGTTTTTACTCATCTAACCATCCAATTCGGGGGTAAATTGTCCGAACCATTCCCTAACGCACCCAACGCGCCCACCAGGCCCCAGTGATCAACAGATTCTTTCAGCTGAGCGACTCATGCGTAGCGATGATGATGAGCACTGCAAAGAGCGAACCCAAGAAAGTGTGCCTTGGCGCAGTGATGCTTCACCAAGGTAGCCCACGGTAGCCCGGAAAAAATCTACGGTAGCCCGGTTGCTCAAGAGATCGCCAATTTGTTCATGGTTCAATCCCGATCGTTTCATGGGAAAGCGCCAATGATTGATGCTTCAATCTCCAACTCTGTTGGTTGATTACACTCATGAAATACACATAAAGTCTCACCTTTGTATACCTTTGTCCTCGTTTTTGTTTTTAAAACAATCACAAACTCCCATGTTTGGTTGGACTTTACAATCTCCATGTTTGCTGGAAAAATCCCTATCCATTTGTTGGTGACATCCCCATTTTTCACGGTTGTACTCCCCATCCCCGGGACACAAAATCCTAGGTCAAAGGCGCATTGCCACGAAGGCGCTGACGACGCCGGCCGTGTCTCGTTCCTGCGTGTCCTGCCAGGAAAATTGGTTTTTGCGATGGGGATAGGTTTTTCACAATGGTACTTCAGAATGGGGTAACAATGATACATCCAACCAGAAATATGGAGTTGATTTACCCAGCATGGTAAGATAGAGTTGGCTTATAGGAATTAGATGGGAAACTAAATGAGGATTCGAATGGGGAAACCAACCAAGTCTGATTCAATCCATCTTATACAAAGCTATAGAGGAAGTTACATGTAGGTCAAATATACCCATCTATATAAAAGAGCATCTACAAGTACGGTTCAGCCGGTTCAGCCATCAACAATCGGGGGTTGATACCCGCCTTCGATATATGGAAGATATATCGCACATCTTCCCTGACATCTATGTCTATAGATCATATGATACATATATAATATATATATAGGTTATAAGATAATCATGGTCGGAAGATATGGGAAAATAAGAAGGACTGTAGGCAACAATGTGAAGGTATGATCATAGTATTGTTAAATGATCATATCACCATAAGTTACATATAGTTTAATGATTGTATGTGTGACAGGGTCATCTATCCCGCAATGAAAACTTTTATACTATACTGCGCACATACATCTTTAGTCCCTGTTTGTGGATTGATCACCATTCCCAACAGGGGTATACAATCCAACAGTCGACGGAATCCTGCGCAAGCGAAAAGTCGCAGCAACAACGCCCCTTCCTGGTTGAAATGGCAAGCACTCAGCTAACTACAATGCACTGGCCGTGTGCCAGGGAAATGCCACACTAAGGATAGCAGTTGACAAACCACATCGCGCGGTTGCCCCTTGCCGGGTGAAAAGGCAAAGGCACACAGAAACAGCCATGTCGTCAGAGCTGCTTCTAAAATTACATATCTTGGAAGACTGTAGAACGAGAACCACTGCCAACTGGATAATTAATATCAAGCGAGCAACAACTGCAAGCAAATCAAGACAAGGAAAAACCAGCACAAAACCGTTGGTACGACTAAGGGCGTTCCGTTCTCTGACAAACTTATGCACAGTGCGGTCACGACTTCTGACTCAATGACAAGCTCGGCTGGCAAGCAGTGATCATTCAAGTCAAACTGACAAGCCAGAACCTACAAGTGATGCACTAGGTGCGCTGGTAGGCAAGAACGCACTCATGACTCAAGTCCAAGGCAAAAGCTGAAGTCACTGGTAATTCAGAGCATTGCAGAAAGCGAGTGACATGAGCCTGTCCAGAGCATCCGCCACAACGCAGTTCAACGATACACACACACCATGCCATTGGGGTTTGTGTTCCAGCATTCAGGTGTTGGTAAAACACCTCCACCATCTGCCAAAAAATCAAAACACTTGGCAAGGACAAATGTCTGCAAGCAAACAACGGATGTCAATCCACTCCATAGTTCAGGTGTCATCTTCAAGAGGTAACTATCTGCGATGCCATGGACAGCGACCTGACGTCAGTCCCAAGCTACGGAACTGAGATTTCACCAAAAAATGAGAAGCATCCACAGGTCGGACAACAGAACCTCTGAAGATCCCAAAGCAACCACCCGAAAGCCAATCAGATCAACTGCACGAGTCCACTGATCAAGGGAGATCTTCAACAAGCATCTATCGGCGATATAATTTGGGCAATGTCCATGTGTCAAGCTAAGCGACCGAACTCCATCTCTCACCAGGGAATGGCAAGAGTCAACACGGCAAGCCAAGACAACAAGTAAGACACTCATCGAGACCACAGTCAAATCCGTCAAGATCACACGGTCGGAGATGGACAGATGTATTTCACGACCTGGGTCAAAGGTCCATGTGAAAACTCCACGGCTCAATCAGGGCACCACCATCCTACCTCGCTACGTGGCAGCTTGAGCCTTGAGGCTATCCAACTGTCGACCATACCACATACAGGAATATGATTGGAAACAACAAATAATGGGGGCCTAATGATGAGTGAACCTGTTTTTTGTTTACAACATGGAAACGATCATATTGGTCTATATCCACAATCAAACAAATAGAAATATAACAATAATATAACAATAATACTACCATGGCCACAGGCGGCCACAGTATGATACTGATGGTGGTATAGTCTTACTATTGCCATGAACATAACGATGGGGAGATCAATGATTCTTGCCACCATCATAAGAACATAATGAATAGTGATACTGGTGATTATTGGTAACTGGACCAATCGCAATCCTAGCAGCCCTAGCACCATTCATTGGAAAAATGTATGGTAGAATGGTGACAGTTGATGGTCGGTTGTCAAGTCACATTCTTGTTACCATGAGTGACCATCATGAGAATATCAAGCTAATGATCAAGAATATGAAACTAGAAAAAACGATGGCAAATATGTAAGTGATACAGCTTGAGTATTGTATAAGAATTCACTGTATAAGAATTTAAGGGGCTCGAACCCAAGGCAGGCTACATATTTTCAGCTATACCATACCAAGCACATAGTATTGTAAGAATTTGAGGGACGCTGGAATAGGATTGCCAAATTCTGAAACTACTGCTTATACGTGAGATGTGCAAATCCCCTTTGCCGTTCATTTTTTTGTGGAGTGACCCCTTATTGTCTTATGGGATGAAACCGGGCTTTGCAGAGAAACAATTTTTCAAGCTCCGAAAAATTGTTTTTTTCGCACATGCTTGGAATGCTTCCAATCCACGCAGAATCTATATGTGGATAGACTTGGGGACCTGAAACATTGTTTTCCCAATAACTTGATGAACACAACCCTACCCAGAATCTTTTTTTTCCACCCTGCTCTTGTGAAACTCAGACAAGCCCGGCTTTGCAAAAAAAAAATCAGGCTCTAAAAATTGTTTTTTTTGTGCACTGCTCTTATGAAACTCAGACAAGCCCGGCTTTGCAAAAAAAAATCAGGCTCTAAAAATTGTTTTTTTTGTGCACTGCTCTTATGAAACTCAGACAAGCCCGGCTTTGCAAAAAAAAACTGGCTCTATTTTATTTTTTTTTAGTATGTCTCTTGTCAATTGTGGTGGAAATTTGCTTGCATTTAAAAATAAGAATTTGAGGGACCCTAGGCCTCAAGCTTTCGGATTCTTAACCAACTCTCGGGCTGTAACTGTAACAGTGATCATCGTGCTTTCTACTTGTGGCAATGACAGGGCAGCGGGGAAAAAAAAAACATCCAGCTCCTTAGGGCTGCCACCCCCATCACTATAGAGGTCAGCAGGCAATCCGTTATGAGCGGAAAACGCCAAATTCCTTTGGCGATGCCGGGCGGTACTGAGCCTATCAATTTTTATGGCTAACCTCTCAAAAATCCTTTTCAATGGCTGGTAGTCAATATTAGGTGATATTGTGTTATGGCTATCTTTTGATGGAACTCCTAATTTATGGTGGGCTAAAGGTTGCAAGTCAATATCCCCTATGGCTTTCTTTGTGGTAGAGGCCCTTTACCTTAGGATCCTGAAACTCCCATTGAAACAATTTGTCTTGTTTGGATACTGGAAACATGGTCAGTTCGTTGTTTTCAAACGGCTGGCGTTGTTTTTTTCTGCCACAGTGGAGTGTTTTTTGGAGTTAGTTGGATGAATATTGTTAAATGAAAAGTGATTGGTTTTCAATTACTTGCCGATGGCTGATAAATCATAAACACATGCTGGAATGGTGAACACATCATCACATGGTTGAATGATTGGATTCTATGGACTTTATGGGCTTTGTAGACTGCATGGGTTATATATGTACTGTATATGGGTTGTGCATATACAATCTAGGGGATTAAGGCAATGAGACGTGCTTAATCAGCAACATGAGATTTGGGTTCCTCCAGAAATGGGGGATACGCCAAATTCGAACGGGGAAAATGATATTTCAAAACACGGGGCAGTTGGGGATGCCATAGTAGTCAGCGAACTCTAACATAGACAAAGAAGCAATTGGACCACGGGAAGCCATAGGCCCAAGGCTGCTACTAATGAAGCATGTAGAGGCACATCAGCATGTTGATTGGGGTTTGACAATGTGTCCTTGCAACTTGGTGCTCCCTGGCCTTTTCAAACAGCAAACTCTGTTGGCAATTCTGGACAGACCTTGCTACAAATATGCAACCTGAGCTGCAATGCCAGATCGGTCCATTGAGGCGCAGCTGTCACTAAGAAACCACGACTCGTCCCAAGTCACAACGGATCCGTCCGCCAAGATGGCAACAAATCCCTTTTTTGTTCCTTCAACCTGTTGGACACCCTTGAGCTGCTCTTTGACTCCGGAGCTGTCACCACCAGAATTTTGACCGCCCCAAGTCACAACCGATCCATCTGCAAGGAGCGCAGCAAATGCATTATAATTTGCGTGAACCTGCTGGACACCCTTGAGGTGATCTTTGACTCCAGAGCTGTCACCACCAGAATCTTGCTCACCCCAAGTCACAACCGATCCATCTGCAAGGATCGCAGCAAATGCGCGATTGGTTGCGTGAACCTGCTGGACACCAATAAGCTGAGCCTTGACTCCAGAGCTGTCACCACCAGAATCTCGATCGCCCCAAGTCACAACCGATCCATCTGCAAGGATCGCAGCATATGCACGATAATTTGAGTGAACCTGCTGGACGCCCTTGAGCTGATCTTTGACTCTAGAGCTGTCACCACCAAAATTTTGACGGCCCCAAGTCACAACCGATCCATCTGCAAGGATCGCAGCAAATGCCTTACCCCTTCCGTGAACCTGCTGGACACCAATGAGCTGATCTCTGACTCCGGAGCTGTCACCACCAGCATGTCGATCGCCCCAAGTCACAACCGATCCATCTGCAAGGATCGCAGCAAATGCACGACCATTTGAGTGAACCTGCTGGACACCCTTGAGCTGATCTTTGACTCCAGAGCTGTCACCACCAGAATCTCGCCCACCCCAAGTCACAACCGATCCATCTGCAAGGATGGCAGCAAATGCATGATAATTTGCGTGAACCTGCTGGACACCCTTGAGCTGATCCTTGACTCCAGAGCTGTCACCACCAGAATCTCGATCGCCCCAAGTCACAACCGATCCGTCTGCAAGGATCGCAGCAAATGCGCGAGCAGTTGCGTGAACCTGCTGAACACCCTTGAGCTGATCTTTGACTGCAGAGCTGTCACCACCAAAGCGTCGACCGCCCCAAGTCACAACGGATCCATCTGCAAGGATGGCAGCAAATGCATAATAAGTTTCGTGAACCTGCTGGACACCAATGAGCTCTTCTTTGACTGTGGAGCTGTGACCACCAAAATCTGGATGGCCCCAAGTCACAACCTGGTTTCCTCCACAGCACCACAATGCGGCAGCTCCATCTGTTGCTACTACTTTTACTGGTATGGCAATGGCTGTCAAATGGTCCTCCTCTTGAAGTCCCGCAGCTTGCAGAGACTTTGCAGGATCTAACATATCATTGTTTGCAGTCACAAGCCTCAAGAAGCCACACTGAAATGACTTCTGTGCCAGAAGTTTCAAGTCCCCTACTTTGGAGGACTGCAGAAGTGAAAATTTCTCACTGCGACCACTTGGCAACGCTACGTTGAGTTGCAACATTCCGCTAATGCGTAAAACATGTCAAGACTACCAGTTCTTGCCACTGATCTTGAGCCAGACTGCACCACTCGCAAATATCGTCTCCTGGCACGCCAAGAAGAATTGCTACAATAGCTTTGGAGAATGTCTGACGCGGCAGCAGGGGTGTCTCCTACACTTCCCATGGTTGGTGCTTTGCTTTTGAAGGGAGTTCAACTCCATCAACGGATTTGTTGATTTGTCAAGCAACAAAATGGTCTCAATCAACGGCACCTGGGCAGAGCCCGACAAATATTGGGATATTGAAATGAATTTCAGATTTTTCGACCAACTACACTTGCAGTCTTGAACCCTCAAAATTAAAGTTGCAAGAAGAAGTGCTTTACAATTCTTTTCCAGGCAAAAGTGTATATAGTTTCAACCCACAACATACCTCGCAGCGCACAAGGAGCTAAACCGTACAAGCTAGGGAGACACCATAGGTAGGAAAAAATACGACTTAGGATATAATTCGTATATATATATATCTAGTATAAATATATATATATGTATGTATATAGTTATACATGTATATATATATTGATATAAATTGATATATGTGTTTTTCTACCTTACTAAATATATATATATATGGTCTCGCCCGGCGTCCGGCAACCCCCCCCACAATGCTATCCCCCCCCCAGCCCCCCCAGCAACCACCCCCATTGGGGTGGCCAGCCATCTACCACCATCCGTCAAGATCTCATATGCTATACTTGCATGCTGGCCTCGTGCCACCTTTGCACTACAAAACAAGATACCTCCATGCAGTGTTCACTACTGCCCATACAATCTATTTACAACCTATTCTTGCCGATAAAGTACCTTTATAGTAGCCATATACTAGCTACTATCAAGATCTCATGTGCTATACATATTTGCTGACCACGTATTACCTATACACTATCTACATGATACCTCTAAAACACCCAACCCATCCCACAAGGGGGGTGTGGGGGTAAGCTACACCCTGAATGACGCAATTTACAACGTATTCTTGCCCATAAAGTACCTTTATAGTAGCCATATACTAGCTACTCTCAAGATCTCATGTGCTATACATACGTGCTGGCCACGTACTACCCATACACTATCGACATGATACCTCTATAACACCCCACCCATCCCACGGGGGGGGTAAAGTAGACCCTAGATGGATTACTAAAATTCTGGCCACATACGACTTACTTACTGCCTTACACACTAGTTGTGCCAGTGACACACTACCTAGCCCCCACCCACCCCACAGGGGGGGCGGGGGTAAAGTAGACCCTACATCGATCATTCATATGCTAGCGACATGTCAACTATATCCGACATAAAGCCTCCAACATACAGCGTACATACAGGACCATGAGCAGGGGGGGACAGGGGGGGTTGCTGGGCTGAGCCATATATATATACATATATACACATAGTGGTATATATATAATTCAAAACCAATAACACTATTGATAAATTGATATAATAATATTGGTATATTGATATATATATATATATATATATCTTTTCTGGTATATGAAAATATAAAAAATATATACATCGATATATTGATAGATATATATATATATATATCGCTAAATATGTAAATATATATATAGATGAATAAATAAATAAATATATATATATTATATATGTATATATCGA
>Ga0126342_10013684_pt1 | contig 14345 bp, 13 predicted proteins | sample Cyp1metagenome_FD_92528 | JGI IMG/M metagenome (GOLD analysis project Ga0126342, IMG submission 92528) | Coral microbial communities from Lord Howe Island, Old Settlement Bay, Australia - Cyphastrea 1 metagenome | ecosystem: Host-associated > Invertebrates > Cnidaria > Coral ...
AAACAACCTACATATATGTGGATATATGTGGTATATAGCCAGGGTCCCGAAACCCTGCATAATGGCACTCCAAAAATGTATGTTACATTTTTTACCCCCCGGGGGGGGTAAGACGGTCGTGATCATATATATATATATACATATATATATATATATAGGGGTGTCCTGCAAATTTTCCCTTAAACCAACCAATTAAACTATGAACATATAGAAATGCCAGTTAGCATGCAGTTGTTGAATGATATGTTGCAACAATGGTTCAACTATTTGGAATGAAATCTTAGAGTAATCAACAGATCGAACAATAATCATGGGAATGCAGGTGTCGATGAGTGTTGTAATTTTGCTTGATATCATTAATGTACATTAATATTTGTTGACGATGACTTTGGAAAGACACAGATGACTAGGCCAGAACACAATGCAGCCATTTCCCCAATCCCACTACCCCCAGCAAGGACAATCACAGCGGCTAATTAACATTTGAGGTAGTCAACTACCCATACAAATGGATAAACATGCATTCACATGAGGTGAAATATGTTGAAGTACCAATGATATTGAATCAGGTACCCATTCCTATGGGCATGAGGGGGTCAAGGTCAATGTCCTCACATTGTTTTTGGAGTTGTTTTTTCGCAATGTCTTTTGCAATAGACAACAACTCAACTTTTTCCATTCGCAGTATATAGATCCAATTTAAACAATTTAGGCGGTACCTTGCCATGCACCTGGGACAAAGAAACTGTCAAAGTGTTTGCCTCAAAACACTGCTAATCAATAAGATCATCTCAAATAGATACCCTCCTGTAAACCTTTACATAGATGTGGAAAAACCACCAATTCTAGATCTTTTTCCTAGGAAAACCCATGGATATCTATGATTGTCTGTTGCCTGAGGCATCCTCGGCAGCAGCTGGACCAGTTTCTGGGGAGATTATCCACTGCCACCCAAATTGAATCTCGACAAATGGGGCGCGAAACGGCGAGAACCTATGAGCCTGGTTTGTGGGTCACGGATTATTGGGGATCGACCCAAGTGAACTTTGAATGGATGCGGGGATGGTGACATATGGAAGCCTCAGGGAACCAAGGATGCATGTCATGTAGGAGTTAACATTAGGTTCCTTTTCCGAAAACTGAATGGTCTCAGGCGGAAAGAGAAAACGTAAGATTCCGTAAGCCTGCTCAAGCGATCCCAGTGATAAGGCTAACTGGCCAGTCAGTGCAATCAGCCGGCACAACCTGTGAATCAGCATAATGAAGTCGTTGTTGTTGCTGCTTGCAATCTTCTTTGGAGCTGAAGCAGAGTCCCAAGGCATTCAAAAGCTTTTGGCTTATGCGCGTCAGCTCAATCAGACCTTGGGCTCTCTGGCCGGCCTCACGATGCGCCGCTTGCAGACAACCATAACAATCCCTCCAATGCCATCAGGATGCCCAGCAGCGTGCGACGAAATCCAATGCGCCTACGACTTAGCAGCAGCGACAAATGAGGCGATGAACGGAGGTTACCCGAGGTTACCCGGTGCCCACCAAGGCCAGCATGCTCGGCTATATGCTTCCATCGGAGCGCCATCACTTGTGCTGCTTCCTCAGACTGGGGCTGATGGCTCCAGACCCAAGGTCCGATCTTGCGCCTTGCTTCTGCGCTTGCCCCAGCTTTCCCAAGATCAAGGAAGGATTTGATCCCTTGAACACCCTGAGCGGCCTCCAGCAGTTCCAATCAGATGTGGGCACCCTACCGGCGGAACAGCTGGATAGGTTCCTAACGAATCTGTGCCCCGTGTTGTCTATTCTTGAGTGCGAAACTCTGTATGCTCTTCGGTCCATGGCGACGGCAATGCTCCCGTGGGATTGCCGACCATCAGGTCCCAATGTGAAGCAGCCAGTAGGCCCACATCGTACACTACATCCTACAGTTTCACATCACCAAATGGGTGTGCTGGTGGGAAGACTGAGAGCGGGAGCGGCGCAGTTGGGTTGCTGCAGCTGAACTTGCTGGCAGGTGCCTTTTTCTTGCTTTCCATTCTCAACTGAATGTGGGGAAAATAAGAGCAAACCACTGGCAGTGGCGCAGCTGGTTATTGCATGTTATTGCTTGTCCGATGGACCATGCAGCTCAAAGTGGTTCCCCTTCAAAATCACAGGTGGAGTCAGACTTTCACACTAGCAAGATCTTAAAAGAACAAGCCTGCATGGCTTCTCGAGGGTACTGGATCCATTGGCATCCCCACTGTGAGATTACTAAAAAGTTGGGATAATCTTGGGAAATGACCAACATTCCCCGAGGACATGCGGATGTTTCATGCCTACTTGATACGACGATCCCACGTCACTCAGACGGACAGGAGCCACCTGTTTTTTGTCCCAAAAGAACACATGTAAAAATGCGGAAACTGATCAAAACGATGATAGTGAGGGATTTTCCACGCATGTTCAGACAACCAAGGTGGACCAACGCAGATGGCTAGGTTGGTTTTGAACTTGGTGAACTATAGGTTTTATGCATCTGTATCATGATTTACTGTATGTATGTGTATATATATATTGATATATCTGTAGTAAAATGGGGTGTATAAGGCAACTTATAATAACTGGGGGGCACCACCTGGAACCTATCCTTCAGAGGATCAATCATGCGTCTTGTTAGACCAGCGTCACCACGTCTCAGGAGAGACAAGGTGGAGTTGGGCCCCTTACTGGGCAGTGGAAGCTCCTTGGTGTGGAACAAATCCAAATCCCAAGTGTAATTCTTGACGTACTCACTAAAAAGACAACAGCTGTATACAGCTGTGCGTTTCTTGATTTCAGACTCTGATCCTCAACAGAACATGGGCACAACAAACATGCGCATTTGAGCATTAGCCTTTGTACTCATACCCATGGTGACAATATGTGATAACTATATGTTTAATTTTGTTTGCCATGACGTACCCTTTGGTAATCTCAAGTAGTCATGGAACATGGGTGATCATTGGTGAGGTGATATATTTGAAGCTTAACCACAAACCTCCACGCTGGGCCGTCTCACGGCGCCAGGTTTCGGCAAGGCATATCGGGCCACGATGGCAAAGGATTGCAGGGATGGAGGATGTGGATGACATTGTGGGCTGTGGTTTGCCCAAAAACTTATGACATGTTTCAAAAAATCAAGAACAACATATTGATATCAATTATATATATACACATGTTTTATATACATTATTATATATATTATATATTATATATATATATATATATATATTATATATATATATATTATATATATATTATATATATTATATATATGCAATCTATAGTGCATGATATGTGGTTTTCCAGCACTCTGCTGGCACCCTGGGATCCCACAGCGGATTTGTCCAGCCATTGGAATGACATTGTAACGGTGAAGGCCACGGGAAAAAACCATAGATTTGATAGAGAAAAAAAACAAGGGATCTGAAATGTGGGGTTTTCCTAAAATATGGGGACTCCCAGTTCTCATCCATTTATAGATGGGTTTCCCATTATAAACCAACCATTTGGGCTGTTCCAGGAAGAAGCCTGTGCCGTGAAGGTGGTGGATTGCCGCAAGTGCCCCAGCCGCGCAAGATGGCCTCCGATGCCCTCCAAGATGGAGATATGGAGGTTGCAACAAAAACAATGACAAATACCCTATAATACCCTCTGGTAAACATACAAAAAGCTATTGAACATGGCCATTTATAGTGGATTGTCCCATTCAAAATGGTGATTTTCCATAGTTATGTTAGTTTACCAGAGGGTAATGACAATTTTACCAACAAAAATGGCAGCTTGACTGGGCAAAAAAACCTTTCAAGGTGATATCTTTTTCACGGTTGAAGTTTACCACATAATTTTACCAAGATGGAGGCATTTCTATGTGAAGACACTGGGGTGGTTGTCCCAAAAGCATGGCCCAATCAACCAGCGATACAACAAACACATATTGCAATTTGACTGAACCAAATCTAATGATTTGAGTCATCGAAGTCAGAAGACATAGAAGACATGAGCATTTACTATATCCAGCTTGGAACCCAACGTGATCCGTATATTGCCAGTGCCCTTTGCGAGTTTAGATTATGTTTAAGAGCAGATGAACATATGGTGACCACCCAGCAGAACAGATTTTAATGGTGTCCAGTTCAATCGTTCAATTTCAATCAATTTCAGACTTCCAATCGGAGCTGAAAACAAAGGTTTATCATGGTTTAGCCGCATCTCAAGAATTTACTAAGGGTATATCTCGTGTTGAACAATCGAGAGTTTGACAGGGGTTAGCATGATCTGAGTTCCCCGAAATGATGTTGTTGCGTCAGAATTTAGGTGCTTTACATTGCTTTACCCTTGTGAAAATCTTACCAGCAAACTCTGAGGGTTGTTGAATATTTAGTTTTGTCATGTTTTTGGTCATGTTTTTTTCGTTTGGTTTTGTCATTCTTTTGTCGTTTGGTTTTGTCATTGTTTGTAATTCCTATTTTGCGGTGGCATTGTTTTGTCATTTTTTTGCCATTTGGTTGTCATTTTTTGTCATTGTTCTGCCATTTTGTTGTCATTTGTGTCATGTTTTTGGGAGTCATTGTTTAAGGTGATTTTTGCATTTTCCCGTACCCAAAATGACAATAAAATGACTGACAAACAAATGACAGCAACATGACATAAAAATGAGAAACACATGACAAATAAATGACAACGCAAATCCATAATGACAAACCTGAACGACAGAAAAAATGATAACAAAATGACACCAAAATGACACCAAAATGACCAAATAGTTATTTTTGATTTTCCAGTCTTTGCAGGCCCAATATTTTCCTAACTTTACCCTCTGGTCATTTAACATAGCAAACTGGAAAATCACACGAACGTTCACACGTCATTCACCATGTTTATCATCGAACCAAATAGTCCATGGTTTCCATAGCTAATTGTTCCCATAGCTATGTTAAATAACCATAGATAACCGAAAGGTATGAAGTTTGATTTTGATTCAATATTATATAATTTCGGCACCCAGATCCAACAGATAAGAGTGCCATCACTAGAGACCTCCAAATAACAACCCAACATACCTTAGCGTTATCATGCTTTATATTTATGACATTACGTGAATTGACATTATATATATGATTATAAAATATTATTTATGTATATAATACATATTGTATTATTATTGTCATTAATATTGTTATTATTATCGTTATCACTATAACAATAATACTATTGATCATGGTAATAATAACATAATGTTATGAAATGTATAATAGATATGATTACAATTGCCTTGTTTTATCCATACACAAATGGTTTTGCCTGGGTACCTTCCCAGCCGATGTCCAGGCGAGAGGATCACGTGATTCAGGAACAACTCCGAGAGGTGGGCCATGGAGTTTATTTACAGCCCGAGTGCTGTATAAGATCGGTCCCCGTCCAGGGTCCATCAAATTCTTAATTTCAATTGTCACGATTCTAGGACAAGGTGATGGTCCCTCGATGTCCCTCGAATTCTTGTCACTTTCTTGATTTAGCACTGGATGCAGTGCCACAGGCCCAAGGTTGCAAAAACAGTTTTATATATATATATATATATATATTGGCTGGAAAGTTCTTTTTGGGGTTTGGTGGTTTCAGTAGTGGCCCAAGGTTGCAAAAGCCGCTTTGCACGGCGTGGAAAACTGTACTAGCCCGAGGCCCCGAAAAAAACGCAGTGGGGGCATAATTCCACTTTACCACAATACTGCAATACGTTGCCCAGCACTCCGACATACCGAGTATACAATCGATACTACAATTATAACTTTTGGTATAGTAACGAACTAATGTAGCCTCTAAAATATAGTTGGCCGAGTCCCTCAAATTCTTATACAGTCAGTACTTGCTCGGTATCCTTTGGTCATTTAACATAACTATGGAACATGGCCCTAAGCCATAACATACACCCGTTATAAGCCATAGGTATAGGAAGGGATTATATTATAGACATCATGTAGGCAGTTTAGTTCTACGTATGTATATATAGTTCTACAATTATCCATGTACTGTATCACGTACCATGAGCCCAGTTTAGTTATCCATATACCCACTATTACTTATATACTACGTAACCCCTGTTTATATACTTCTAAGCACTTGCAGTAACTATATATCCCCAGTTGTCAGTTATAAGCCGTTAGATATAATCTTTAGTATCTATACCTAGCTTAGTCAAAACCAGAGTCACTACACTACTTACAAGCCATTACTTTTAGTAATTAGCCAGTGGTAAACCTATTGTCATAAACCATCCCCAAGTCACCATTTGGGTCGGATTCCAACCATTCCCAAATGGTAGGATTACGGCATTGGGTTTACCACGTTACCCAGTTCTTAGTACGCCAAGTTACGCCAACTAGGTTCAGCTCAGCGCTTCTATGAGCCACGAGAAGGTGGTGAAGATATTGGACTACGCTGCGCGGGCAAAACTGCTGGGTTTACCCATGACGGGTGATTTGACCATCAATGATGGTAATTTTACTTTCAATGATGGTATCACTGGGTGATTTGACTATCATTTTTGTATGATGGTGATCTGACCATGCTGAATTTTCTAGTAATGATAGTAAGTTGACTATCAATCATGATGGTATGATGAGGGATATAATATAATGATAATCGGTTTCATCGGGATATACCCCTAAATCCACTGGTGAATCATCTTTCTTCTTGGACTGACCCATTTGACCAATGGCTTTCCAACCCGGATCATGCGCCGGGGATAGAATGGGATAATATATATATATATACACACATACTTGTAGGGATTATATAGGGCTATGGATATATGATTATGTATATTATACAAGCAATAATAACATATTGTATTTATTTATATTTGGGTTTGTTCAAAAATGCCGGATACCGCAGAGTTGCCATTTAAATTGAAAAACATGGAACAAAAGAAGGTAATGTCTCCTGTGGAATTTGGGCGTACCTCATTGTCAGACAACTCCATACCTATGCTATGTTCAGTAGAAATATCATCTGGAATGGATATAGAAGTGCCATGTTTGAGTAGAGAAAGTAGCTGGTTTCCCGAAACGTGAATGTGATGTAGAAGAATTTATAATAGATAATGATTCAACTAATGATCGATACACAGGATTTGATGCTCAGACAGAGATTGATGGGGATTGCTTTGCCGCAGCATTGGATCCACGGGATAAGATGAGAGGGATCTAGGGCAGATATGAGAAGTGGCTACGTACACAGATGGTCAGATGTGTATGCAACTATACAAGCGTATACAAGTATGTTTTCCATTGTTTTCCTCCTTGTCTCTCTCTCTCTCTCTCTCCCATATGTACATGTTTGCAGCATTTTGTAGCAGAGCCTAGCAGTATTTAACGTGTGCAGTGATATTCATGTACATCTACAATGCACAATGCCGACGTGTATGATTGTATATGATGTTGTGTGTCTGTGTACTCACATGATACCATATGTACATATATGTACACGTTTTTTTGTTTAAGGCATGTATACAAGTGTGCATATACGCACATGAGTAGATGCACCTCAACCCGGGGTTTATCAGACAGGCAGGCTTCAACACTTGCAATCTCTTCTGAGACGTGATGTTTGATTCCAGTAGATGAGGCGTACTCCGGCTTAATTTGGGTTCAGGTACATGAGTGATATATATATATATAATATGTAATCATTAATCATAGCCCATTTGAATCATTATATCATCATATTGTTGATCCCCTATCATAGTTGGTCTATTATAACCGTTATTGTACTTTGAGCTGTACGCTATCTGTGTATACACGTATATGTATGTATCATAAAAAGGTGTGTATGATAGTATGACGTGTATATACATATAATTGTCCTGTTATATCCACGTCATGCCATCCTAGTGTTGATTCCATGCTGGCGGTGTTGCGGCCCTTGACGATACCAAGGACACCTCAAGTGGATTCACGAAGGGTCGACAACTCGACGCTCGAACTTGACACCGGGGGAAGTGAGGAGAATTCATGGCGTAGTCGTGGTTCAAGGGACCGAAATATGGGGGCTTACTGGGAAAGATATGGTTATGTAATGTTTTGTATAATGTGTTCAAATCATTTTGAACTACAAGACATTAGGTTTAGAGGATTTTAGAGGCAAAATAATTTAAAGGCCATGGCGTGTGACTTCGCGAAGTGATGATCAGTTTGCACACTTTCATCAATCTTCCATGTCCCTTCATAGGCAAATCAGACAAACTCAAAGAAATTGTTGCTTCTTTGATTTGTTAAATACAATCGAACAAGATATTGGAAGATGCTCAAAACATGTCAAAACCACTTCAGACATGCACAAACGCTTGCGTATACCAACGTATGAATAGTCCCATCCCCAATTCATAGTGAACACCCCCATTCTACATCATTCTACTGTCTGGTTCCAAACATGTGTGCTTCCCCCTATTGAAACCCTGGTTTCTCAGCATGAACGAAAGGGAAAAACATATCCAGAGTCATCCTCAGGACATCCTGTGGATTGTCCAGGACTGCGGGGAGAATGGGATATCACCAACCCACTTGATGTACCCAAATTCCGGTGGTTTATGATCATTTCATATCATTTCCACATATGATTATATAAATTATAACTATTTCTGGGTTGCATGTTTGGACAGCTGCATATATATATATATATCTATATATGTTGTATATATAAATATATCCCAGTACATTTACCATCATTTACCCCTAATTCATTTTGTTGTTATGGCTTTATCCATGTACACCCACAGCTCGACTGCTGGGGATGTTGACTCAGCAGCTATTGCTTCATATCCATTTCATCGATACCCCCATCATCCCCAAGTTTCGCTGTAGCACCACGTACAATTAAAGCCCTACGGACCAGAATTGTTCATGGTTATTAATTGGGTTTTACATTCCATAAATGGGATTATACTTGACTTGAAACTGGCAAAGGGCCACAGCTGTATAGCACCAAAGTCAAATACTAAGTGCGTTGCAAAATACTTGGCCTCGTTGGTAGGTGGTAGTTTATATCTTCTTGCGCCCGCCGTTCTTGTGAAACAACTGATCATCCCAAGCTGATTTGTTATGTTTGTGGGAGTTGAAAACCACTAGAAAGGCATCATTTTGTTTGGTTTGATTGGTTGCATCCTTGGCTTGTTCAATTCTGCCATGGATTAAGTACGATACGCGCCTTGAAACCCCACTTGTAAATTCCATTGTTTTGCCTATCAAATCAATCAATTCTGCATGTTAGAGCTTTGAGAAAAATGTTGAATTCATTGAAAGATTACACTCCACTGTTTACCAACATAGAACACCAGACAACCCCCAAAACAAAACCAAAAAACAACATGTTGAAGGGCAAACACCATTTTAAAGTGTCAACCATAAAATCTTCCCAGCAACATTAATTCCCCATTATTTTTTTACACTTGTCTGTTTTGTTTTCCATCGTTTTCCCAATGATTCAACGAGCATTCGTGATATGTCCCCATCCATTGGCAGCTTTGCGCTTCGCGATGCTTCGCGGCTAGGAGCTCTGCGACATGGGCGACCTGGTGAGCGCCACAGAACGCGGCTTTCTCCGTGTGGAGCGCAAGATTACCTCGCAGCTGGGAGGGAAAGATGGAGGGTTTCCCAAGTCATGGGGGCTTAAATCACCACTCATGTCTGCTAGTTGCACATTCTACGTCCCCATATCCTGTCAGTTAAAACACTTAACTTCCATAAAGATATCACTCCATGTTTATGCTGGCAAATTCTAGGCAAATACCATATGTTTTAGCGATTAAACCCCCATAGTTCCATATGTTGTTATCATTTGTCCGCATTGAAATCTCCCAAAATCCCAGAGAAATCCAATATTTGCACATTTCATATAATCTGTTCCCATATTTTACTAGTGAAATCCTAATGTTTTCCATCACGATACCATAACCTACCATTTGGGGACGGTTGGAATCCCATGCACCCATAAACATCGTGATGACTTGGGGATGGTTCATGTTATTGGGTTTACTACCTTAATGGCTTCCCATAAGTTTTGCGGCTGAAATCCCGGACATCGTTCATCATTGGGGTTTCCTAAGTTACGCAGGTACCCCTAAATCATCCATTTTACTTGATGTTTTACATACTTTTCCAATGTAAACCAGCTATTGGGGATGCTCAGCTTTTGTGCTGGTGAAGTCTCGCGAGGATTCATCGCAAAATCCACTGGAGGGACCTCCAAGACCATGCGTTTGCAGTTCCTGACATAAAGGGTGGGTATCTGAATTTTGTGACATAATTTGGGTTGCAAAAAAGAAATACTGAAGGCTGGCAGTGCAACCTAATACATGATTCTCATATCAAGGGGATCAAAGGGAGGGACAAAGATTTATCAACAGAAAAAGGTCAGAAATTCCAAGTCATAATTGGTCCAGTCGCTTGATTGCAGGGTTTTAATACTGTACATGTTTTGACTAGCCAATCAAACAATTTATGGGCCATAGTCCATTCGGGGAATCCCCATGAACCAACCATATCCTCTTATTTCTTGCTAACCGTAAAGGAAGTGCGTCGTGTTTTTTTTTTCATTCGCCTTCCCGGAATGAAGAATGAAGCTGTGGCTGACGAGGCCTCCAGATTTGAAGGTGTGTCGGTCAGTGCTCAGTGACATTGCAGAAGGCCTGAGCTGGGATGAAGTGTCTTTCAAGAGGTAAACCATGATAAAACCCAAAGGCATATGGACGACCCGCCAATTTCGATTTAGTATCGGGTCTACCCTTTATCGGAAGGTTTATAAGAACCATCGTTTGATTTTTTATTGGCTTTAACAGATTACACATGAAAAGAGTTCCATCCTCAGAGAATTTCAGGATATTCCAGTTTTTGTTGTGTTCAATGTCATTCCCGTTGAGGTCAGTGGTGTTTTCCGTTGCCTCCAAAGTTGCCTGCGCCTTGGATACCTTGGGCGCCAGGAATGGCATTCATCCACAGTTGTAACATCATCCACGCAGACCTCACGGGCCGCAATGTGCTTCTGAGCAACTTGCCGATGCTGGGGATGCGGGTGATGTTTTTTGGGGGTCCCCGGTCCCTTCATTGAAGCCTTGGGGCATACCAATTGGATCCAAGTGGTGCATGAGAGGGTTTGACCCTGAGATAGCCTCCAAATCATGCGTTGGTTTATGAAGTTTTTGATCAAAGAACGGGCATTTGTATGAAATGTTGTTCTTTGTGTTGCAGAATATATATATATATACTGTATATAATTTTGTTTGTTTGAAAAATATATTATGTTATATTAATATTATATTATGTTATACTGTTTTTATTATAGTATGTTATATCATATCATAGTATGATTTATTATATTATATTATATTTCATATTTTGTTATATTATATTTTATTATATAATATATTTTATTTTATTATATCATATTATATTATATTATATTATATTATATTATATCATATTATATCATATTTATGATATTATGATCTTATTATATTATCTTATCATTATATTATATATATAATATATGTATCAAAGTGTCTAAGCTTGGCCACAGCAAAAGGATGAAACCCAACAGGATCGCCTCAGGTAGCAATTCCTCAGAAGTGGGCTTTGGCGCCAAGGCGACTTGATAGGAAGATATGGGAAGACGCTGCAAGGCTTCAAAATGCTTCCATTGAAATTACCAGAAATCAAATGATTTGTGGAACCTATATGAACGTATTGGATTTCAAGGGGGAATCATTATCATGAGTAGGATGACAATGGATGACATAGTCTGCAGAACTATCATTCGCTGAGTGTCGAGATTGTTCACTGGGGACAATACTTGTGGTTGGCCCCACGGGGTTCGAAGGACAACAGTGGACGGGTAATTTTCAAGAGAAAGCATCAGAGAACCATCAATTTTCGGACATGACCAGTTTGACTGGAGTAGTTCCCATAAATGGATATAAATGGGGTAATTACGATTGACACAGCTATCATTTCGGAATGGCTCAATTGCCACTCATTCGGTGGATGATTTCAAATGCTGGCTCAAAATGGCGATGGGTGCAAAAACACCTGTGAATGGGGAGTTTACCAAGGACCATTTGGATTTCACGCATAAAACTGTTTGATGTTGTCAGGTTGCCATCATGGGTTTTTCAACGTGCTCAGCGGCTGCTGCCCAATACCCAAAAAACGGGAGCGGTTCACCCACCAATTTTAGCAAGTCTAACAGGAAATCGTGGCCTGATGGGTGGAACAGGGTGGAACTTACCCAATCTCCACGGGATGAACATCCCAATCGTTCCTAACATGGGGAGCAAGTAAAAAAAAGTGAAAAAACATGAAAGAAACGCTCATTGTTTGATATTTCTTTGGAATGTTCACAAGGGCACCAGGGTTTTGACCCATGGCATCCTGTGGCCTTAAAGTTTGACCCTCAAAGCAGTTGACGCCGCGGAACTCAGTTTGGTGGTCATTTCCGGCAGGTAAAATCATGTTCCGACCTTCCACATTTTTTTTTTGTCCGGCTGGATCCACAGTATTTAGATTTCAAAGGGCAACACTTGGAAACATGTTGTTTGCTCACATGGTACAGCAGTCCTCGGGTGGAAATTCTGTCAACTATCTTTCCAGTGCGAAACGAGGACCCATCTGAAACTGATTGGGATGATCCTCATGGGTATGAGTCAAAACACATGGAATCCCTGGTGAACCACAAAATAGTAGGTAAATAAAGGGATGTTCATCCCCAAACATGTCGCGTTGCAGGTTTTGACCCAGTCCCACATGATGTGTTTTCTCAAGCCAAGCAGAATGCTTTTTGGAATGCCTGATTTCAGTCCCAACTCCCTTCGGATCATCAATTTCCCAGTAGGGGAAAAATGATATGGCGATTTCCCAGCCAGCCATGTTTGAGTACCGAACGATATATCCTTTGGTAATCAAACATGGCTAGCTAGCTGGAAAATCCAGATTTTATAAGTGATTCTCCCAGCTATCACCCTACATTTTTAGTGGATGTTCCAATATGTGTCCATGTGTTCGTGTTCCTATGTGTTTTTCCCATCAAAAATCTTCATTAGGGATTTCCCAGCGAGCAATTTTTGATTACAGGAGGGTTTTGTACGAGACAAGGGAACACCCCCGCAGGTGGCCGACTTTGGCCTTGCGAGATATTCCGTAGGCGGCACTTTGGTGGGGAGAAATGGTGATTTGAACTTGAACCATTAAAAATACACTCGTTGGTGTGGTTCTTATAGTGCGATTTGTTGAATTACTACCTGGCCTTTTGGGGATTTTGACCCATTGTGGGAGTACCTCTTAATGAGCCAGTATAATCCAGTAAAATGCGATGGGATAGGGGATACGTTTCACGTTTATTTAGTTTGTGTCTTTTCAATGGATAAAACATGTTTATGTAGACATCCCCCCCTTTAACCCTGGAATATTTGGAGGGGGGGTAAGGCAAGAAATTTCTGAGAAATATTTCACCTGACCACATGAAATATACCCCCCCACATGTTTTTTGGGCTTCCAAAAGGTGGGGGGGGCGGGTCCTCCGGATGCAACATTTTAGCCCAGAGATGGTATGGCACACCGTTTGATTTTGAACGTACATACATACATACATTCATACATTCATACTTTCATACATTCATGTATATATATATATATATACATATGTGTACATACATGTACTTAAATACACATGTATATATATATAGTGATATTGGCACAAACATACTTACAGAAAAAAGCAACGGTGAAATTTTTGAGGGGGGTAGTTGCAAAACCATGGTATTTTACAGTTCTAGCAGGGTCCCCCCCAAAAAAAAATCAATTGTTGATCCTTTTTGGACCTTTTTAGTCCTTACGCGGGTAGGGCCCACGCGCAAACACACAACTAGGTAAATGGTAACTGCCAGTTTCCAAGAAAATAAATAAGAGAGTGAACTAAACAGCCTTCAGAGCTCGACGTTTGGCCTTGAATTCAACCAGGCCCTGGAGAGAACATTATAAACCAGATTTTTTTAGCTGAAATATTTCTAGGTGTGGGGGGGGGTGACCCCCGAGAGATGGACTGTTAGGAACTATGCGACAAAAGGCCTTTAACAGAAATGGTCTGGAGAGAGATAAGAAACATCCTCAGGTTATAGTTGATCTTGCATGATAACTTGCTGCTACGCTTTGGCTCTTCACTTGTACTATCTTGTACTTAAGCACGCACTTGCTTCTCTGCTAAAGGTTTTTGCAGTACCTTAGCATTGTCCAACCTGTTTTTTGGGCTATTCTATGATCATACTCTGGTCCTCTTCGACAATTGAC
>Ga0126342_10013685_pt1 | contig 14345 bp, 8 predicted proteins | sample Cyp1metagenome_FD_92528 | JGI IMG/M metagenome (GOLD analysis project Ga0126342, IMG submission 92528) | Coral microbial communities from Lord Howe Island, Old Settlement Bay, Australia - Cyphastrea 1 metagenome | ecosystem: Host-associated > Invertebrates > Cnidaria > Coral ...
GCACCGCCGTCAAGACTATGGTGGTGCCTGGAAGCAGTTGAAATGTCGTAAATGTCCAAACTTGGATCAAGAGCCAAAATATCGCCATAAATATGCCACTGCACTGTAAATATATATATATATATATATATGTATTATACATATATATATATATGTGTATTATACATATATATATATATATATATATATGTGTGTGTGTATGTATGTATGTATATGTATATATGTATATAAATATATTTATACACTATATACAAATACGGAAGTTTCTTTGGGTTTGGGGGGTTTCAATACTAAAACCGTCATCCATGACTTGGATTCCTCGCAGCCCAGGCGTTGATGGCCGAATTCATGCACTCGTGGCCACCCGCCTTGCTGGTGGCCACCCTGCGCCGTATCAACCGCATCGCTGCCACAGATTCCAACAAGGAGGTTAGGGATTTTGCAGCAGCAGCTTGGTTTTGTTAATTGATGATCCGTTAGTAGTTGTTGTGAAAATGGTTCTTAATGGTTAATGGTTGGTTATTAATGGTTATTGATGGTTATTGATGGTTATTGATGGTTCATGGTTAATGAGTGTTAATGGTTAATGAATGTCAATGGTTAGCATTATGTCAATGGTTGATGGAAATGTTGGGGAAATGATGGTTCTTAATGTTTATGTAATAGTTTAATAGTGAGTCATAGTGGTTATTAACGGCTAATGTCGGTTAATAGTGGTTCTTACTGGTTATAAATGCTTTATAGCGGTGAATAATGGTTAGTCATGGTTAATGACTGCTAATAATGGCTGATAACTGAAAGGGTAAACCAATATAGGGTAAACTAAGCATCAAGATAATGGGTTTTATCAAGGGGGTATTTACTATTTCTGGAGGCTGAGGAGTTTCTAGATACAGCTACAATCTGTGGGGTTTAACCCGTGAAAAGAGAGACATTGACATGTGTAAAGCAACAAGAAGTAGTGGAAACCGACGTTCCACCAATGCAGCTGCGCATTTGACCCATTTTTAGAGTGAGATTGTGCAGCGAAGGCACATGGAGATGAAACTTCATCGAAGGGACATGTGGCTAGTGGATGCCATAATTGAGCCAGTACCCTCTGGTAATTTAACATAGCTATGGAAAATCACCATTGTTAATGGGAAAATCCACTATAAATGGCCATTTTCAATAGCAAACTGTTAAATTACCAGAGGGTAGGTTTCCCAAGGCTGAAAGAAAAAGAACACTTTCGAGGATGGTCTTAAAGCTCTTGACCGTTGCTTTCTCCCAGATTAATCCTGGTCTTGCAATTCATGAGTGTGTTGTGCACATGGGTATGCATCACTGGTTGGTGGTTTGGAACATTTTTTTTTCCATATATTGACAGCCCTCGCAGTTAAAACCGGCCCAAGGAGAGCTTGGCAGAGGCGAACTCATTGGTGGGTTTGAGGCCATTGCTATCCTGCAGTCAACATCAGGAGCTGTTGTCAGCTGGGCATTGCAGCCCCCACTTCTATCCCATTGTTGCCTTCTGTTCCCCTTCATGCTACGAGATGCTTCATTCATGGCCGTGATGATGCCATGCTAGGATTATTGCCCATCAAAGATGGCACTGGAAAATCCACCAGTTATAGATCATTTTTCCACTAAAAACCCGCCATTTTTCATGGGATGTTGTCCATATTTTGCTCATCTTTTCCTGGGAGTTCCATAGTGTACCAGCTATAAACCTCCATGGTTAGTCCTCCATTTCGGGCATTTCGGGCATTTCCCAGCCCACGTTGGCAGGACCCCAAGCTGCGACGCCATGCCACAAAGTTGCTGAAGGACATCTGGGAGCACAGCCTTTTAGGTCCTGGCTGGGTGATCGAGGCGGGGCCAAATCATCACTGGTTGGTGGTTTCAAACATGGCTTTTATTTTCCATTTCATATATGGGATGTCATCCTTCCCATTAATATGTTTCAAGATGGTTAAAACCACCAACCAGATGATATTTTTGGATAACGAATAGGGAATAGGCATGATGAAATATAGGGAATGTGGAGGCATCATATTTTCAATTAAACCCTTATTAGGACAATTTATGGAGAGAAAGATATGATGTGCCGTATCTATGCAAAAAATGTGGGGGTATGGACAGATGTGCATGTATGTTGGTGCAGGTGTTTCACATATGTCTTGGTGCAAATGGACACTTGTCCCCTCAGCTTTCAGGTGTTAGACTTCCCCCTCTTGCAAGGAGCTCTAGGGGGGTTTTCACCGCGGAACCCTTCCTTGTTCTATTTATTTCTGTGTGTTTCTATAACCTTCATCTTCAAAATCCAGAGGGAACCCTCTACATGACGTGACTATGGATTCCAAACTACCAAAGTCAGAGCTCCCAAATGTTTACCATCTCCGAAGCTTCAAGCTGTCGCATGTCGCCACAGGAACTGCAGCAGTTGCATTTTGACGCCCACTACAGTGACGCGGCTGAGGAAGCCTTGAGCTACCTCCGCAGCCAGTCACCAGAGCTGGTGGAGCTGCTGCACGATCCCAGCGGGCTTGGGGTGTTTGCCAGTGGAGCCTCCATGGCAGCACCCGTGGCAGTGGATTAAGGGACGATTTTGCGTCCTTGGAAGCCACGGATGATGTGGTTGAAGCGGCAATGGTGTGCCCTGCACATGGGGATCTTTACTGTGGTCATGTGTGGTATGCGCCTGGTACATCCTGAAATGATCTCTGTTACGCCCTTTTTATGGGTTGGGTGAGAGAAGGTTCTTGGGATGTGCTGTGCGGACTCCCCATGCTGAAGGACACACCAGCAGGTCATGGCAAGCCAACGATTTCAGGGTGAAACTGGAGCTGTCAGGGCTTGGTGTCGTATCATGTGTGGAAAGTTACACATGGTCTACTTGCTTGGGTTTTATTCATTTATATTTATATTCTACAGAAGAGAAGTATGGAAAATCACCATTTTGTTGTAGGTCAATAATCTACCAACGGGCCGTCTCCCATAGCTACGTTAAATTGCCAGAAGGTAAAATCGCCTTAAATCCTCATTAAACCACCATTGAAACATATATCTCTTAGAACCTTAGAAGATAAATTCCAGTGTCAAGAAATCGCTTGCCATCACACTGCGCGGTTCCCGTGCCGTTCTCTGCTGCGAGAGATGCAGCTATGGGGATGGATCAGACCTATCCCAGAATCGTTATGGACTTCGATTTTCTATAGGACCCAACAGTAACTGTAGTAACTATAGATAACTATAGACTATAGTAATGAATGAATATTAATGATTAGTAATGGTTAATTGATAGTTAACTGTTAACTGGTGGTTGGTCCCATCCCCTTATTGCACATAGACGGCATCACATGCCTCAGGTGGAAGCTTCGCTTTCACAGCAGCACAATTGTTTTTGAGGGTGCCTGGTGTCGGTATTGTTTCGCTTACACTCCAGTCAACTCAAAGATGGCAACGGAAAAGCCTTTGTTGAAGTGGAAAATTGCCTATCAAGAGGAGATGATGGAGGGATGTTTGTTGCCAGATTTGATTGACGTGGGTATTTATTAACGACTCGTTGTCTTCCCCTACTCGGCCTAGTTCTGAACCGGCCGAAGGATTGGCCAAAACATGGCTACCACGAGTCGGAATGCATGCCTGACCTAGCTAAACGATGCTAAATGGTCAATTCCCCTTACATAAGTGGGTTTTTACCCCAAGTCATCTTGGCAACACTCGTTTGGAAATGCCTCAACATTGTATCCCCAAATACCATGTAGCTGACTGGTAAAATGAACAATTTTAGGATCCATTGAACCCATTGATGCCCTATGTTTGGGTCGTGGTATAAGCCCTATAAGCCCACTTCAAAGTAGAATTTGACCTCGTAGCACCGTGGAGAAACAGAAAGCCACCGACGAAAAAAGATCGCCCTCCACTTTGAGCCACGATCATGGCAAGATGAAGGGTGCAGCTTGCTGATTCACTCATTTTGGAAGAGGGGAATGCTTGTTTCGGCACAGACTTGGTGCTGCGAAGCACCTTTTCAGGGAAGTGTTGGGGTTCATCTGGAGTGGACGACCCTAGTTGAAACAAGCGAATCGCGTTGCGACATGCAAAGAAACCCGCCATTTGTAGATGTTCATTGATTTTCACAGTGAAAAATTGATTAAAAAAACTGCAATGGTCAGTTGCCAGGTAGAGCACCAATACCCGAGCAGGTCACCACAACCATAGACTCACCATGTGCGATGATCCATGGCTGCGACGGCAGATGTCGATGCTGTCCTCCAGTCAGGAAGTCCCAGATGTCGGAAGCATGGAAGCACCTCCAAAGGAGGAGTCATATGGGGGTTTCTTAAGATATGGATACCCCAAACCGTTGGTTGTCCCATTTATGCAATTTTGGATGATTTTGGGGTACCATCAAGTCAGGAAACCCCCATATGTTGAACAATTTAATTTGACCAAAGCATAAGTATAGGTTGACTCATTTAGCAACCGGTTAAACAAAATAACATGAGTGCTTCTAAAAGAAGATATGGAAATTTGATCCAAGTCCTGAAAGAAGAAATATACAAAGTGGGGCCCCCAATAGATAGCTAAGTTGGTGCCAATAACTCCAATAACTATGGTTTATGCTACTTATAACTATAGTTATTGGGGCTTATAAACCAACTTATAACTAGGGGGCCCCACATTGTATGTTGACCACCCGACAGTCATCGGGTACCCCTGCTGGGACAAGCGATGGCAGGGACTTGTGGCGAGATTGGGCTGATCCGCCCGAGGTCTGGAAAGCTCAGCTCGTTGTGACATGGGAAGCGGGCGGATTCAAACATGGTTTTTTCCATTCCAAGCTGCGACAATGAATGAACTTCAAAAGGATTACTGTTCCTTTCAGATCTTCAGGGAAGTGACTCTTTGGTTCATGTTGAAAGTCAGCAGCCACCCAGTGCCGTCGTCCCAGGTGCGCTCCTTCCAGCAGAGCGGCCGTGGATTGGTGTCTCCGCGCAAGATGGTGCGCCGGATGCAACGACATCTGGACCGGGAGCAAGTGGCAGGTTGAAGATTGATGATAGCTGGCTGGTGGTTTGGCACATGACTTTTATGTTTCCATTCAGTTGGGAATGTCATCATCCCAACTGACGAACTCATATTTTTCAGAGGGGTAGGTATACCACCAACCACTATATGGGTGTGTCTGAAAATGCAGTATACTTAGTATTACTTAGCTTCCAAAGTGTACTTCCAAATGGCTAAATGATGCTGAACATTGATTAAGCCATGGATTGAGGATGCCCTATTTCAGACAATCCCATATCTACTAGGTTACATTGAGTTACTAACCAGCTAAAACTGATAAAAATCAGATGAATTATCCAAGGTTAGCCATCAGAACAGAACATGTTTTTGTTTGATCCACTTGTGCCCATGTTTGGTACACAACCGTTCGATGATTTGTTGTCAATCAGCTAACATTGATTTTTTATATGCCCACATTTGACTGGTGACGCTGTATTGTACTTGATTAGCCCAGGTTCTAAGCGGTAGTATAGCCATGTAGACGGAGTGCCTGCCCATGTGCCATGGTGGTGATCGGAGTTTCCTGTTTTGGTTCATCATGAGGTTTACCCACTCAAAATGGTGATTTTCTACAGCTATGTTAGTTTACCAGAGGGTACTGTAGTTGTGGCCCAAGTGAAGCACGCAGGCAACTCAGCTATTAAGTTCTGCCTCCGTTTTTTCCTTGACTCGGACATCATCTTCAAATCATGAACTGAAAAAGCCACCAAAAAAATGTCTTCAAACTGCAGAACGCCATTGACCTACCCCACATTCATAGTGTATCTACCGCTACTCCTAAAGGTCCTATCCCCCAGGTCGCAAGCTGAGTCAAAGGCCTCTTGCCATCCCGTTGAAGATTTCATGATTCCTGATTCAAATCCTCATGTTGGATCTGTTGGACAACGATTCTTCATTTGCAATTGCAAAAATACCCTCTGGTAAACTAACATAACTATGGAAAATCACCATTTTTAATGGGAAAATCCACTATTAATGGCCATTTTCAATAGCAAACTGTTAAATTACCAGAGGGTATGTCACAAAATCCCTACAAAACCCCATGGAAAATCCACATCTTCATTATCTCAACTCTCAGCCAGGCGGTTGGTGCGGAGGTCTTCCGAGACACTCCATTGGTCGCTGTGGCCTAGGGGATGGCTTTAAATTTGGGATGCAAAGAGCGCCTGGGGAAAAAATTGCCCTTTTTTTGATTTGGGAAAATGACCAATAAACAAAGAGGTCGATAAATAGGTACTTAATAGGTACTTAGCTTGAGGGACTTGGTGTCCTATCTCTGCGTTTTCTGATTTTCTTGCCACCTCAAGAGGTAGCCACACAATCACTGAAGATTCCAAGTCTTAAATCCGACGACCAACAGTCCTGGCAGTTGTGCCAACGGACATGCCACACGCCTTTAGGTCGCCATACAAAACCTTTTTTCGCAGCGCTTAACACCTTGTTGCCTGGGGTCTGGGCCCAAGGATCCCAAGGTTCGGGCAGGAAATATGCCAAGTGATGGTGTCCACGTCTAGCTGCACTCCAGTCCAACATGCTGGATGTGTTGTCGCAAAAATGCAGATTGCACCTGACAGATTAGATTAGTTCCTGAGGGCATACTGTTCAACCTCTCAAAAAACAATCAATGATAGGATTGAATATATTCTGGATCCTGGATTCATTATCATAACCCGACCCTGGATGATCATGGGATGATGATGATGATGATGATGTAGATGATGATGATGTAGATGATGATGATGATGATGATGATGTAGATGATGATGGTGATGATGATGGTGATGATGATGATGGTGATGATGGTGATGATGATGATGACGAGATAGATGAGATAGATGAGATAGATGATGACAGATGATGACAGATGATAGATGATGACAGATGATAGATGATGACAGATGATGACAGATGATGACAGATGATAGATGATGATAGATGATGACAGATGATAGATGATGATAGATGATGACAGATGATAGATGATGATAGATGATGATAGATGATGGTAGATGATGATAGATGATGATAGATGATGATAGATGATATGATATATATATATATATGCGATATATATATATATATGCGATATATATATATATATATGCGATATATATATATGCGATATATATATATATATGATTTATGATATATGATATATGTCGATGATAATGATGATGAATGTATAAGACCAGAGGGAATCCTCCCCAAAATGGAGCCCAGGTGCATGGCACCTGTGGGCAGCTTCCGACAACTGCTGCAGCGGTCACTCGGTGATCCATGTGGCAAAGAGCAACCCCCAAAAAGATAGAAAAGATTTTGGGGTTGGAACATATTGGGGAGTAGTTTATCAGTTTATCACAGTAAATCTGAGAATTGAGGTTTACACTAGTTTATCACCAAAAAAAATGGAATCAGATTTTATGCAATTCTACTACTCTATCTTTGGATCATAAATTTCAAATCCAAAGAAGTTTTGGAGTTGCCATAAATGTCCTTTTCGGTAGCCTTGACTATCCAGTTGGCCCAGGATCCTCCGAAATGCCAGCCAGACACTGGAGTAGCAGCCCCAGGTGGCCATCTCCCCAAATTGGCGGTTTTTTTGTCAATGAAGGGAATGTGCCGAAACATAGGTGTGGTCCGAAGTAAGGACAGATGTGTGAATTAAGATTCATGTATTTAATGTGAATTACGGTATGTTTTAGTTATAGTTACACCTACTTTGCAATCCTGCAGGACGATGGCCCTGAACAGAACGGCGTATCATCACTGTCACCAGATGAAAGTGTGGAGGATTTGGTCATCAGAACAACCCTCAGAGATGCTATGATTTAGGATCTCCATCTGATTCGTATGGCGTTCACTTCAGTCTCATTTCCCTGGGAATCTCAATTCTTACCGCAAATGCAGATGATGTCACTGTCCAGTTTCTCACCAGGCTACTATAAGTAGGACTACGGTGTACTATGAGTGTTGTTGAAAAGGTTCACCAAAAAAGTCGAACGGCTTGACTACGAGTTGTCCAGAAAGTCGTGATGTTCGTCAGATCTTGGCTTTGATTCTTGGTGGTTCAGCCAAAAAAGTTGAAGGTGATGTGGCAAATCATATCCTCCCAGGTGCCCCCATCCCTTGACCTGGGACTGCAGGTCAGACTTCCCATCGGTCAACGATGAGCTGCTGAGTCGGGGCAACCAATTGCCTTTTTTCAACCTCAGTCCAAAGTAATTCCTAGGTTTGCTTACATGGGGTGAGTTTGTTCCACTAGAATCACTAGAACTGGGGAATGTATAGAGATCATCTCTTGGGGTGCCTTTGAGCAAATCAATGAGTTTGGTAGGGATGATATGATCGCCCAGAGGCTGGCTGAAGCACTTCGGATAAGTCTAAGGGCAAACACTTAAAACTCTCCTGAAACTTCTTGAGAAGCCTAAGCAAAATAAACAAAGACCAAGAATGTCATGGATGCCGGTAATTATATCGTATCAGAAATGATTTGATCGTGCTTCTGGTGACCTGCAGGTCAGCCGACGAAAAGGATCGCCTGGCCTTGCCCCACCCCAGGCATTGATGGCATGGCAGCCATTGGCAGTTTGCTTCCGGGGATTTCCCAGCGTTTGATTAGCAGGGTGCATTGGCTGCATCGAATCATCAGTATATCATTGGTTTAAGGAAAAATCTACAAGAAACCATGGTTTTTACCATTAAATATGGGGCTTTCCTGTAAATTTTCCCTTAAACCAATCCAATGAGTAAAGTGAGGTGATGTGAGGTGCGAATAGAACACTCCGTTTAAATGTGTTTAAGTGACGAAGAGAGCAGGAGAAAATGCCAAAAACTGTTGTTGAGTTCTGGATTTGGTAGCCATTCCAAACTTTTCACCAGCAGGTAGGATAGAAGTTGGGTGCTCAAGTTTGGCCTCTACAATAAAGAACCCCCCATAGATGAGGAGGAGATTTACCAAAGTGCCATTTACTGTCTCAAATTGGTGGCTACTGATTCTTCTCCAATTTGGCTGGACATTAGCATCCCGAGAGGCTGCAAGATGCTCTTTTGCAGTGAAGCCTGCAGGGTTGGGAGCTCAATGAACCATGGACCATGAACATTTATATAGTGCCCAATCTTGAGAACAATTTCAACATCTGAACTTAAAGCTGTTGAGTTAAGATGCCATCTGAACTTATCAATATTTATATAGTGCCATATTTATAGGCTTACCTCAATAATGGCACTATATATTATATGTGGAATTCGCCATCCTTGGCGAATTCTGCCATTTCTTGTGGTAAACCATCCCCAACGGCCCATCCCCAATGGCCATTTCGGTGGACCGGCCACCAAGGAACGAGAACTTCAACGTGGAGCACACCGCTTGCTCTGTGTGGAGTTAGTTGACCTTCCTCGGCTCAGGACGTTGCGACGCAACGCACCGTGGGGGCTGTTGCAGTGACTGGTTGCAACCTGTAGATGTTTGTTTTGGTGATTGGAACTTGTTTTCTGTACATTTTGGGGAGGGATTGCGTACGTAAAAAAATCGTACTCATAGTAATTTTCTTAAGATACACAGGTTTTGTACGGTTTTATGTGGTAGATTTTAGTGGCTTTCGGCGGTTTAAATCTTGGGTAGACGACGTCATCTTTGACTGAACATCTTGGGCGCACTCACTGACCAGAGGAATTCGCCATAAGGATGTTGGGATTGACTCGTTTGATCCTTTTCTAAGATTGGAAGTGTAGATTGGGCTCCGCCCCCCGCTGATTCGCAATGAGAATCCACATTGATAATTCCAGCCCCGCGCGGCAAATCCAAGATGCCCGGTTGCAGCAGGAAATGGGCACAATTCAAGGCTTTGGCGGGCTGCTCACATTGAGAAATGGTTGCTCCAAAGCATAACCAGGGCTATCAGCATTGTTGGGGACAAGCAATGAATGTAGGGAAGTCAGTACTGTTTTTTGACTAACAATTCGTTCAAGTCGTTTACCAATCGTGAAGATCCAGGTGGTGGGTGTCATCACTTGGGGTAGCGATATGTTTTAGGCTCAAGCAGCAGGCGATTCACAGCCAGTTGCAGACTGATCAGGCTGGCACTTGAACCTGTGAATCAGATGAAACTTGCGGGGCTTAGACTGTGGCCCCATATCAGAAACATGTGAAATGTAGAGCAACAGCAAAGGAAACTGCTCTTCTGGCCCCAGAATGAAGGGATTTTTGGGGTTGCCGAACTAACTTGAGGACATATTATATATATATATATTGTCATGGGATGGTTTTGCTTGAAGGCCGTGCTTGCTTCGTCCCGCACTATTTTGTGCTTGGATTGCAGCCCACAGCACTAGACCATAGGTCCTCAGTGCCTCCACTCGGGGTCTCAAAGTTTGAAACACTTCACTGGCGTAAGGATATGGATGAGTCAAACTGCGTGTTAACATCTGTTAATGCTAGTAAAGCAATCGCAAACCATCCCGAAGTTTACCATAGACTGCTACAAACCATCAAAATATGGGTGGGTTACTGTATTATTGTTTTACTAGCATTATTCTCTTTGAAGGTTGAGGTGCCAATACATTTTCGCATCAGTGGGCTAGAACAGACCCCCACGATTTGCTCAGGGCGTGATGAAGCGGCCCTCCTTGAATCCCAAGAGGCACTGATTTCACCGTTCAGCTGGTGTGGTCCTAGCATGTCCTACCCTTCTTAGTGTCATCATTGTCGCTCTCGTGGGCAAAGCCCCTAGATTGTGTGTGTGTGTGTGTTTTGGCCTTTTTCACTTCGTTTTTAAGTAGCATGAGACTTAAGCTACAAGCAGCCTGTCACCCAGAGGCAGCGGCATTTGGTCGAGTCGGCGATGGCTGCTGCAGTGCGGGCGATACCCAAAGGTCAAACTTGGTCCAAGATGGAGGACGGAATCCGCTAGGGTTTGGAGGTGCAGTCGAGGTTATTTTGATGAGTATAAACATGTGCAAACTGTAAACCATTGGATTTAAAACCCCAGAAGTTGGGTTACAAGCCCATCAGTATGGTTTTACAACCATTCCGAAGTGGAGCTGCTCAAGTAGGCTGCGGGAAGATGGCTGGGAGGTTGTATCTGCCAACTGCAGGTGGATGCCCTTGTCACGTTTGCGATACATGGGTTGGCACTGTATAGACACCTTAGGTACAGTAGACAGACAAACACTCAGACAGATAGATAGATAGAAATTGATAGATGGACAGTAGTCACCTCCCACCCCTCAATAGGGATCCGCAGCACCAAGCGTATTCACTGCTTTCAGGTTTTCAGAAAAGCCCTGCAGAAACTCGGTAGAGGAGATGAAGGCATTGACACAGGCTTGGATGGCCAGATCTTCCCAGCATAGTAGGGATTGATTACCAAAATCAATTAGATTATAGTATTAGAAACCGGATTACATCCATTTTCACATCAATAGAGATTAGAATATAGATGATTATAGTATTAATGATTATAGATTTCACAGGTTATAGATCATAGATTATAGATCATAGATTAATGATTATAGATCCTAGATCACTGGCCATCTCAGGAACCTAAATTGAAGGTACCTACCATATATAGGGCCTATTTTTCAGGCCTATGTAAGGGGATATCCCCACAAAATATTGCCAAACATATGGTACTAACGTACCTCCATTTTAGGATCCTGAAATTCCCATTGACTATAGATTCCATCAACAAAAATTCCAAAGATGACCAGATGGAGATCATAGAATGATTATAGATCCTAGACTATAGATTCTAGATATCCCACTATTTAAGGGGCTGCATTTCTCCCAGGGGGCTGCAGGCGTCCGCACGCGGCTGGGCGGCGAGTTGACGCGAGTCGTGGCGCAGCGTGCCCGCGGCTGGCACCGCGTCGTGGCGTCCGATGGAAGTTTCCTGGGCGCCAGTGACAAGGTGCTCGCCGTCCCATGGAGGCAATTCTATGGATATCTATTTCTTGGCCTGTTGATCTATCTATCTATCTATCTATCTATCTGACTAAGTGACTAACTATCTATCTATCTATCTATCTATCTATCTATCCCATGATATCCCATGATATCCCATGATATGCCAGTAATCTCGGGATATAGGATTGTATCCGAAATAAGTGTTATAGCATATTGGATTCCATTTTTTGTTGGATTGTCAAAACTAAAGATTCTGTCCGAAAAACTGGATAGTGTATGGCCATTTATCCCGTTAGTAATGATCTTTGGAAAAGCAAAGGGAAGAATTTGTCATTTTTTGCAGGGTATCTAAGATTGGCAATGTAATGATGATTTAATGGGGATTTTAGTGAGATTAATTATGGAGATGTTCGTGAGATTAATTATAATATTTAATGGGGTGAATTGGAAATTAATGGGATATTGATGATTATTGTGGCTGACCCAATGATATTCCAAAATAGAGGTCTAATGTAGATTTAATGGAGGTTTTAGAAGATCAATGTTGGATTTGATGGAGTTCATGCTGATTTTAATGAGAATTTACATAATGAGATTGGTGGTGATTTTATGTGGGATTTAATGTGATTTATATTGATGGGATTTATAACTATTTTCATGGAGCATATGAATATAACAATCAATGGGTAATATTAACATATGAATTCCATGATGCTGGTAATTTCAATGGGTATTATTGGCAATTAATGGTGTTTATTTGTGTATTAATGGGGTGAATGTAGGGTGCCCTCAATGGTGATGGCACAGATGGGCTTTGCTGTTCCGGTGATGTTTCTTTCCGCGGAAATCCAGCATGTGGCGGGCTCGTGAAGCAAATCCTAGCGGAATGAAGAATGTTAACCCTGGATCAGTGAACCCTAGTTTTTGGGGAAACCCATTGGACCCTTGTAGATGTGTCCATTAATCCAGTGAGTTTAAGCTAATTCTTGTTTGGCTGGTGGTTTCAAAGGTTTCATGTTTCTGCGCTCAAGCCCCTTTGTGAGAAGCTTCAAAAAGGAGAAAAAATTGTTAATTATCCACCAGCAGATATGATATCAAACATGAGGGCATATAATATATTATACCAAAGTCAATGATATACTTGTACAACTATGATACTACAAGTGTAGAATTATAGTTATGATACAATCCAGATAATGTTTCAGCATATGCTGCAACGTCACCAACATGAATTATGTATATCATGGGGCATAATGTATCCAAAAAATGGGAAACACGAATGGGATACCATGGTCCAAATTACTGATAATATTTGGAAAATACTAGGGATATCATCAAACATTGGAATATCATAGGGTATAATTAACGGGATTATGTGCATTATATATATATACATGTGTGTATATACATGTATATGTATATAATCTGGAAACCCCTTAGGTGCCATTAACCTACCATGACTTGGGATGATGGGGATGGTCTATGGTATCCCAGAGCTCTCATTGGAAAATGAGGATTAAAAAGGTGCCAAACTGTTTCTTGGAGGGTCATTGTTGGTGGATGTTGGTGGCATATGGCAGCCCTCAAACTGGCCCTTTCGCACCCTGACTCGGATGATTTCAGGAGCAGCTAGCAGCACTTCAGCGTGAAGGTGCACGACCCAGGTACGAGCTGAGGGCATGGTGAGACTACCATCAAATGTTCACAGCTGTTGAATGATTGAGTTGCCAAAGGCTTGATTTTTTTTACAGATTACCCTCTGGTAATTGAACATAGCTGCAGACAATCGTCATATTTTCAATCGGAAAATCATCTCCAAACAGGCCATTTCGCATAGCAAACAGTTCGATTCATTACCAGAAATTAGATGCTCAGTACCATGGAAACCTCACCATTAATCCACATGGGGATGGATCAATACCTATTAATACCATTTTTAGGGGGATGAACATCCATTTACCAGCTATTTTGATGTTCACCAGGGGTACAAGGTTTTGACACACTGCCACATCACCATAAATCACCCAGGACAGGTGAGACGGTAACTTCCTGGGCGAAGCGATGCAAATGTCTCTACGTGGCCACCTACAAGGCCTCGCTGCAGCGCGCTTGTTTGGCGGCAACGGATCCAGGCAACGGAGGATGGATTTTTGGTGCTTGGTGGCGAACTACCCACTTAGTACAAAGTGGGGCCCCCTAGTTATAAGTTGGTTTATAAGCCCCAATAACTATAGTTATAAGTACCATAAACCATAGTTATTGGAGTTATTGGCACCAACTTAGCTATCTAGGGGGCCCCACTTTGTGAGTGGGTTAGTTCACCCCAATTATAAGTGGATTAACTCTACTTATCCCATTTATAACTGGGGTTATAACCCACTTAGGA
>Ga0126342_10013686_pt1 | contig 14345 bp, 14 predicted proteins | sample Cyp1metagenome_FD_92528 | JGI IMG/M metagenome (GOLD analysis project Ga0126342, IMG submission 92528) | Coral microbial communities from Lord Howe Island, Old Settlement Bay, Australia - Cyphastrea 1 metagenome | ecosystem: Host-associated > Invertebrates > Cnidaria > Coral ...
AAGAGTTTAACGGGGGTGGGAGAATTAAACCCTTATTGAAGATCTTCAATGAATGGAAGAGTTTAACGGGGGTGGGAGAATTAAACCCTTATTGGAGAATCTTCAATGAATGTAGAAGTTCAAGGTGTGGGAGAATTTATATGAGATGTATAGTGTGAACAAAAAATCCTTGTAATTTACGCTATTCTGGGCTTGGGCAACACAAGGGGCCTGTGGGAAATAGTACTGTAGTGTTTTCTGTGCGTTTGTTGCCCTTAAACTATTGTACATGATATAGATCCACCATGTAAGTACTTTTTTGTTTGTGAAATATAGTGGTCCAATAAGTGAAATATCTACACTTATATTATGTATATTATATTAGCGTCATTTAATTTAATGTATCCTTACTAACTGAAATATAAGTGCCTAAATAACATTGCTATGGAATATCATGAACAATTAATACACATGAGCTGGGGAATCTATATGAAGGTTTGTAAATTTACACCGTACTAAACATGAATGTGAAGACTTGCATAGCCGTAAGCAAACCACGAACAGCTCAACAAGAATGAATACGATGGTTTCTGACTTTCCCAGCCACCATCTTTTCCATACAATTGCTAATTGAATATCTACCATGCAAAGATTGTTTTGCCCTTCCCAGCCGCTGGTTAGTGTATATCCCCATTTATGGTAGAAATTGGAACGGGGTAAAGCTACGGCCTGCAAAACTGGGGGCTGTTGAATGGCTTCCCGTGGAGTCTGTGCAGATTTTAGCCAACCTTTAGATTGGTTCGTTTTGAATCTCGGTATCCTTCTGTTCTTTGAAGGCAGTTTCACTCATAGATTTTGCTCGGTGTCGATTTGGGTCCAAGAATGTCTTAAAATAGGCCAGCCCCGAAATTCCACATGAACAAGCACTGCCGGGCCCCTGGGGGTGCCTAAAACTTCCATGTCATCAAAGCTGTTGATGCCCTTAGTTGCTGTCAGGTCTGACGGTCTGACCCTTTGGAACGCATCCATTACTGGGATACACCAAACATCACCAGACCTGCTATGCAACCCCGCATGTCAATGATGTATCAAATAGATTCAAATAGGTTGTTGCGGGAATCTTGGTGCAGTGTCCGACTATATGCATATGTATCTGTATACATATACGTGTATTTAATATGTCCATATTCACTTATTTATGTATATATATATATACATCCCAAAATAAACGGAAGTATAAATCAGTATAAACATGTGCCCACTTAGTGCCAAGAAACGCCAACGAACCCAAAAAGCACAAACCTTCTTTGTGCAAATGGACTGTCTCTCCCAGAAGTGGCTTAGGTGAAACCATAGACTCCCTTCAACTAATCTGCTGGGGAAGCCACGATGGGGGTCATATCCCAACTTCTGTGAATTCTTGCCATGGATATAGCCATGGATATAGCCATTATTATATGGAAGATCGTCCCACTTAGTAGCTATAGGCAATATTCCCTCCCCTACGTATTTAACTGGTTTGTAAACCCACTTTGTAACCAGTTGCTACGGTGATCCTCCAAGTAGCAAGTGGGTAGCAGTCTGAAACTAGGGTGCCTCTAAATCCATCGATTCATCATAATTTTCCCTATGAAAAGTACCGTTTGGTATACATCATTTTCAAACAAACCCAAGTGAGTCTCCAAGGTAGTGAGTCTCGCATCTGTTCCCCTTATGCCCTGGAGCTGGCTGCTGACGGTTCGCCCAACCACGAAAGTTCATCGGTTCTGCCACTGTGATGGTAAAGGCCTGCTCTAAAGACTTCGACAGCGAGGGCAACATCATGACTCAATGGATTGATTTAAGGGAAAACCTACAGGAAAACATGGTATCATACTTGCAAATAGAATCAAATGTAGGGTTTTCCTCTTGATTTTCCCTTGAAACAATTCTGAGATAGAAGGATGCCGCAAAATGGAACGTAAAACCGGGCCCACAAATGGGCGCTAACAAAACATAGACACTGATAGTTGTGTATCCTTTTGAATATCTTCAGGAGCTAGAAGGCAATTCTAACTGATTTGGGTTTGTCTGAACATACGCCAAAATCCAATGGTTAACCACCATGTTTCCCAGCATTTGATAGCCACAAATTGCTGATCAAGTCTTCATTTCTTGCAGATCCCATAAAGCACTTCCTATATTGAATTTGCCGTCTCCAAATAAGATCCAGGGAAAAGAACACAAGTTCGGACCCAAATCCTGAGAAAGTGCCAGAAGCTCCTAAAATCACATCCCAAAAGCTTCAGAAGGCACTTAGGGTATAATTAAAACTAAAACAATAAACATACATATACGTGCGCATATAAAGATAAGTGTATATATATATATATATATATTATATATACATATGTATATACCATTATACCCAAACATGTAAATGGCAGTTATGGATGTTTTCGAAACCACTGACCACCATAAAAATGATCCGATACATATAGACAGTAGAATTAATGATCTAGATGCCTTTATAAAGCTATATTCAACCACATAATTGTGCACAAATGTTTCTGCGGCAATTGCTTTCATTCATCATTGAAAGAAACCATAAGTACTACTGTCTACATATAGATATTAGCATACTATAACTAAAACTTATTTTTGTAAGTACATATATGCATATACTTGTATATATATATATATCACCACGATGTTCACGTTTTGGTGGCTCCCCTGCTCCCCTTCCTATCCCTTCCCACCTCCAAGTTGGCCACCAGGTACAGTCCCAGGCGTCCCGACAGCTGCACGGCCGAGACCTCCTTGTCGTTGCGCAGCGCGCCTTCGAAGACCGCAGAGATGTAGGGCGACAGGCGATGCCACTGACCTGCTGATGTTTCGTTGAAAAATAATTTGAAATTTAGTTGGAGGATGGGGAAATATATATATATATGTGTGATAGAAACGTGTTGCCAGCGCTGAAATCACCAATTGTTTGTACATATACATGTATTCATTGTTTTTGACAAAACATTTCATGATCTGAAGTAATATGTTTGAAGGCATATGTCAAATCATTATGTTGAATATGTACATCATCTACACATGGGTTGTTTTCCGTAGCTATGATAGATTACCAAAGAATAATTATTACGTAGTACAGTATGATTGATTTTTTTTTGCTGTTGTCCAGTGTGATTCTTGGTTGTTTCTTGAATTAAAACAACAATCCTGTTCCATTGGCCCTTCTAATTTCTGCCAGGAAACATGGTATGAAACAACTTAATAATGATTGAACACATATCCCATACAAGGTACAGTGTTTCGTTGGATAAATTCTACCATAAACCAAACAATTCATAATTCAGCATTTTCCGCCAACTTGATCCAATTTTTCCATTTTTCCGTTGTGAATCACCATTTTTCCTGGTGAAATATGGTTAATTAGTTTTTTTGGTCCTGGTTAAGTCACCATCTTCCCATGGAACCCGGCCTTCCGCGTAGGCGCGCCATTCCCAGCTTTGTGGCTCGCTGGGACTGGCCGCCAGCGGCAGGCGCCCGGCCAGCGCCTGGGCGCCCGTGACCACGTCGTTGGGCTCCGACGCGTGGAGCTCAGGGGTGAGGCCCAAGACGCTCCTGGCGGGATGGCAGTCCCAGTTTTAAGGTTTCTAACCCGACCCCTATATGAAGTATAGATACAATATAAATATCAATGTATATATATATACATACTATAAATCCAAGTTATTGGAGTTGTAACTGAACTTAGATAAGTATGGGGCACCACCTTATGGTGATGAATGGTGATGATTCAATGGATGGATACACACACATATATATACATCCATAAGAGTTTAAAATTGCTTTATGAAGTTACGTTTCATGATTCCATGATTATTAGTACATAAGATTCTATGCAGGATTTTGTGGATAACAATCGGTAGTGGCAACCATCAAAAATGGGGATGTACTTGCTTGGTGGGAGCAAAACAGGAATCGGAATCATGAGTTAGTTCACCCCTATAGCTGGACTATAACCCTGTCCTACCTACTTCTAAATATTTCTAAATTGAGTGAAAACAATATTTAAACAAATAACTTACCATCCCTGGGGCGAACTGCAAGCAAATGGTTGATCTCTTGGGGCCTGGTGAGTTAAATCCTGTTGCGGCCCATAGGCTGCAGTAGGCTGCAGGAATTCTTGCCAAGCGTCAACTGCTCCGCGAGTGCCTCAGCATTTGCCCAATCTCGAAGAGTGTCGTCAACCTGCCAAAAGGCGCGGTTTTCAAAAACTCACTCCAGCTACGCGAAAGGATTCATATTCGGCTTCGTATATGCTTTTGTCTGAGCGCAGAATTTGTCACTTTACACCAATCATAACTGGTTGGTGGTCTTAACCATCTTGAAAAATATAAGGCAATGGGAAGGATTATCCCATATATTATTATGGAAAATAAAAAATGTTCCAAACCACCAACCAAATATATAACTTTGGTGCCATATGGAAAAAAACACGAATCACCATGGGGGGTACACCATCATCCCCATTCGGGCCCCCTATGACCTCCGCGTGGGAGCCATATCTTTGCTTCTCCGTTTCCACACGGACGCAGGGCTGGCAGGAGATGACCACATGCTGTAGCACCGAGCTGGCAATGGCCGGATGCAGAAGTTTCTGTGCCTTAGAGAACTCGGCAGGTGAAGCCCATAGAGAAACCCCAGTTGTAATGTGGATAGTATGGGGCCAGAAGCCAGAACCATAGAATCCCTTTGTTTTCTGCATCAAACAGCTGAAAAATACTAAATACCGTACTAATAGGTTTTGATCAATCCACATTATGCTGTTGCTCCAAATGGTGCCCTGATTAATCCAATGCTGGGACTCTTCCAGCATCTTGCTGGAATGTAGGGTGGAATGCTCAAGTTTCTGCCTATCAAGCTCGAAGAAAAACAGCGTGAGTTGCCTGGTCGGTTAGACACTTTATTCTCCTCAACCCACTGTTGACGCAGGACAGCGGTAGCTTCTGGTTCACTGTAAAGGTTGACGTGGGTCCCGTAATCATGGCTACCAAAAAACCTACCAAAGTTTATACCCAGTCACATGGGACAATATATAATATGTTATGTGTGTTTGGTTTGGTAATTCCAGGAAAAAAATAAACAAAAAAAAACGCAATTGATGTTAAAATACATCTCCAAGCGGAGCCTTGCGGCATCAGGTTTACCACATGTTTTTCAAATATCATGGGGGTGGTGTTTCGCTATGGGTCGTTGCAACCCTGTTGTTTGTTTAACTACTCTCAGATCCGTGCAACACAAACAGAAAAAAAAAACTAAACATGCCACAACGTGCCTAGCAAATCTATCCCCATGCATAAGCCTACACATATATATATATATAATTATATATATATATACACATACATGTATGTATGTATGCATGTATGCATGCATGCATGGATGCATGGATGTATGGATGTATGGATGCATGGATGTATGTATGTATGTATGCATGTATGCATGCATGGATGTATGGATGTATGGATGTATAGATGTATGGATGTATTGATGCGTGTATGTATGTATGTACTGTACTGTACTGTACTGTACTGTACTGTACTGTACTGCACTGCACTGCACTGTACTGTACTGTACTGTACTGTACGTATGTATGTAGGATGTATGCATGCATGCATGCATGCATGCATGCATGTATGTATGTACTGTATGTATGTACTGTATGTATGTACTGTATGTATGTATTATACTGTATGTATGTATGTACGTACGTACGTACGTACGTAGGTATGTATGTGTGTGTATGTATGTAAGTAAGTATTTATGTATGTATGTATGTATGCATGCATGGATGTATGTATGTATGTATGTATGCATGTATGTAAACACTGATTGCGGTATGGTGTTTCATTTATGAACACTGATTATTGACACTAATTAAACTGTTAACCCATAATAACACTGAAATAACACTGATCATAGTCACCAATCACCAGTGTCATTTATCAATAATTATAACTCATTATGGGAAACCATTGGCGATTCACAACACTGATTGTAACTATTATTAAATTTCCATGTGTTCCCCATATTTGATTATAATTGGAAATAACAACATTCAATAATTATAATCCCAAAAACCATGATGGAAACAATTGATTGATTATATAATTGTTTGGTCAGAATGATTATGAACCACTAGTGATAGGTGATTATCCTATTAAAGTGGTTCCCCTCTGGTAAACTAACATGAGGAACATCTTTAAGTTCGGTAAATCAACGCACTAAATGGGCCATGGCTTCCATAGCAACGTGCTCAATTACCAGAGGGATCCAGAGACTCTCTCATGTAAATGGGACAATTGTCGAGCTATTTCATGGGATATATAACTATATCTGGCTTTGCATTGCAGTTGATATATCACATTATATAACTATATCATAACTATACTAATTACATCATAAGTAAAATAATTTTCACCAACAATATGATAGTTGGGATATTGCCACCATTTCGACCACGCTGCAGTCTGCAACTGCTGCGCCACCTCGACGGCTGTCGCCTTCTGGAAATCCCAGCGCCCGAAGTCGGCAACCACCTCCTCCTCCTAGAAAATCCTATGAAAAATGGGTTTAATGGGTTTTACCTACCAAAATGGTGATTTAATTTGTATTTGTTGGGGAAATAACCAAGATTAACGAATCTATCCAATATAGTTTAAACTATCACATTTGCATACACTTGGGATATGATATTAGATAATGATAATAATGGTATATATTATATATTGGTGATATTCTTGTCGGACACATGGTGGATTTAACCAATCAATGATGGACGCAGGCGAAAACTCAAGGGATGTCATGGGATAAACATGCCAAACATAGTGGGAATCAGGGATTATTAATGGAATGTATACAAACTTGATACAATTCAACCAACAAGAGCAAGCCTCAAGTGATAGATTTCTGGGATGTAAATGGGAGGTTAACCAACAAACAAAGGGAATTTCAATGAAGTCATATCTGAAGTTTGATAGCAAAGTTGGTAGAATATCCCATTAACTGTTGAGTTTAGATATATCTATGGTATCTATGCTTATCCTATGTTCTCCTACTGGAAAACGTTGCTGATTCATGGGGTTCACAGGGATATTAGTGGACTATGGATGGCATCTGTGAATTGGCAATGAATTACAGTAAGAGGATATCAATGGAACACACATTTATTTTAACATCTTCCCGAAGACAGCTGGGTTGAACATGCATGACAACCAGTAGAATCCAATGATTAATCCTCATGTTCCCCGTCAAAATGCCACATGGGAGCAAACCACATTTCAGATACACCTATGTAAACCCTGAGAATCACAAAGTTTTAGGTGGGCCACAACTCATGGCAGGGCCGAGCTAATAGTTCGGGAGTGCAGTTGGGGATTCTGTTTGTGTGTACAACCAGCTCCATTTCCCATACGTTGGCATAAAACCACCATATTCATGGCCTTATAGCAGCGGTCACTGGGTCAGTTCATCCATGAAATATACCCAGTTGTAATTGGTGCTGGCTGGGGGACCCAGGGCTGGTGTGTAGTAACCACATCGAATCAACATGGGAATATTCTATATCTAACTGGAATAGACAATGCTAACATCATTTTAGGAACTGGGGTGCGCATCAAAGAAGGGAAGGCTTGGTACGAATAAACTGGGTCCATGTGACCCATCGCCAATTTTATTTAAATCGTTAGATTCTCCCTCGGATGCAGTTCTGACCTCTCCAAGGCGCGAGACGGACAGGATTATCAACATATTATCCAAATAGTGTCATGTTGTTGGTTGATTAAATAACATTATATACATAACCTATTCATATCACCATGACATCACCCCCGCAACATGCTTGGTGTAAAAAAACTCCATGGCATTGACACCTCGTGAAAGCAGAAAATCGAGCAAGTGCCAAAGGCCTCAGGTGCACTTTGCGCTTATAATTGGGGATCATCATCCTTTCTGTATAGTTGAAAATACGGGTGACAACAAACATGTTAGGGGCAAATGGATATGTTTTGAAACATCTTTGAGACCAACCCATGTTTTTTTGCTACCCATTCCCAAAATTTTGTATTCTTGGAAGGGCATTTTGGGGTCAATAGGAAACATTGGGGAACCAATTCACACTGAAAAAACTTCACTTCTTGATCTTGAATCAAGCTTGCGGTGAATTTGGCAGAGAGATCTTGCAAGATCTTGCAAGCGAGCACTTTGCCGTCTCAACTGAAAGTTCTGGCACAGTGTGTTTCCGTGGCGCTGTTTATTCGATTTATTTCCCAACGTGCTATTGTAAACCCAATCTTTTTGAAATGAAAACAGAGACAACAAAAACAAAGGGTCGGTATCTAGTTCTTGGGTTCGTTAATTATATATAGTTATATATAATATATATATATATACTGTATATGCACCGCTGGTCTATTCCCAATTAATTCCCATGACACACACACACAAATACTATATATATATATACAGTATATATACCGGATTAATCAAAGCAATTCATCACTCGGAAAAAGGGTCAAGCGGGGATCATTTCCCTTACTAAACATCATTGGCAGTGACGTCGCGGTGAGGTCCTTACAATTTTATCTACATATTTCCATATTGTTGGTTATGATGTTGAATATTGTTGAATATAATATAACCGTAAAACTCACCATAACATGGTTGGTGTTATACCCCTGGTTGTTGTTTATCCAAATCCTGTGCCTTCCAAAGCCACAAGCCGAAGCAGCCGCCAAGGAACGCATCCCCAAATCACAGTGCCTGTCTTCAGATTGTGCGCCGCCAATGCACAGAGCGGCGCGGTGGCAAAGGACAGGCGTGGGACTTGGAAACGGCGATGCAGAATATTGGCCTTCAGCGGACCAGCGGATCCACCATAAAAACCATGCACTCCATGGACGTACGTTGAATAGGTAAATGGTAGGTAAATGATATACAACATTTGGACATGGATTACATGGGAAACTCAAAAAAATTACCGGAGGGTAAGTCTTTGGCTGTCTATGAGTTTTTGCTAGCATGGATCCAGTATTGGACATATTGGGTTTGAACTGGGCTAGTGAGAATACAGTAAATTGGAAATACTCTACTGTATGATGGTATTTGCTGGAAGCCAGAATTTCATGTGTCAAACCCAATGCCATAAACCTCCAGTTGGGGATGGTATTGGTGCCACGGTAATCTGGGCGTAATTCTTAAATAAACAATGACCAATCTTGGGGATGATTCCCCCTATTACCCATCATTCATGGTGACGTCGTGAGGTCGCTTGAATTTACCCAGAAACATTCCCCATAAGATTCCCAATTTCTGGCGGCAGACTCGTCGAAATAAAGAACTCAGCCACTTAACAACTCCAGGTGGCTAGGCGTTCTTGCGCAGATCCTGGTGCTGGGCTAAGTGGTGACAGGCAGGGATGAGCTGTGATGCTACTTTCCTCCCAAACTGTGTGATCCTCAGGGTCAAACTGTTACCCTCTGGTAATACAACATGTCAATTGAACATCCACCATTTACAGTGTATATGTACTTCGATAATTTTACCATTTGAACGGACATCTAGTTCAGGGATTTCCCATGTTTAAAGACTCTGGAGGGTATCATCCATGAATATCCCAGTACTCTCCCTTGAAAAATCCAAAGGAAATCCTCATTGTTAATGATCAAATCCCATCAGATTCCTATTTTGTAATGTAGCTAAATCTCATTATCCCAATACTATCCCTCTAACCCCCCTTAAAATCCTATATTCTTGCCACATATTGCTGCCACCCTTCAACCCGTGGTTGAAGTCCCAGGCACGAGTCAGCAGCCCCGGAAGGCTGGGCACCACCAGATGCTGCTCGCTGGGCCGCAGCTTGAACTGGCTGAATGACCAGGCGAAGAGCCTCGACGCCATGGGGGGGCAGTTTCCTGCAGCGACTCCTTGGGTGGTTGAAACCCTAGAAATAATAATGGGATAAACCACCTATCATTGTTTTTTTTTGGAGATATCATGGGGATCTAAGATGATATAATTTCTGTATGAGATTTCTTCCATCAAAGAAGCTTTTCAAAGGTCTTGACTCTGGAACAGCAGGCCGGGATAGCCAAGGCTTATGATCCAACTGGTGCAGGATTTCGCAAACATCCACAGTAATATATGACAAGAATATAAATATATAAGTTGTGGATATACAGCAATGGGGATATTACAGTATATAATATAATGTTGGGATGTATGGGTTTATCCAAACAAGGCGGATAACAATACACACCAAATGTCCAAATGGTCATCATGCAGAACATGCCTGATATATCGCCATCACATTTGTTGGGCCTATCTTCAAACAAACTAGTATGAACACATACGGTATCTGAAAAAATGGAGAAGTGCAGTGGAAGAAACTGCCAGGTTGAGCCAATCTGAGGTTCACACGTATGTATATATATATATGTGCATAAATATCCCAAGGCTTGAAATGGAAGTGTTGCTTCAGAAATTTGCATCACATTCACATGTGAAAACATCAGCCAAGAGCATCATCGCGCAGGGAAAATGTCAGCTGAGCAGCTCTGGAAGAACCTCAAAGTCCACCTCGCCGTCCTTCTCCCAAGTCTTGTAGTTTCTTGCGTGAAAGACGTTCTTCCCTGAGTTTCAATTGATTGCGGCAAACAAATGCAGAAAACAACAATGGTTTTTATCCCCAGATACAAGGGTTTGCTGTCAATTTCACTCCAACCAATTCTAGCCAAAATCTTAAGAAGGGCGAAGCAGGGGACTGGGATGGACTGGGAAACTTGCGAGCCCCAAAAAGAAATCGATCCAAATTTCTTTCGGATTTCTGCCCGTGCCAAAAGCATTGGCATCCATCTATCTATGTACCTATCAATCTATGTATATATATATATATATATTCAGCTATTTATCTATCCATAGATCTATCCATAGATCTATCTATCTATCTATCTACCTATGTGCCTATCTACTTGTCTGGTTATCTGGCTATCCCGCTGAACAGCACGAACAATATTCAGAAACCGGAAGTCTGGTCATTTGTTGCGGCTCCTCCTTCTAATCATCACTTGCAACGAGGTCGCATAGAGAGGTCATTGTATACATGTTATGTAGATAGAATTATGCTCAAGATGCTTAAGTAAATATAATATAATATATATATATATATGTATGCATAGATTGATTTGATAATAATGACCAAACATCAAAGAATAATTGTATGTTTGTGTCTTGTTTAAAACACGCTGAGATAAGATGATACTAAAAGAAACATACAATACTATTCCATTGAATTCTCTCCCTCTCTCTCTCTCTATATACATATATAAATGCACTTAAACATCGCTTGAAGCAGACAAAACTATAAATCATTCAACCAAAAAATGAAGGTACATGGCAACAATCAGACTAGTGCTATATTTACCCCTGGAAACGCGTTCCCCATGCCCCAGCACCCCATCACCGTGACCGAAGGCACCGAAGGTCCAGCCCTGGCGTTGCTTCAAGGATCGATCCCAGCCGAGCCCGGTGTCGTTGTGGCGACACACCGCTGGCATGGGCCCGTGCATGGAACCGTGGGGTCCATCATAGGCAGTCAAGCAGGCCGCAGGGAAAATGACCTCGGAGATGTGTTAAATGGCTACATTTAAACTAGGGAAAGCCAATTGAATGACTGAGAAAATCAGTGGCTTCATCAGATTTAAAATCAAAAACTTATACATATATATATATAATAGACTGATTTTCAGTGGCTACATCAGGTTTAAAGTATATAAAATAGGAAGCCATAAGCCTATATAAACCTACCGATAATGAGGATGTTTGAGAAACCATCCATCATTTTTTGTCATGTTTTGAATTTTTATGGTGATTTGTTTGGGGATGGTCTATGACATTGGGTATGCCACACCAATGGTAAACATTCTATATTAAACCAGCTGCTGAGATTGTACTGCGAAAATTGCGAACATATCATGTCCATGTGTGCTGCTGTTCAATCAATCCCGATTGGGCTGGAATCCTAGAATATTCCTCAACTATGAGCCGTTGCAGCTTAATGTACCAGCACCATAGGGCCATAGGGCAGGAATGGTACTTCAGAGGATCATCTTGATGAGAAGTGAATGGAACTGCAGCCGCTTGGCAGTCACTTTGGACTAGGTTTTTCATGACACAACTATACACAACCAATGTCCACATCACCTGCCAGGTGAGCAACACCCGCAATGAGGACATGGCATTTGGAGGGGTTAACCATGAGGACCGCCCAACAGGCGGTGTTGATCTCCAGCAGCGAGTCAGTGATCCTGAATGATTTTGACTTGCGATTCACTCCATGATCACAATCGATTGATTATTTTTATTGGCATGAATCATGAAACACATATATGTGACATATGTCAATCTTTGAAGGAAATAATGATTATATAAAAAATGCATTCACATGGTCTAAACATATACCAATCATATGATCTTCATCAAAAAGCCTGGTGAAAATTGACCTCCCATCATCTGCCCAGTTGCAGCAGTCGAGGCTGATGACAGGAGGTGCTCCCGTCCTTGTTGGAGGAACACATAGAACAAAATACTTTATTTCTTTATTCACAGATTTCTTGGGGAATCACTATGTTGAATTTTGAATATTTAACATTTATACAACCCCTACGAAAAAGTGAAAAACAACTATATAATATGTGTTGCCCTTGAACAACCTTTACACCAGTAGTGGATGCATGTTGATGTACAATGTCGTTTAGAAAAAAAACACAACAAAACACTGATAAAGTAGAGCCAGGCTTCTGTATAAGCCCACCCAGTCTTTCAGCTCCGAGTCCAGCTGATACGTTTCACCTGATATGTTTTCTCTTTGCCAAGTTGGATACGTTTGGTAGGGGAGATATGAGGATACGGCAAGGTCTAAAACATCAATATTTACGGGAAACCTCATGGTTCATTGCTTTATTGAAATTGAAAAAATCCAATCAACTGGTACTGGTATGTAGTCATAGCTTCTTTGCCTTTTCCATCACATCTGAAGGCTTCATACTGCCTATGAAAATCTGGCGAGTAGGCCTATTGAGAGGACTTTGGACAATGTCGGAGAAAAAAAAACATACTGTCGACTCTATGTTTCAGTCTTTCAATAGTATAACATTAATCATGTTTAATCTCTGTCCTGTACCAGCTGAAAGTAACTAGCACGAATCATAATGTCCTACTTGATTCAGTGGGCTGCGGGCAGTTTCAATCTTCGGACCAAGGAGTGATAGATAGACTAGACCATCAAATGTTCACCAGAAGCTAAAAACTGGATATATATATATATATATCATTCTTATACAATAATATATATATATATATACACAGGGTTATATGATTATATATAATGTAGTATCCTGATTAGTGTCGGGAGCCCCCCCCAAAACAATTTTTTGAGTCTCTTTAGTGTGGAAATTTTCAATTACCCCGGTCTGAAGACTGTAAAATCAAAAAAAAATAATAGATTTCAATTGATTTCAATTTACTTTTAATTGATGTTCAATTGATTTCAATTTGATTTGAATTTACTTTGAATTGATTTCAATTGATTTCAATTGATTTCAATTTACTTTCAATTTACTTTCAATTTACTTTCAATTGATTTCAATTTACTTTCAATTGATTTCAATTTACTTTCAATTGATTTCAACTGACTCACCCAATCAGTTTCCCTGGGTCAGAATAATTTCAAAAAAAACAACAACAAAAGCGACCCACCACACTAATCAGGATATCACATTAACCATAATATAAAATATTTACAAGTCAAAAGTTCCTGAACTGTTTCACACCTTGGTCACTCTGCAGCTGGTTTCACTTGCCCTGCAAACCCCCGGCCCCGGCGGGGCCTTCCAAGATCTCGTCGGCCAAAGGCCAGCGTTGCTTGAACCACCTTTGCCACAGAGTCCCTGGGCAGCAGCGCTGAAAATTGATTGATATTTGATACTCAATCTGATTCAAACAATGCATATATATATATATACACCAGGCAGTTACTTCTGCCCTCTAATGGAAGCCACTTAGACCCAAAGTGCCAAACGGTCACTTACAAGATCAATCATGCATAAGTGACCTCGTTTCATGAATCCTTAAGTGACCTCTTTGGCTGGCTGATTTCATGATTTCTGCGTGTCACTGCGTGTCACTTGTGTGTTACTGGGGTTTCGAGGTGGGATGAAACGAGGTCACTTAGGACCCTGAAAAGGTCACTTAAGCCTTGAAAAGGTCACTTAAGGATTGGCTGTCTGCGTGTCACCTGCGTGTCACTTGCGTGTCAC
>Ga0126342_10013687_pt1 | contig 14344 bp, 17 predicted proteins | sample Cyp1metagenome_FD_92528 | JGI IMG/M metagenome (GOLD analysis project Ga0126342, IMG submission 92528) | Coral microbial communities from Lord Howe Island, Old Settlement Bay, Australia - Cyphastrea 1 metagenome | ecosystem: Host-associated > Invertebrates > Cnidaria > Coral ...
CTCCATCCATGTCCTCTTCCTTTGTTTTGCATGCTTTCTTGCTGCCATCCTTCTCCTCAACCTCCTTGCTGTCCTTGCTGTCTGTGCCATCCTTCTTCTTGGATTCTTTGGGTGCCTTGGCTGTCTTTCCGTCCTTCTTGTTGTTGGTGTCTTCGTTGCAGGTCTCCTCATCTATTGTTGCGGCTGCTGCTGGTGCTTCATCATCTCCTGTGTGTTGTTGGCTCTCCTTCGGTTCTTCAGCATCACAGTTGTCCTCCGGATCTTTTGGAGTCTTGCCTGCAGGTGCCAGGCCTGGGGTAGGTGTTGCATTCTTTGCCTCCTCTTTCTCTTCCTTTGCCTTGGCTTTCTTCTTCTTTGCATCGTCAACTGTTTTCTGCAACTCCTTGATCCTTTGGGCTGAAAGTCGGGGATTGTTTTGGTCATTGGACTGTTCAGTCTGCAGTGGGACTGCAGGCCGGGGCGAGCTGTCTTCAAGCGACGTCGTAGAGTCCTTGCAGCTGGGAGGACAGGGCATGTCACTGTCAAACCAATAGTTTGGAAACGGTTCTGGGAGTCAGTGAGTTCTGACATCAAGATATCATCAAAACAAGTCCTGGCGTCCAATCCCTGGGCTTGTTGATGCAGTTGGCGAACGGGCCTAAGGAAGAGTCTCGAATCAAATTTCAAAAATTGATTTGGATCAAACACAGGTGTAAGAGTTTTGAAACCAGCTGGATTCTTGGGATGGGACACCTTTGCATGGTGGAGTTTGTTTCGGAGATGGGTCTTGGCTGGCCAAAGAATCAAAGTCCTAGTGGCAACAATCTTGCACAAACATACAGTGTCAGTCCCACATCTTTGTAGCACATGCTGTTCTGCAATTCGGTACGCGAACAGTCCTGATCAAAACCATGTTGAGCAAGTAGGGATTCCAAGTTGACCATGGTGCTAAAAGGCAACCCACTCCGAGGAAAAGCTGAACCCAAACAGTTGGGAACTAGGACCTTCCACACTCCAACCAATGGGAAACCTGATGCTTGAGCAAGTCGAAATGGCTGAGGCTCAAAGATCTCAAAATACCTGCACGCATGGTAAACAGATAAAAAGGTAATCACGAAACAAAACTGAGGACATACCTTGAATGTTCAATACTTCAGTATGAATCAGTGTGAACATGGCAGTCCTGTCTTTCCTTTCCTCTTCAAGTCCTGGACTTTCTCTGGCCGGAGAAAGCGTGATGTTCCATGTGCCAGGATGAACTCTTCGGGATCGATCTCGACTGGGATGTGAGCTGCCTCACATCAAGGTGCTTGCCAGGGTCAGGAAGTGACTTCAGCACCAAACATATTAGAGTGGTGTGAGTTGGATCTGGGAAATCCAAATCACATCGTTCTGTTCAGTTTTGGTTTTGACTAGAACACCAACTGATACTACCCATTGGCCAAGGAGCGAGGAACAGTTTGAATTCTTGGTGCTCTTCAATGTTTTCCTGTGTTGTTCACTGCTGGGTTAGACAATGCAAACCTGTATGAACATTGTTGGGTAGAAATGGGTCCTGTAATGTTCTATTTCGTAACATATCGGAACATGAATCACACCCTAACAGCTGATATTATACTTTCACTCAACAAAACCTTATCGGGGTTAATGATGCTTTCCAATGGTGACATGATCTGATCTGATTCAGTCTGATCATGTATATCCCAGCACAATAGTTTTTCACCCAGCATTGTCAGGGGTGGAAAGGTTGTTATGTTTGATGAGTTTCTGATTTGCCTGCCCGATCACGAGCAGAAACAACAAACAATGTTGTTCCAGGCAGTCTCCCGGTGATCTTCGCTTCAACATTGTAGCGGTCCAACAAAGCCTGCATTGTGGAGGGTTCCCCAACCCAAGGTAGTTTCTCTGGAGTGTCCGGCTTTGCTGGTGCAGGTGATGCTGGCGCAGAGTACTTGATGTTGAACCTGAGGCCAGGGACTTCAAGATTGGTGACGATTGGTTGCTTCAAGATGGATATCGGGTAAGCTCCTTACAGGAAGCGTAAAAGAAACATTTAAACAAAATGGCTGATAGATGTTTTGCATTTGGCAGCATTTGATTTATGCAGACATGTGTAATTTTCCTCATGGCTTTCCATTGCCAAGAAAGTCTGTAAATGAGTGTTTTTTCTTTAATTCTTAGGGGAAGTCTTTAGGGGGTGGCAAGTGGCTGCCGGATATATCAATCACAGCTTGGAAACTTCTTGTCAAAATCGGTCAGCAACTCCTTCCAGTCACCACCAAACACGACATCATCAGCATAGCGGCCCCGGATGTTTGCAGGGACCTTCACCTTGTACTTGTCACTGAATTTTCTGCCATCAGTCTGGCCAGCCACAGCCTCCACTTGGATAAGCTTGAAGGAGAAATCTTGCAACTTCACATCATCCGGCGGGATGACAGGGTCAGGGTCATAGGCACGAACGTTCCCCATTGGGTGCTTGCCTTTCTTCCACCCCTGCATGAGAGACTCGATGCAAGTAAGTAGTTTACTCATTACTCAATGGAGCTTCTATTATTTTACTTATGAGTCCTTTGAGCATAATGTTAATAATTACATGTTACTACATCATCATATGATAATATGGATCAATCTATTTTTCAATCAAATCCAATGGCCCTGTCAAGATATGCTGTATCACACAGTCCTGAACCAGCTCCAGCGCCAAAGTCTTCTCACAGAAATCCACAATCGTAGCGCTTTTCCCCACACTGAGAGTCTTGATGTTGTAGCCAGGCAAGAAGTTGTTTGACCTTAGTTTGGAATAATGCTCTAAACAAGGTTCTCAAGGTTCTCTCAACACCCCAGGTCTCATGAAAAGGGAAATGACTGGGTAAAAAGAGGTGATCAATGTCCGTTTGTCATGACTTCCTTTTTCCACTGGTCCAATCAAATGGTTGGTAATGGCCCACTTAAAGTCCGAAGCCAAATGATAAAAATATTACTGCTGGGCTGCAAAGATGCTCCACGCAGACACGTTCCAACCAGCAATCGTATGGAGTGCAGTTTACGATTCCAAGAAGCTTCGAGGGCAATGCAGTTTTTGTAAGCAAGGCTGTGAGAATTGCCTCTGGGAAAGCCTTTCCGGACAGGAATTGTGCGCTTTCCTGCGTGTCTGAAAGGCTCCTCAAGGGAACAGTGCTCAGTCCACACAGAAAATGCAAGGTGAGTGGACACTGAAATGAAAATGAATGTGCACATTAGAAATTGAACAATGGTTTCATGTGACACTCATCAGGTTTTTTTCAAAACCAACATGCAACCACTATGCGAATTTGCTACACTGACCCAGGGACCTTGAATTGTTGAACTGAACTGTTTGTTTATTGGACAAAGTTTGGCCTCATGCCCTCTGATGCATGAGGTAGCGAGTCGCGCTCAGCCGAGGGGACGATGTACGACGTCTCAGCTGCAAACGGGATCAGTCGCCGTGTTGACCTGTGCCAGGGAGTCAGCGTAAATCAGAGGAATTCAAATGTTTGACATCACGTGCTAATTTTCCACTTGGGTTGGTCACCCAAAAAAGCCCCCCACAAGTCCCCATAAAATGTAAGGAAAACACTGTTTTTTGGGGACTTGTCGGGGCCTTTTTGGTGAACCAACCTAAGTGGAAATTTACCATCATTTTAAAGTAGCCATTTACAACATGATAAGGTTAAAATTTACAAACTACAGTTCCACACAAATGGCAACAAGTTCTGTTCAATGTTGAACCTGTCCATCACCAATTGCGATGATGCAAAAATGTTCTCAGCTTGCGTCGCTTCATCGATGATGAGCCACGAATGAAACACCAGTGGCACACGCTTTGATGTTGGTGGCACCTCCATTCTCACAGTGCAAAGTATGCTTGTCATGTTTTTCATATCCATTTTGTCTTCCACTCTCCTCATCTCTGTGCGTATGTTGGTCTTGGCCATGACTGGGGCAACTAGGAAGGCAGCACTCATGGTTGGCTTTTGCCGTATGACACTGGACACCACGTGCGCCATTGAGTCAAGCTCCTTCCCTGTGATCTTTCCGAGCTTTGTCAGGTCACCCCAAAGAAGCACAGCGCCAGACTTCGCAAGAACATCTTGGAGGTACTTAGGGTTGGGTACATGGGCATTCAATGTTTAGGTTACTAAACCATGGCAAACATGTCCCTTTTTTTCAAAATGTAAGGTTTGAATCTTTGGACACCAGTCCTTCTCTGCAGCAATTGTGGCCTCCGGATCCTCCCATGGGACCCCTGCCTTGAAGCATGCATTGCTCTCCATGTAGCTCTTGACAACGCTAGCTCCGATGAGGTTTTGATTCTTCAAGTGAAGAACTTTGGCCGTACGACGGCTCTTCCTCATCAATGTCAAATTCATTGGATTCCAAGATTGTTCAAATGAGTTTCTGGGATGTTCTGGGTATAAGCAGGGGGTATATGCGACCATACAGTGATATTACAGTTTCGATTCAAACAAGTTAAACTTTTGAAATTGAAGCAAAGATCTCTGAACGCATGTCGGCTTCATACAACTGCCCGACAGTCGCAACGTCCCTTGCAAACTGGAGGCAGTCTCGCTCGAATGCAGCTTTACCTGGGGGAAAGCGGCTTGGCTAAGAAGAACCTGTTTAGTTTTCCAATATGTCCTTCACAGTAATGGGGATTGAGGGAATAAATCAAATATAAAGGTTGATCGGTGATCCACCCAGTGTCGGGCATCCTTGGAAAGATTTTCCAAATTCTCGTCCGCCTTTGAAAAGGGATCTTCCTTGGATCAAAGGCACACTAAGCGAACCAAATCAGATTGAAACATGTGTGTTCTTACTCAATGGGTTTCCACACCAAAAATGGGGGGACCTGCATGCATGAAGATAACCCAAAAACAAGTTTTAAGATAGCTTACGTACTTGCTGAGTAAGTGCAACTATCAGGGCAATCCCAAGTAAAACTTCCAGAAAGATTTGGACACATACTTTGGCAGATGGTTCTTGGACATGTGAACTGCATGCAAGGGTCCTGCTGTACCATGGCCGACTCCTCCGGCAGGTTGTCCACCCACATTGCTGCAAAGGAAGGCTTGAAGGTGGGATCCTTCTGGGAAAGAACCTCTCTGATCTCGGCATGGAAATCCCTGAGTTGGTTGGGCTGCTGGGAAGCCATGAAATGAAATCACTGTTTTACACACTTCTGGGGGGCTCAAACATATGGCGAAAAGAAACACTAAATTTTGTTCAAGCTAGGGGGCCCCTCAATACACCGAGTCTGCACAGCATCCAGCACAGACGGTGCAAACATGGTTGTGCCATCATCGAACGTGGCTTTGCGCATTTCACTGATCCTTAGTGGCTTTTGATTAGTCAGCGTGCCAATCATATTTAATTGATTTTTAATGGACTATGAAGCTGCCTTGGTACTGCCATATCGAAACAGAAAAGGATACCAGCACCAAAAAAAACGAATACTATGTTCAGAGAACGCCGCAAGGGTGCTCGGCATTTCTAAAACATACGATGTTTCAAAAGGAATCGTTGGTTGCCTTTTACCTCCGTATGAATTTACAAAAGACCTAGAACATATAACTGCAAGACAAATGGCAAATACAAAAACTTTTGAATACCAATTGGCTAGGTTCACCCATCCCAAAGTACAGCACACATCAACTTCATTGCACCATTCTTGCAAGGAGACTCGTACCATGGTCCTGGCCCCAGCACGTCGAAACGTGACGGAATGAAGCTTCAATATACCTGCATGGAAGATGGGCTTCAAGCCAACAAACAAACACATTGACTTATAAAACATATTATACTTACGAAACAAAGTTCGAAATGTGGCTATCATGCCAAAGAGCGTTCCAGAAAGAGCAATTGCTTGTCCGGATCCACTGTGAGGACAGAGTTCCACATGGCACATGGCGCCTTTGCACAGGCCTCCAGCAACCACCGTGGATCCAGCAACTGCTCTTTCGAGAAGGCTGACAGGGTTTCCCAAGCAGAAGATGTGTGTTTGTGGTGGAATTGAAACAACATGACCAATGGAAAAACCGAACCATAAGTGAGTGGTAAGATTCTCCTGATGTACGGATTTGATATCTTTCTTTTTGACTCCTGTGCCTGACTGTTCCCAGCGGTACTGGTGCAAATGACGTTCCATGAGCTGCCATGCTTTGTCGGAGACACCTGCCTTATATCATCACAGTATGATTGGTAAAAGTGCACACTTGAATTTACATGAAATAAGCTCTTTTCAACAAGTAAGTGTCTGGAAATGCTCTTTTTGACCTTATTTATTCCTGGACACTTTTTATTTATTCCAGAAGTTTGGACATTTCTAAAGTGAGCATTGGAAGAAAATCATCCCAACACCGTAGGGCTGAGTATCAATCACAAGTTGCCGAAACAGGCCAAGCCACTTTGAATCCAAACAGCTGAACTGCCAACTCATCAGGAACCTGGTACTTGGGATTGCTCACTGCAAGACCATAATGGTTGAACTCCTCCACACTTCGTAAAAACGCATTGCGGAATCCGCGTGCATCACCATAAGCTGCAGGCTCCTGAGTGAAGGCTGAAAACTAATGTCAATACCTTTCCTATCCCAAAAAGATCAGCTATTTAATGTCAAAACCACGGATCGTGCTTTAAGTTTTATGTGGCAAAAAACTTGAGATTTGGCAAAAGTCCGCACAAGAGAACTCAGGACAACCCCCCACTAACTGTTGATCTCCTGTAGCATGATTTGCTTAGCCCGTCGGGTGAACACCAGTGCTTTCTGAATGATGTTCTTGCGCTCACGCTGTGCCTGCTGCTCTGACGCTTGGATGCGCTTCCATTCATAGTGGGACTCATGAGCTTCCTGAATGACTCTGCATTGCAGGGTCGCCACTGTGCGAATCCACCTGGCATCTGAAGGTGCAGACAGGGAGTGGGGTGGAATGCTTAATTTTGAACATCAGATTGTGTAGCACTGAATCTACCAAAAAACAATCTGCATTGAATGAAATGTTGGAGTTCTTTCGTCAGACTCAGATATTTTGCGGGGACGACCTGTAGACCCAGGTACTTTGCGGGGACGACCTGTAGACCCACAGGTATTTTGCGGGGACGACCTGTAGACCCACAGGTATTTTGCGGGGACGACCTGTAGACCCTAGAAGTCACCCTTAGAGACATTCTGCGTCACGGATTTTGATTGGAAGTTGGGATTGTTCAAGGGACGACCTCTAGACCCTAGAGGTCACCCTTGGAGATATTCTGCGGACTCAACATCACTCAATTTCTATTCTGCAGATATGTGCAGAATACCTGTAAGTCATGAGTTATATGGTTGCAATGATGTTTTTCATCTAACGCAAGTATTCTGCGGGATGTTTTCAATGCTCAGTAGCTGCCAGTAGATCTGCAGAATATCTTCAAGGACGACCTCTAGACCCTACAGATCACCCTTCAGGAAGAGGCAGTTTTTGTTAAAAATCCACGATCCAGATTGTCTCTGAGACAATCTGCTGGATAGGTTTGCTTGCAAATCAACTTCGCAAAATATGTTCACATAATATGTTTGCACAATAGCTTTGAATACTGGGTTTGCAAAATACCTAGTGCATAATGTGTTAAAACTTGCAAAGTGTCACAGCAAAACAACCTGTACTCAAGTTTGACAACCAAATACCACCGGTATATTGACTGCGCCAGGCCTAGATTGACCTGCAATATCAGGAAGGGTTCGGAAGGAAAATTCTTACCTAATTTGCAGTATGTACAGTATGTAGCATGGGATATAATCAAATCAAGTGTGATTTGACAAGTCGTTTTTTTGCACATCTTTACGCTGAGTGGAATCAACCGCCAATCATTTAGTCACTTCAAGCAGCACATGCACCTGACAAAGTCCTCTTTGACAGCATCAGTCATGGAATCATCGTCCTTGTTCAGGAATGTATACAAAGCACCAAAGTAAATCATTGATAGGCGACCCAGCCCCTTGGTGCATTGAAGCCCACCATGGTCGGAAGTTGTGGCCCGGATTTTGCATTCCATTGGCTCCCGCAAAGGATCAAAGCCTGCCCAGAAGATGCCAGTGGCCACGTTGCGCCAGGCAGGGAACAGTGGCACACCATCCGCAGGCATGTGGTACCAAATCGAAGTGAGCGGCACATCCACAAGCTTCTGTTCGTTGCAATCCTGGGTGTTTTATCATGAACATGATGATCTGCAGAAAACTTTTGAGATTAGATGGTGATGACACTGACAAGGACTTGGACAGCAACAAGGACAAGGATGATGATGATGATGATGGTGATGATGGTGATGGTGATGGTGATGGTGGTGATGATGGTTGCTTGGGTGTCTAAATGCCCAAAGCATGAACATGAACCCATCTAACACAAAGTTGTTGTGCCCCACATTGCCCACCGAAATCCAACTGATTCAGGAAGATCCAGAATTCTTTCTAATATCGTCCGATAGCCCAGATTCTTCTGGTTTGAAGGTGATTGGGCTTCCCACCACTCCCGGGACCAGCTCATCCAGCCAAATCCACAGGGCATCAAGAATGCCTTCCCCCATAGACAAGGTGTCCAGGAGCACCTGCACAGGATGTTTTCCAGCACTGACATCGAAGGTCCTAACGCAAAAGTATGTTCACATCATGATACTTCATTCCTCTTTTGGAGAAGGAACGCCAGTGGCTAACAAAGACTTTAAAATAAACTAGGATCCTGTGGTTTGGCACATGCATGTGTCAGTGGAACCCCAATGGAATAGTTGAATAGCTGTATGCTTGTACATTCTATCACTGGTTCGATGAGGGCATTTCCTGTGAAGAAAAAGTTGGCCAGAATTGGTTTCAACATTGTTGAATCATGGCAACAGAATCAGTGTAACCTCCACATGTTGGCAACCTATTTGCACCCAAAGTTCGCCAAAGCTGACATCATGAAATCATCGCACCACGGCTTTGATGGTTTTGCCACCTTGGCAACACCACCGGGTCCAGGTCCACTTCGCTTCGCCATGGGGCTGACAAATCTCAGGACCGTAGTACAGCTGAGAGGGGACGCCAGACGCAGGAGAAAACTATTTGACATAGTAACTTGTAGCTACAAACCACTTTATGACTTTATAGGAGGGTCTCGAAGTCAAAACATGTTTCATGCAATGTGGGCATCACTGGACATGCCTCGTACTGTCACACACAGGGCTATACAGGGTTTGATCTTCAAACCTTAAGGAAGCAGTGGATGCAAATGCTTCTGCATTCTTGCATGGTTCATGGTTGTGTTCAATGATATTCAATACACACACACACACTGATGATTGTGTTTCGTTGGGTGTGCGACTGCATGAAAGGACTATCCTCTTCTCATGGTCTTCACCCCTTTTTTTGGCATGGAATGTTTGGCGTCCACATCAATTGCATGTCCGAATTTTTGCTGCTTGACAAGCTAGCATTAAGCGATTCAAGATTCTGATTTTTAAAGTCAGTTGCATTGACAACATCAGTCAGCAAAATGAATTATATCAAAGGCCAAACATTGAGAGTCAGGGAGCGATATCATCAAGCCCCAGAACTGCAGCTAATAAAACTGCACCGATGCATGGTACGTTCATGGCATTACCTGCCATCCTTGTTTTGGCTGTTCTACTGACTTCACCCATTTGCACCTTCGGTGCCTTGCAAATCTTGGCGTGCTTGTCCGTCATCGGCAGGACATGGCTGGAAAGCGCCTCTTCTGGCTCGATGTAGCGGCCATGTCCCTACAGGGCAGGAATTCACTTGTGCACAACTTACTTATTTTTCCAAAGTTCTGTGATTGATATCAGAATCTAAGTTGTCATGGGCTTTTGGATGCATTTGGTGGAATCTTCTCAAACTATCAGTTCAGACTCAAATATGCTCAAACCAATGAACAGCTTTATGACAGTGACACCAAAACCAATAAAACTTGGCCCACTGAAAAGGCCTGGCTGTAAATACGGCCGCTGTTGGTTGTAAGCGTTTGCAGACATTTGTCTTTAGTCTCCCCTCTAGCCCGCCCATTTTTGCAAAGCTGGTTGAGATCAGGGAAGCCAAAGCTCTTTTCCTCGTTGTAGCACTTCAGGTTCGCTGCCTTGGCTAGACAGGTACATGTCGGAACAAGCAAAATAAAGACTTCTAACAAGTTGTACACATGATAATATGCCCAAGATATTTCAACACAAACCTGGCCACAACCTAAACAGCACACAACATTATGCCACTGCTATGTTACAGCACTTGCTGACAAGATGGACTTGGGCAAACTCTTGTAGAAGTAGTTCGCTGCAGTCATGACAACGCGTTGACGGAGACAACCCAAAAAGCTGCTCAAAGTGAATGGGGCCACCCAGCGAACTTCCCGCCACTTGTAGCAAATCATAAAAACACGGGTTCGGCAACAAGGTAGTCCGAAGATCCGTGGATCCACCCGTGCTGACTCGATCATCCATTCACCTCCTAATTCTTTCTGAACCACTTCTTCTGTATATTCGGGAACGTTTTCAACCACACAGATCTTTGTCTTGCTCTTCTTGATTTCTCTGTAATAGCTCTTGTGGGTGACATGCTGAGCTCCCCCCTCCTTCTCGCGGTTTCCCATAGGCGAGTAGTGGACGCACACTGGCCCTTACTGCAGTTGCAAGTGCATCATGTGGGTGCAAGCAGCAAGCTGATATTTTGATTTCGAATGCTGATAAGGCTTGGGCCACCCACACTGACCTGCATACCTGAAGGAGCAATGGCTGGCGATGGGGAATGTGTGATTGGAACTGCAGTTTCCTTCGACCAATTGTTGGAATGTTTCAGTGGTGATCTAATGATTGGCTAGGTACAGTCTTCGTGTGGTTCAGGCTGAAGCTCACACATGCACTGATGTCTCACACAGTAGGACTTGCCCTTGTTCATGTCAATCTTTGTGATGTCTGGGAAGATGCACTGGTCACTATCAAAGGTGTCCAACAAGACCTTCTGGCAAGATTTGTCAATCTCGCATGCTGAAGTGATGTGGACAGACGCACCACTCTCAGGAGCAAATCTTCGTGCAGCTGCTTGCAAGGACAGGGCAGCCTCAAGCATCAAGTGTTTGGGCTTGAATGGCTTGAAATGCAGTTTCTCCCCTAAACTGAGCATACAGAGTTAGTAGCTGAGAAGCATTGTTGATAGATCATGTCCCAAATTCAGGCACTGACGATTTCAGCGCACCCCACTCCAGTGAATGCTGTGGACATTGTCCACCTCCATTTGTTCAATCGTTTTTTCACCCAATCTCGTCCAAAAATGAGTTCGATCCTTTCCATGAAAACCGATGCCCACTTGTAGGTACTTCTGATGCTCTTGAATCCCTCTGGATCCGAATCTCGAGCTTTCGGCACATTGCACTTTCGATAGTAAAACCTCGATATGTTCATGGTCATGCTGACCGACTTGCAATACATCACATGTCACAGCTGAGTCACAAGTATAGCAAACATGTAGAACAGCCCTTCACAAAACAAAGCCGAGGTGGAGGCCCTCCTGAGAGACATGTCAGATCATCATGATCTCGCCTTGCCAACATCTACCAAGCAATGTGACAACCTGCCCAGTGACAGCAAGATCATGGGCTTAACTTTATCCCAGCAAAGGTGTGTAATTCCGCAGCTCACTGAGGGGCCAGCTCTGCAGTGCCAACATTCATCACATCAGTTGACCTTATCATTGGCAGGTTTTAGAGCACCTGGTTTTTTCTCCAACAATCTAGTATGAAAGAGAAGGACCAGCAATCAAGAAGACCATATATTATAAGCCATCATAGATCAAATTGTTCCCCCCACAGAAGGTTAAAGAACAAAGCTGGCTGTGACAGCAAACATCTATGGGCTTGAGCTTCACACCGTTTCTTCATGAACTCACCGCTGCCTCTCCTTGCGAAATTGGTAATGGAAAAATATCTATTTGAGAGTGTGCACATTCTAGGACACTGGTGATTGGTCAAAGCTTCTACAAAGTGGTTCGGAACCCTGGCTGGGACATGGGCTCAGGGACACCAGTGCTCACCCGGCTGCAAGCTCCCAGCATAGAGTCTATGATTTGTACTGAGGCTGGTCAAAACAGATTCCCCATCATTTTGTATGTATGTGTATGCTTTCACACAATATGTTTCACAGACAACCCACTGACAATCAACAAAGCACGGTTCCTCTTTGATGGTATGACCTTCCTTGATTCAGTGATACTGGGCCAGATTCTGGTTGTACCAAACTGGATGGTACATTTGAAATTAGTTCTAAATTAGTTAGTTTTAAGATCGGTCGGTATTGGAGTGGCTTTGGGATATGTACCATACACGGTGTCGAAGACAACATATTTCCATCAAATATGAAATAACGGAGCAAGTGGCTGATGTCTCACGAGTGGAATTCTTGGCTGGCGTTTTTTTTTAATTATTTTATTGCGGTTCGTGTTTCTTCTTCTTGTTGGTGCTGTTGTTATGGTATTTCTCTTTCTTATTCATCTTTGTCTGGTCCATTGTCTTGCTTTTCTGTCGTTGCTGCTTCTGTCGCAAGTGTTCTTGCTGTCTTTTGCTGCAGCTAATTTTGGTTGCTGTTGCTGCTGTTGTTGTGGTTGTGGTTGTGGTTGTGTTTGTGGTTGTGTTTGTGGTTGTGTTTGTGTTTGTTGTTGATGTTGATGCTGATGTTGGTGTTGATGTTGTTGTTGTTGTTGATTGTTGTTGATTGTTGTTGTTGTTGTTGTTGTTGTTGTTGTTGTGGTTGTTGTGGTTGTTGTGGTTGTTGTTGTTGTTGTTGTTGTTGTTTGTTGTTGTTGATTGTTTTTTGTTGTTTTTGTTGTTGTTGTTGTTGTTGTTGTTGATTGTTGTTGTTGATTGTTGTTGTTGATTGTTGTTGTTGATTGTTTTTGTTGATTGATTTTGTTGTTGTTGTGGTTGTTGTCATCATTGTGGTTGTTGTTATTGTTGTTGTGGTTGTGGTTGTGGTTGCGATTGTTGTGGTTGCTGTGGTTGTGGTTGTGGTTGTGGTTGTGGTTGTGGTTGTGGTTGTGGTTGTTGTTGTTGTTGTTGTTGTTGTTGTGGTTGTTGTTGTTGTTGTTGTTGTTGTGGTTGTGGTTGCGATTGTTGTGGTTGTTGTCGTTGTCGTTGTCGTTGTTGTTGTTGCTGTTTGTTCTTGCTCTTGCATTTGCTCTTTCTCTTGTTCTTTTTCTTTCTTTTGTGATTGTTGCTGCTGTTGCAGTTGGTGTTGGTGTTGGTGGTGAAGTTGTTCTTGTTACTGTTGTTGTTTTCGTCGTCGTCGTCGTCATTGTTGTTTTTGTTGTTGTTGCTGCTGCTGCTGCTGTTGGTGTTGGTGTTGGTGTTGGTGCTGTTGTTGCTGTTGTTGCTGCTTGTGATGTTGATGCTGCTTTCAGCTGTGTTGCTTCTGTTGCTGTCACCAGCACCCTTGTTGGCAGGTGTGTTGCTTTGCTGCACTAATGCTTCACCATTTTTCTGTCCAACTTCTTGTTATTGCTGCTGTTGTTGATGACTTTATTCTCTTGTCACTGAATTATTGCTGTTTCGCTGTTGTCAGTGTCTGAGTCATTGTCACTGTCTCTGTTGTCGTTGTTGTTGTTGATGATGATGATGATGATGATGGAAGGATGGATGATGGACATGATTCAGTGATGATGATGATGATGATGATGAGGGGGATGATGAGGATGAGGATGAGGAAGATGATGATGATGATGGTGATGATGGTGATGATGATGATGATGATGAAAAAGAAGCTGTTTTGGCGGCGCTAGTGCTTCGTTTTCAATGATGCTTCCTGAAAGTTCACAATGAGCCTGCCAACCTGCCATACAATTTATGTGGATAAACACTGATGAACATACCATCAGTCAGCACTGATGCATGAACACTGGAAAAGGACAAATAAGTAAACAGCAATCTTGCCAAAGCTATCTGAGAACTTTGTACACATGACTTGCCTGACACTGCATTGTTGTCAGGACAACTCACAGCAGTGTGCATCACTGAAAATCACCAAGGATTGCAGGACACTCACACACACACCCACACTTGCTCAGAACAGTCATTGCGAATTCTGATGTGGAATGCATCTTACATGCAAAAACACTTCAATCAAACCTGACAGGAAAGGGTTGATGACAAGATCCGAGAAGGATCGAAATGTAACATATCAATCTGAACCGAATTATTCTCCCTCTATTGACAGAGGAGAAATCCAGATTGCGACAAGTGCAGTAAATAGCAGGTGCAAGTGGTTGATCAGACCACTCACATCCACCGAAATGCCATAGCTTCGTTGGACTGGATAGGCAAATCAGCTCCAGTCCCCC
>Ga0126342_10013688_pt1 | contig 14344 bp, 8 predicted proteins | sample Cyp1metagenome_FD_92528 | JGI IMG/M metagenome (GOLD analysis project Ga0126342, IMG submission 92528) | Coral microbial communities from Lord Howe Island, Old Settlement Bay, Australia - Cyphastrea 1 metagenome | ecosystem: Host-associated > Invertebrates > Cnidaria > Coral ...
GCCTTATAAGTGGCTGAATTCTATGGTTTATGGTAGATATAACGAACTAGTATTCATGGGCTTTGTAAACCAACTAATTCACATCACGTTTGGGGGCACCATCCTGTACAAAGTGGGGCCCCCAAACGATAGCGTTCAGTTGGTGCAAATAACTCCAATAACTATGATTTATGCTACCTATAACTATAGTATTCATGGGGTTTATAAACCATCAAACATCACTGGGGGGCACCATCCTGTACCCCCTCTTCGACTCCTCGAAACATCTCGAAACGCCAAACGGGATGAACAGCCGGAGTGGTTTTCATGGGGAAACTGGAGATTGAGTACCCTCTGGTAATTTGTTACATAGCTATTGTAAATGGTCCATAGAAATAGTTTATTTACCTATTGAAGATGGTGAATTTCCATAGCTATGTTAGTTTACCAGAGGGTACCTATGTACATGATATGTATTATACCCAGCCATGTATGTCGACATATAGATGGTAGATTCTGGTATTATGTACAAGATATTTCGATGTGTACGTGTATACAGTACACGATATACATGAAATCTATATGGTCTTGGCACAACACAATCCAAAAAATAATTGGCTATTCACATATAATCAATCCTGGATCATGATGATGCTGAGGACATTGATGATGTCAATCGTTCTAGTAATATCATGTAATACGATGGAAGAATTCCTTAACCAGTTGATAGGTGGTATACATCCCATTATTGATAGGGATTCAACCATCCCAAATAGGTGTTGCAGGATTTCTTCACTTTTCGCAACATCCACCATATCTTATTGATCCTTATTGATGGTTTCTATTCAATGAGAATCATACCCTCTGGTAAACTAACATGGCTATTGAAAATGACCATTTGTAGTGGATTTTCCCATGAAACATGGTGATTTTCAATAGCTATGTTAAATTACCAGAGGGTAACTTGCTGCTTTGTTGATCCCCATCTGCCCCAAAAAAGCTGTGCTTCGGCCGTTTCAGCCCCGGCTCCTCGGACATGGCTTCTGCGGAGGCAACGGAGCGGCCAAAGGGATCCATCCAACTTGGCTGCCGAGGCAGCGTAGTTACATAATGTTATTGATATGGGTTTGTCTGAAAATAGGGTATATTCCCAATGAAATAGCCATTTAATAGGGATAATGATCAGCAAAACCATTGGGTTTAGGGGTACGCTATTTTCAGACACACCCATATGTCAGACATTTAACAGGTTGCGGCATAGCAGCTATTCTGGCTATGGCAAATTCCGGCAAAGTTGAAGTATCAAAGTAGCCATCAAAAGGCTGACCCATGCGAAGCCAATAAAGAATCCTATAAACCAACATGAACAAATCCAGTTCCAGGTTCTTTATGATCGCTGGAGGGGATTCACTGGCGAGCCAATCACTTTGAGGTCATCACAACCAGAAAATAAAAAACTCAAAATCTTCATTTCCAGCCCCAAATCATGGTCACTTTGAACTACCAGGCATGCAATTGCATGCAATGTTTGTTGATTTTTCCAACATTCAATGAAGATGTAACTTGTTTTCTGTGTTTTTCTCATTTGCACAGCCACTTTTCTCCCACATCTTTCAGCACCCTAAACCCATGTCATTCATGTTGGGTCATGCCTTCTCAGGCCGCCATGGATTGGTCCCTTGGGTCCCTCCAAGTTCTTGGGCTTTTGATGCCACAAGCGTTGTGCATATTTCAGTTTCAAAGCCGCACCCAGCATGGAATCAGCTTCGCGTTTTCACGTTTTCTGGTTTGTTCTGCCATAGATTTGTCGCCTTGAGCCAACCAAAACCCACGAGAAGTGTGTCCTTCCTATTAAATGGTCCTGATTAACTGATATCCCCAAAATCACATAATGATTTGGTGTAGCCTCAGGTAATTTGACAGTTTGCTATGGTTTTTTGATGGCCCATTTATGTCGCTGATTTTCCATGTTTGACTTTGTAAAGAAATACGGAATGCTGGTGCAAGTACCGTAGGGTCCCTGGGGGAATGATGGAATGATCCAATCCATAACTATGAATCATCCCATTCCTTAATTCCCTACTCAGTAAGAATATGGATAATAACATGTTAATTTACTGTTAATGTACTGTTAATAATGGTTACTATATGGTTATTGTATGGTTAATGATTGTTAATAATAATCTGGTTGGTGGTATACCTAGCCCTCTGAAAAATCATGGAGTGAAAGTCAGTTGGGATGATGACATTCCCAACTGAATGGGAAAAAAATCCATGGTTCCAAACATTTCCTAACCACCAACCAGACTATTAATATATTCCCATCAATACCATTAACCACTGTTAATCACTATTGAAAATGGCCCAGTCGAAATAGTTGATTCATCCAACTACAAAAAGGTGATTTTCTAGTCACCACCAACTATTTCGACTGGGCCATTTTCAATAGTTAATAGTTAATCACCATTTTTAATAGATTGAAAATCACCATTTTTAATACTTAATAGTTGATTTTCCATAGTTTTTTGTTCCAGTCACCACCTATCAGATGGCGATGGCAATTCATCCCACAAATCATCCCACGGAAACCGCCGAAACGTCATCCAGGTGCAAGTTACGTGGTGGTGCCCCAGTTAGCTAACCTGGTTTTCGAAAAGAACTCCGAGAACGTTTGGGTTTTATGATACATATATCATATATATTCATATATATATATCCATATATATCCTATATGTTGTAAATCAACTTATAACTGGGAGCACCACCTTGCACCCTCCAGTAAACCAACATAGCTATGGAAAATGGACCGTTTAGTTCGATGATTGACCTATTCAAATCATGTCAAAACAGTGATTTTCTGAAACTGTATTGGTTTACCAGAGGCTAGTTAAAGGACCAAAGATGTGGCAATTCGTGATTTCCAATGTTGGAAAGGTAACTACTTTGCAACCAAACGCTAATGGAAACGCTAATGGGTTTACCCCGGATTCAGGAAATCATGTAGGCAACTAGACCTGTCATGGCACTCGAAACTTGCTTCAAACAGCCCTGCAAACACACTGAGAATGTTCTTGCCACATGAGCAGTGTTCCAAAAACCTCTGTCGTCCCTATAGTGGCTGACTTTTTTTTGGATTACCCATCGATCCTGACAATCCCCCATTGAATAGTATAACTTTACCCTCTGGTAAACTAACATAGAACATAGCTATGGAAAATCACCATCTTTAATAGGTAAATCAACTATTTCTATGTGCCATGTTCAATAGCTATGCAACAAATTACCAGAGGGTAACCCCATAATCATCAACCAGCCGGGGTATTGAATACTTCATCAAGGTTCATCCAGTACATCTATACTCGCATTGCTACGTCCAGTAATTTGTGGCTTGGTTAAACCACCATCTTTGATGGGCAGGGTGGAGCCCTCAGCTATAAGTTGGTTTACAAATTAGATTAAGTAAAGGTATGTAATGTTATATCCCCAATAAACCCTGGTTCACCAAGTTGAACTTAGCACCTTAGCTAAGCATGGAGCACCTTACAGCTGAGGGTCAGATGCTGCGCCTTCCTTTTTGGTCCGAGGATGACGTGCCTATCCCTTGGCATGTCCACACTCCACACGTCGACGGCACGAAACATGCCATCGATCGCGCACGTGGCGCTTGAAAAAAGATGTTTTTTCTCGATGCGTGACTCCAAATGACTGGAGCTAAACGTAGGACGTAGGGGGAATGGGATGATTCTCAATATAGACCATTAAGATTACAATGTGGGGCCCCCCAGTTATAAGATGGTTTATAAACCCCATTAACTATAGTTATAGGTACCATAAACCATAGTTATTGGAGTTATTTGCACCAACTTAGCTATCGTTTGGGGGCCCCACTTTGTACCAAATTGCATAACTTGTTCAACCCAGGAAACAACATCTAGTCTGCACCAACCTCAGCAAGCTCTAGAAAACCAAACACTGAGAAACCCCACAGATTTTGTCACAAAATCATCCTGATTGCCCATTTTAAAAAACTACACTTTTTCATTTTGCTGATCTCCCCGGCTGCCTAGTTGAGCCTACAGTTATGGCCCTATACCAGTTATAAGTACGTATAACCCCATTTATGGAATGTATATTTCCATGGAAATAACCAGTTGTAAGTTGATTTATAAACCCCAGGAACTATTGTTACATCTACCATAAACCATAGACTTCAGCCACTTTCTAAACCAACGACCTACGCAACAACGAACGGGGGCCCCCACAACTGTAGCATCCCAAAACTCTTACAATGTGGGGGCCCCCAGTGATGTTAGATGGTTTATAAACCCCATGAAACCATCTGTTGTTGCAAAAAAAGGACCGGAAATTACATGTTCTATCTTTTTGGTGCTTCAAAAGATTCAGATCAACATAGTTCTACAGGTACTAACCTAATCTAACCTACCTGTCCCGCTGCCCACCAGGGTCATGTTGGAAGCACGTGGAAGCTAAACGGATTGGTTACGTCAACTGATGCCGCCCCATGCCGCCCCCCCGGAGCCCCTTTCAGAAAGGCTCCAGTCTAGGTGGAATTGCGGCCCAGGGGCCCACCTTATGGATTCCAAGAAAAAATGGGGATTTACCCTCTGGTAATTTAACGTAGCTATTGAACATGGCCATAGAAATAGTGGATTTTCCCATTAAAAATGGTGATTTTCCATAGCTATGTTAGTTTACCAGAGGGTAGATGGGTTTTAAAGGGATCAAACCACAAGCGACACTTAAATTGATACGAGTAGGGATGCCACCAAGGGGATTTGTTTAAAGGGTTTTATCGGGGTAGTAAGTGGTACAAGTATACCCGAAACGGTAATCAAACATGGCTGCTGGAACATCTCAGCGATGGAGGTTTCTAGCTGAGAAAATCATCGAACTAAATTGTAGATTTTCCAGCAAGCCATGTTATATATATATGTAATTATATATATACATCATCCAATAGACTAACATGGCTATTGGACATGGCCCATTTGTAGCTGATTTACCTATTAAAAATAAACATTTTCCATAGCCATGTTAGTTCCCCAACTAGATAAAACATACTTTTCCCTTGGATTTTCTAAGACGCCCCAAAGATATTCCACACATCTTGCTCAAATAGTGAACTATCCAATTGATTATATAAGATTATATAAGTAAGGTGATACTCCGACTTCTAACATGATTTTCCCAGCTATTTTCCCATTATGTTTGAGGACACCAGAGGGAACATCCCACAATATTTTTTATTACATCCCATATCATATTCCCATACGATATTTTCATGTTATTGCCATTTGAGCCATCAAAATCACCTCTATCCCATCTCATCATGCTAGTTGGTTGGTAGCTTTCCGTACTATGGGTTATCACAATCCCGATAAAACAGGTAGTATAACTTAAGATGATAATCCCATTCCAACCTTTGTTTATGGGAGACTTCCCAGCAAGCCACGTTAGATTGCTGGAGAGTAACTCCCATTAATATCCTATTGTGCTTCACAATTAAATCCCTGTAAATCCCTATTGATTATGTGGTTAATCCATCATATTCCCATTATTATTCCATTATTATTCTGGTATAATTTCATTATCCCATTATGATTCCATTCTTATCTCATTATTCCCTTATTATCCATTTATTATCCCATCATATCCTATCATGATTATTCCATTAACATGAGCAGCCTGTGACATCTCACGTTATTCAACCTATGCTTTTCGAGCACAACTCGGGTGGCATCAGGTGCTGCGCAGTAACAAGTCGTGTCGTTGTTTCGCCACCGCACGCCAAAAGGCCGGCACAGCGCGGACCAACTACGGGGGAACCCCACAAGTTGCTGGTTGTGGTTGTGGCTTTGTTTCAGGAAAAAATGGGGAAACCATTTAAAAAAAACAATCCATATAATATGAATATTATAGGATATGATGGTGACTGTTTGACTATGATCATTGAATCACCTATGATTGATCAATGGCATAAGTTTTTGTCACCAACCAGCATGAGAATACAGTGCAATGTAGGCCAACATAGGCTTCTGATGCTTTCAAAATTCAACAAACATTGTGTTTCCGTTTTTTCAGGGCTAGAATCTACACTTTTTCACATAAACCAACTTATAACTTACCCTCTGGTATATTAACATAGACCCTGGCAGATAGGGGTTGGAAGATTCATTTCCATTAAACATTGGTGATTTTCAGGGTCTATGTTAATTTACCCTCTGGTAAACTAACAGTTTGCTATTGAAAATGGCCATAGAAATAGTGGATTTACCCATTAATAGCATGGTGGATCTTTCCATAGTTACGTGGCTGTTTACCAGAGGATACCATCTATAAATGGAAAATCGCAATTTTTAATAGGTAAACATAGGTAAACCATCTATTTCTATGGGCCATCTATACCATGGCGAACTGTTACTTTACCAGGGGATATAACGAAAAAAACTGGGACGCCACGTCACGTCACGTGATCACGTGTCACGTCACGGTTCGTCCCCCGAGGTTAAAAGAGACACTCTGCCCGACTCTGCGGTCCGTTACGCTGCGTCGCCGTTTTTTTGTTGGGCTCTGCGGGGCTTAAATAGTTGGTGTACAGCGGATGCAGCGAGGGTGCTGGCTTCATCTTTGATATATTTGGAGGTGTATCCCACTTAGTTTTTCATGGCGAAACAAGCCAGAGTTATATGTTGAACCATCCCCAGTTAGATTGTATAATGGGTTATATATGGCTTGTAAACCACAATTCCTGCGTGGTCAACATCCTCTTGGCAAATCAGTTCACAACAGGATGCCGGTTGGGTCGGCATCCATATTAGTGGTTGAACCTATGGGAAAACCAACATTTCCACCGGGAAAACCCACCGGGAAAACATGGGAAAACCAACAAACATTGCGGGCAACCTATGGATCAATGGATTGGTTTAAGACAAATCTTAATCAGAAAGCATGGCTTTTTACGAGCAAATTCGCCATGGTTTTGTCTGCAGGTTTCACCCCTTGTCCAACTTCCGGCACTCTTTTTTGGGGCTTGCTGGATTCCCATGTTGGTTTGTTAGATTCCCATATGAATCACCCTAAATCACTATTAATCACTGTCAATGACTATGAATCACCATTAAATCATTGTTCATTGATGACTATTAACGACTATAAATCACTATTTATCATACCCACCATTTATAAGCACTGTCATTGACTATTTCGATCTATCTAATGCCTTCTGAATGACTAGCCCTATTTCTCGCTCAGCCGCAGACGCTAACCTTTGGTTCTCGGTCGGCTACGAAGACGCGTAAACGTTCTCGGTCATCGCCTGGCTGTGACCTGCACACCATCGAAAAACGCCAGGTCACAACGGGGATTTCACCAACAAATTCTTACTGGTGCTAAACGTAGGGTTGCTGGATGGGTTGCTGGGGGTTGCTGGGATTATTATTGATAGTGATGAAATGGATCATTCCCGAAAATTCCCTGCGTAAAACGCACCAGTAAGAATTATTCAAAGAAAAACAGGAAAAGAAATGAAAAGATGGTTTAGTGAAAACTGATGAATATGGGGACTTTTGAAAAACAATTGAATTGATCATGAAATCATACTAGTGCATAACTTGGTGAATTGTTAGCTTGATGAATGAAAGAGGTATTATGGCATAGTTCATACGGTTCATATCCCATCAAATACTGGATGGTAAACTCCTGCATTAACCAGTTAGGTTCACAAACCCTATATTAACCAATCAACCCATCTATCAACTATATCTCCATATTTTTGATGCTCAACATCTCTGTAAATCATGATGACATGCCCACTAGATAACCAATCAACTCATTTATCAAGTCTATCCCCATGTGATGATTCAAACCCCATATGTGATAGTCAAAGCCCCTATTTTTGAATGGCTAAACCACTGACTTTAGTGGCTCACATGAACGTCACCTGGTACAAGGTGGTCCCCCATGGTCCCCCATAGCCAAGTTGGCCTATAACTAGGTTAGCTAGGCTTTATGGCAATAATAATAATTAATACTTAATAATAGTAATACTAGTAATTTATAATATATAATAATAGTAATATGTATATATATATAGTGGAGTTTCAAAACCAACGGTGTCTTATTATTGGATATTCATGTTAACAGAATCTATTATTCCTGCTAATCACTGGATACCCCTCTATTTTTTTTGGTTAAACCAGTACAGCTATGGCCCGCAATACAAGTTATAAGTACTAACCAAACCCCATGTGTGGAATGTATAATCCCACTGAAATAACCAGTTATCACTGTATGTTCCTTGGTTCCAAGATTTTGTTTTTCAATCTCCCTATGTTCTTTTCGCCTTCTGCTTGGTCTCCTTGATGATATCCTGCCAGGCGAGTCATCATCGGGCACAGTGATTTGGGACCAGGGCTGCACCACAGAGTGCCACAGAGTTTTAGTATGAAAATGTTGGTAAACACTGTTTTTTTTGGTACCTAACATTGCTAAAATTATGGTAAAACTAGGATTTTTGTTGGGTACCTAACATTGCTACTTTAAGTTGATTTTAGGAAGACAATGTAATGGTATCATAGATCTGTCGATTTTAGTACTCGCTTCTTCTTAAGGAGAAAAGTTGATCCCATTTTGCGGACGTAAAGGCCCAGAAAAGGCAGCAACTTTTTCGAGATTCCCTGCAGAAATGGCCCATCAAAAAGATACCCTGCAGAAAGACATGTTTACAAGATACCCTCGTCGTACATTTCTGTAGTCAATAAATGTTAATATATGTTAATATGGGAATATCATATGGGATATACTCATATGTATGGGATATTAATATTATATTTCTGAGAATGTACACATAATATTTCGGAGAATATGGGAATATCATATGGGTTATTAAAGGATGGTAATATTGTGGGAGCCTCTGGTAGTTTTTCGTGGCTTACTGGAACATCTTGCATTATTGATTTTCCAATGAAAAAAACTCCATTTATAGAGGGTTTTCCCATGGTTTTCCCATTAAAAGCTGAGATATATAGAGGGTTTCCCCCATGATTTTCCCATAAAAACCTGAATTTCTAGGTGGTCTTCCCAATTGTCAATTGTCATGTTTGATTGCCGGAGAGTATCTTCATTTATGGAGCCAAGATTTATCCAATTTAGACCGTCTCTGCTCGACCTTCAATCTCCAACTCCGACAATGGCTATCCTCTCATCTCTCCCTAAAGGTGTGAGTTTAGATACAAGGTGGTGCCTCAGTCTGTTGGCTAAGTTAGTTTATAGCTCCGATAACTTGGGTTTATGGTAGATATATCTAATACGAGTATCTATATATAGTTATTACAGGATGGTGCCCTCCAGTTATGTTTGTTGGTTTGGTTTCACCCCATGAATACCATACTTATATCTACCATAAACCATAGAATTCAGCCACTTCACCATGTTCGGCAACGGTTCACGCTATCTTTTTTGGGCCACATCCTGTAGTTCCCCCAGAGTTAACCAACTTTGCTGGGGCACCACCTTGTAGATCATTTTCCAAGGGAAACCATAGATTTCCAGTTTTGTGTATGTTTACCCTGGGGTAAATCACTATAAATAACCACAAACCATCATAAATTCCCATTGTAAATCATGATCTTCCCATGAAAACCGTCTTTTTGTTGCTTCAATCACCGCTCTCGTTGGTTAACATACAAGGTGGTGCCCCCCCAGTTATTAGTTGGTTTATAAACCATGGTAACCAGTTCGATATATCACCATAAACCCTAGATATTACCAACTTAGCTAACTACAGGGCACCACCTGGTAAACTTCTGCCCACCCGCAACAGCCTCATCCTTCATAAAGAATGTCATGATGCCCCCCAGGCCGCCCACACCTCGACTTTGAGGATGGCTAGGATGGATGGCTTCGATGGCTATTCAATGGACTAGTTTCATACAGTGAAATGGCCATTTATTAGCTATAACTGGATATTTCAATGGGACTATACATTCCATAAATAAGGTTATAAGTACTTATAACATCTTATAACTGGTAAGGAAGGGGCTGTATTATATAATGGGATATTAATGAGATAATAATGGGATAATCATGGGGATAATGGGATACACATGAGAATAATGGGATACACATGGGATAATAGACAATGGTATATTCTTGGTATAATTATGGAATATAACCACAATTTACAGAGTTTATGTAAGGTGGTCCATTACAACTAGGATAGCTAGGTTGGTGAACATAACTAACATCAATGGGAATTTCAGGATCCTAAAATGGAGGTACTGTACCATATAAGGCCATATTTTGTGGGGATATTCCCTGAAATTTAGCCATTACATAGGCCTTATATATGGTAGGTACCTCCAATTTAGGTTCCTGAGATGGCCAGGGATAACATTTCACTAGCGTTGATATGTTTATGGTAGATGTATTTATGGTTCACCGGGGCACCATCTTGTAGGCATATCATGGGAATATTCGGAATAGGAATAGGGGAGATACAGCTGTTACTAGGAATAACATGGAATAACCTTACAAACATATACCCTCTGGTAAACTAACATGGCTATGGAAAATCACAATTTTTCATAGGTAAATCAACGAACTAAATGGCCATGTTCAATAGCAAACTGTTAGTTTAGCAGAGGTTACTGGGAACAGAAACGGTCGTTTGGTGTGGGAAAAAAACGGGGTCTTTTTGCTGGAAAAGGGACAAATACCCATCTATAAACCAACCACTGGGGAAAACAAAGACATCTCTGACCCCAGCATTTTGTGTTTCCACAATCATGACTGCATACGTGAGGTGGTGCCCCATAGTTGGCTAAAGTGCTATCAAAACTAACACAACTAGGGTTTATGGTAGATATATCATTGGAGTTCATAAACAAACTCAATAGCTTGGGGGTCACCACCTTACATATACATATATATATATATATATATCACTGTGTATCTATACCCAGTTGATCACAGTTGTATACGTTCTATCATCACTAGCGCTGGGACTGAGACGAACAGTCAACTATGGATGACCAACGACCAACTTGACACGGGCACCTCGATGAATTTTTTCACATTAGTCCATAGTTTCTGTAATGTAACTATGGTTTATGGTAGATATATTATATAACTATAGTTAATGGGATAATAATGGGATAATCATGGGATATTCTACAGTGAAGTGGCCATATATTAGTTATAACTGGTTATTTAAATGGGATTATACATTCCATAAATGGGGTTTTGTTAGTACTTATAGCTGGCAAAGGACCATAACTGTATGCATGTGGAAAATCAAAAGGTTGACAGAATGTGTTTGTTGTGTTTGTTTTTTATCGCATCCCCATTTCAGTGAAGCTTGGTAGATACCATGTTAAATGTTCACACCTGTTGGCGCAATGGATTATTTTAAGATGGTTAAGCCATTTCGCTGGAGAAAAACAAAAAACATCTGACATCTATGTGTAATCTTTCCAGGATTTCTTGAGAGCAACTCAAACGTGAAACTGCCATCAAATAAACATCTTCCGTAAAGAAAAACATCTTGACTGGGGATGATTCTTGTTAAAGCCCCCTCCTTTTTCTTCTACTTGGAGTTGGTCTAAGGTAGTGTGGATTCCATAATAAGCCTAGTGGTCCTCTTGGTCGATTAAAGATCTGTTGCAGTTCCCCACTACTAAAGTGGTCTCCCGCAATGATCAACAGCCCAGAACTTTAGCAAATCCGGGTTTGTTGACCCTATACTGAAGGCTACTGTTCTGGTAGATCTATGGCTTTGGTTAAAAAAATAGGCTACCCCAAACAAAATCATCAAAATCCCAGGGTGAATCTCCATGTTTTCCATTAAAATCATTGTCTTTTTCGGAGGTCCTGAGGACCCGCACCAACAAGGCCACCAATCTCCTGTCGACAGCCATTTTTCTTGGGGAATTTAAGTCACTAGAGAACTGATACCGATCAGGTCTCAATATGTTTTAGATATCGTTTAATCATCAACAGCAAGAGGATTCATGGCTGATTTGGTTTTCTGTTGATACAATCAACCATAACTGTTACAACTGCTTGCTTTAGAAAACACATATATATATATATATGTATATATATATGTATATATATATATGTATATATATATATATATGTATATATATGTATATATATATATATGTATATATATGTATATATATATATTGTATAAAACACTCCAGTTGGACGGGTAAAACCATTCATGACACCTTGCGACTGGTCAGTTTAAGCGTTCACCTCAATGGAGACCAAACAACCACTGGACTTTTTGGATACCCATCTGTTCAGACTTTTGTAAAAGTCCAGTGGTTATCCACATGTTTCCAAAAATATGTTTTGGATACCACATGTATCTTGGATACCACATGTTTCTTTTCGAAAACTGGAAGTGCAAAAAACGAAATAACATTAAATAACACATCCTTTGCTTCAATGGATCCAATGTTGCCAGACCAGCAGATGGTTTGATTTGTTGACCCGTCTCCCAGCATTGATTTGATGCGATATCCCGTATTCAACCAAGCAGTGGCAAAAAAAAAAACAGTTCGGCATCAGGATCTCTAGTCGTTTCCACGCAAAGTCTTCGGATAAAGACGAAAAAACAGTATAAATCTAAGCTCTTTATCGGTATAAGGTATACAAGTATGTGGTTTTTCTACCTAACGGTTACCTCAGGATTGCACAAAAAAAACCTGGGTGTAAAAAACAGACAGCGAAATCTTAGGGCCACCGCGGGCAAGAACATCTGCACTAGAAATTGTTGCAAGTTGGTACAGTTATGGCCCTTTACCAGTTTTATGTGCTTATAACCCCATTTATAAAATGTATAATCCCACTTATAACCAGTTATAACTAATAAATGGCCATAACTGTATGTTTGAGCCTTCATCTTTTTAAGTCATGCCTTTGTGGAAAGAAAACGCGAAAGGTCTGCTTGCCAAATTGCCAATCATGTTCGTACTAATGGTGAATGAAGGGCGACCCGACCCCTCCATTCATTGACCAAACAGTGGGACAAAAGAACGTCTTTGATCAATCTGAGAAATTTCTGAGATAATTCTGCGCAAAAAAGAATTCAACTGTACTCCAATGGTTTATAGACAGTTTTCCCTGTGATTTTCCCATTAAAACATCCATTTATAGGCAGTTTTCCCCATGATTGTCCCATCAAAAAAAACCCAGGGTCACCCTCTGGTAGGTCAACTGCTGTGCAGAATCACGATGTTCGGCAAATCAACCACAATGAAATAACAAATGAGCTATCACCATATATATATATTATTTAAAATATGTGTTATGTATATAGTTCATGATGTTTGTTATTATATACATCAACCACATATCATATATCCTCATTTCTTATGTGTTTCACCATTAATATATTTATTGTAGCTATAGATAGCTCATTATATCTACATCTACAAACACAGCTATCGTTCAAAAGGCAAATCTACCACATCTATATTAGCTATGTGTTTGTTCCTGCAGTAGACGGCAGTTGAAATGCAGGTGCCCATCGAGTCGACCCAAAGAAAACAGGAATTCCCCGGTTCAGTCAGCATTGTCCTATCTCCGATGGCATTATACATTCCATAAATGGGGTTGTAAGTACTTATAACTGCTTTAAACAACATAATTGTACACATGATTGAACACGATTGAACCCAACATAACCCTATAACATTCTATGTAAACGCACCTCAGTTTGTCCAATTGATTGCATCACTGTATAAATTTCATTTTATCACAATGATTTATTGAGGAACCATAGTTTAATCACCATTTAATGTGTTCTCGTTATAATATTGATAACTATTGAATGATATCACCATGTAATCCTCCTCGTGTAACCTAATTCATCTAATTGATGATTTGCCTACATTCAAACCAAATTATGATTAGTTAATCATATTGTTAAGCGTGTTGTTAACCATTATTTTTGGTTAACCAATGTGAACCATTGTTATTACTCGTGCATCTGCTTTATTATTAGCTAACATTGTTATCATTATTGTTTATCATTAACATCATTGTTAGCATTAAATTGTTACTTGAACATGAACATGTTTATTAGTCGACAATGTTATGTTATATTATGATATGTTATTGTTCACAGCAAAATGATATGGTTATTATTGTTGTTATTGATTCAATCACTGTTATATGGTTATCCAATGTTATTTTGAATAGCAATATAACAAACAATACCAGTAGTACCGCACAAGGCGGTGGCGGAAGTTTCAAAAATAGGAAACCTATAGGAAAGGTTGGTTGTTGTGAATCAGGGATGGCAGAGCGAATCCACTGATGGATCGAAAGGTGA